>Ga0208161_1001328_pt1 | contig 13252 bp, 18 predicted proteins | sample CB_VirMetaG_3_FD_184538 | JGI IMG/M metagenome (GOLD analysis project Ga0208161, IMG submission 184538) | Freshwater to marine saline gradient viral communities from Chesapeake Bay - CB_1508_1S Viral MetaG (SPAdes) (version 4) | ecosystem: Environmental > Aquatic > Marine > Coastal | place: USA...
CCCAAGGGTTGTTTGGGTAGATGGAGTAAGATCCCCCACCACCGTTCATGTCCTGTCGATAGACTTGCTGGGGATTGATCCAGTCTTGATTAAGAGAACCAAGCTTCTTGTTTAGCTTGTTGACATTCTTTACATCACCACCAGCATAAGCACCCTGAGCAATCTTCATTGCTTTATTTGCTGCATAAGAACCTCCAGACTCCAGGATATTCTTCAGATCTCCCATCCCGAACGTGTTACCGTAGTCGTAATTAGTCCAGTTCTTAGCGTTCTTATTTGGGTTGCGGATCTTTGTTGGTACTGTACCGAACTCAGCCATGTACTTGTCGCCAAGACCATAACCTTTATCCATGGCATACTTGGCAACCTGTGCCTCGCTCATGCGAGTGCCATCAGCATTCAAGTTCTGATTAAGTGTCTCTTGGAAGCCAGGACTATTGTAAAAGTCACGACCAACATTTAGACCACCATTGAATTGACTATCAATAGCAGCATTGATGTTTTGGTTGCCAGTAGATGCCGCAGCAGCGGTAGCGTTGCGTTGGTTAACTGCCTGACTTTGGCTTCTTAGATCCTGAATTTTTGTTTTGTTTACTCCAGCTGCACGCAGGTCTTGTGCATTGGATCTGTTAAATGAGCCACTGGAGGCAGCTGTCCGGGCAGTAGTTACAGCAGCGCTGCGAGCACCACCACTAGAACCACCACTTGAAGCACGGCTGTTCCCTCCATTGTTGCTACCGCCACGGTTGGTTCCGCCATTGTTTTTTCTAGGCATTTTCTTCTGAAAGTCGATGTTGGATCCACTCGACCACAGAACGTTGGCCAGAGCGGTACATTATTGTTGAGTGTGATTCATCCGGGTGGGGATTAACAGGTGGAAAGTTCTCATCTAATTCAGCGATGAGAGAACTGAGCTGGAGACCATGTGTCTCAAGCGTATTGAGGTAGATTGGGGTTTGCATGTTCAAAGAACGCTGGCATACGGGCTCTCTTGGTGTCAGAAAGTTCAGGTGCTTTCCCTTGATACATCAAGTTGTCACTAGCATCCAGCCAAAATTTTTTGTCCAGATATTTGGACTGAGTATTTCTACCTAGGGGCTGAAGGATCCAATTAACGGTTGCCTTCCTGAGCTTATCGAGAGAAGGACTCCAATTGAGACCAAGCTCAGCAGCCACCAAGCTATTCGTAGCCACGTGGACTTGTTCATCACGACTAATGTCTGCACTTACTGTACGGAGACCAGCGTCACCATTAAACCGAAAGAATGGGAGTAGAACGAAGAAAATTGCACGCTCGGCAACCAACGCTTTAAGGATCGTGTGATCTGGATGCGCAATCCACGCCTCTCGGAGCTTAAGTGCTTCGGCCTCAGCTTCCGCATTAGTACCAAGAGCATTGGCGACATAACCAAGAGCCAGGTCGTGGTTTTCTTCGTCTTTGATATTGGATCTAAGTAGATCCCTCGCCAATACTGGCACGTCATTGGCCAGGGCGTCTTCGATAAAGTCCCCCACAGGGAGTTCCATGTGGCGGATAGCCAAGGCACGGTAGATAGTTTCTTCCGCGCCTTCAACCAATTTGCCGGCAGTTGTCTGTACCGGTGTCCAAGTACGTTTACGATCAAGTAGTTTCTGATAAGGGTTCATTCGCCGCAATTACAATCTGGAGCTGGATCATTAAGAATAGAGTCCAGGTAATCGTTCACTTCTGATTCCTCCAATGCGGCATACACATTAGATTTGTCTTGAGTGTCACCCATAACCTGGAGGGAGTAATAAAGGGAGGTCTGCGGAGATTGCAGCCACTCTTCAATAAACGCCTCGTCATAGGTGATCACATCAGACCAACTATTGAAGCTATAACCGTGAAGAAGTCCCGTCTTATCAAGCAGGGCTACAACGCCATCTGCCACACGTTTGTAGTCTTCCCAGCCAACCTCTGACGCGATCTCTACAGGACCGTAGTCGAAGCTCTGGACGCCAAACGTACCGCTGTCACGGTCTACCTGGCGGGCAATAGGAGGAGCAATTTCAGGACAGGTGGTGTAACCATCCAGGTCTTGGTAGCGGTAGCTGCAGGAGGCAGTAGGAGCAATAGCAAAGGCTCGATCCATACAGTTGAACCTAGCGACTTGTGCTGCTTGCTCAATGCCTAACTTCAGCTCCATGGCAAGGGTTGAAGCAGCAGTAGCTTCATGCGGAGTGTTCGTATTGATCAGCTCAAGAGCCTCACCAAACTCCTTGTAGGTCACTCCTTGCTGTCGAAGGAGATTGGCAAGTCCAAGCAATCCGAGGCCCACCTGACGGTCGACTTCTGGGCTAAGGTATTCCCCGCTAGAGTTGACATCAGTTCGACCATGGAGCGCACACAGCTCTGACATTCCGTTGACGAATGCACGTTGAATGTCTTGGAACTCGCAGGCTCCGAGGTTGACATGCTGTAGCAGACAGGTACCCCGTGACGGCAGATATACCTCAAGGCAGACATTCCCACGGATACGTTTCCCATGCTTATCGACTTTAGTTTTGTTAAGCCAGATATCACCCTTTTTAATTCCTTCAAGCAGGGCGGTCTTTACTTCTTGGGTGGCTTCTTCCCACCAATAGTCGTTAATGTTGACACAACGCTTGACCCAAGGTAGATCAGCCCGACTAACATTGATAAACTCAAGCACATCTGGATGATTGAGATCCAAATGACAAACGACAGCGCCATTTTTATAAACTCCCCCACGTCGGAGGATTTCATTTAACGTTGAGTAGATCTTTGCAAAGGATACTGGGCCTGAAGCCACAAGTCCCTTGCCATTTTCAGCTCCTTTTTGTCGAAGCTTGGATAGATGGACAGCCACGCCAGCTCCGTAGCGGAGAGCGTGGGAAACAAAACGCCAGGATGCTTCGATTCCATTTGGACCTTCCATTGTGTCTTCCACCACAAAGACGGTGCAAGAAACAGGGAGACGGCTGGTGGGATCATCAATCCAGGACTGCACACGCCCAGTACGGGCAATCAGTTCTTTGGTGGTAGACATTATTAAACGAGATCAGTAAGGTTTGGTTCTTTGTAATTCGGACCCTTGAGGATCTTTCCGTCTTCACGACGTAGTGGTTTACCATCTTCACCAAGCTTGCTCATGTTGCTTTGGTGTACTCGGTTGAGAGCTTCATCAAGATCCCAGCCCACGTTCTCTGCGTACTGGTAGCAGACGTAGACAAGATCAGCGAGTTCCTTTAGGCATTCACTAGCGTTAACCGTGTAGCCCATCAGGAGCTGGTTCTCAGCATCTAGGAACTCCTTGAACTCCTCAACGATCAAAGTCCGTTGCATAGTCCGTGAAGCTGGCGTCGTACTGTTCGTCACTTGGAAACCAGCCCTGAACTCCTTTGCTTGTTCGCTGATGAAGGATTTCTTGTTCAAGCTCATTTTGTAGATAGTGGATTGCTTTGGTGAGGTCTGCTGTCTTGCTGTCTTTGTAACCAGCACGGCAGATATATTTGATAGCGTTACCTAAGTGGAAGTTCAGTCCTTGGTCTCGGATGAAATCCCAAACTTGAATAGAGCCTCGTCGGTAATACTCGGGTCCACAGGAGTTGCTGTTGGCCATTTAGATACTAGGTTGACTACGTTATTGCTTAAGACAAAGCACTGATGTTGCAGCGCCATGAAGATAGTGATGATATCTTCTTTTTGTGTCTCAGGGTGACGCAATGCGTCTTCAATCTGGCGCAGCTTGAACTGCTGCTCCATCTTTAACTCCGTCACTACTGGAGGGGGTCCAAGGTCTGACGGTTTGATTGGTGAAATCATAATCTTCTACTTGAAGGATCTTTGCGAGGCGAGCATTACGCAATGCGTCCTCTTCGGTGAGATCCTTATCAAGGAAGGCCTCAAGAACGGTTTGCCATGTAGCTCCTTTCTCAGTTAGTAGAGCGTCTGCTCTCTTAATACCAATGCTGGGAACTCCGGCATAACCGTCTGTCTGATCACCAGCCATCGTTTGAATCAGATGCCAACGGTCACCTTCTTCTTTAGTAATGGTCACTACACCATTTGTTAGGTCGAAGAGGTCACCGGGTATCTGCCTCATGTCCTTGTCGGGTGAGCAGATTATGTGACCTTCTTCTTTGGTGGCATAGATACCAATAGCATCATCAGCCTCCAAGGTAGGCATCACAACGACGTGAAACTCTTCCTTGAGCTTGTTGATGACCCTCTTGTAGCCACACGGCTTCTTTCTATTTCGATGTCCTTTATACGCTGGATCAATAGATTTACGGAAGTTGACAGAATCAGAAAAGAAAAGAATAGAATCGTCAAAGCATCCAAGGTCATTGGCGATGTTAAATAACTCTCGCTCAACGTACTTGTAGGCTTCACTGAAATTAGAGGTGACAACGATGAGGTCTTCTCCGAAGTCAATCTCTGTTTCGGTAGCGGCGCAGCATTTGTAGGCAATATAGTCTGCATCAATAAGAAGACTCATTTACCTTGCCCCCGTCGTAGCTTGCGGCCACGCTTAGGGAGACTACGAGTGCCGTTACCTTGTCGTGTGTGTTTGAACTTTGCACGGGATTGGAACTCAACCCGACCCAGTGCAGTCTTAGATTTAACAGCCATTAGTGTACATCTGCCCAGGTGGATCCGATCTTCCCTTCGGCAGCAATAGGGATTCGGAGTTCGTAGTATTCACCAGCTAATGCAGCACTAAACTCAAGATGGTTCTTAAGATCCTCTGCATACAGCTGTGTTGTTTCCCATTGCAGCTCGTCGTGAATGAACGCAAGCTGGTGGGTGTTCTCTAGATATTCGTTATCAATGGTTGGAAAGTTATCGTTAGCGATCACCATCCACCGCTTTGCAACTACACCTGCTGATGACTGCAGGAGGTAGTTCAGTGCCTTGTGGGGACTATCAACAGAGATCTTGCGACCATCTATCGACTTGATAAACCCTCGGTCACCTGCTGCACGAACTGCGGTAAGTAGCTCATCCAAACCGTCAATGGCAGCAACATAAGCTGCACGAATTTCTGCACCCTTTTCTTTCGCCTTGTTCGGGGGAAGAAGTGGGTCGTAGCTAAGGCCGATCTTTTGATCGCCCGCCCCGTATAAGAAGGCATAGGTTACGGTTTTAACAAGGCGTCTTGATATGCCAATCTTGTCGGCATTAACTTGGTGGATGTCACCATTCAGGAGGATCTCTCCGTATCGTCCTCCGTCGTAACGGGCAAGGTAATGGGCGAGCATTCGGAGCTCGATGCCCGAGAGATCAGCGCCAACCATGACAAGGCCAGGGCTAGCAGTAAACAATCGACGAAAAGATAAGTCACTAGGTACTTGTGCAAGGTTTGGGTTACGATGAGCACATCGGTGGGTGTTAGTGCTTACAGAGCAGTTATGATGAATGCGTTGATTGTGAACTAACTTCAACCAAGCATTCTTGCCTTCAGATAACATGCCGAGCTGCTTTGTTAGCTCAAGACACCGAAAGAACTGAAGGGCTTCTTCAGTACCAATGTCTTTGAGCACAGTCTCGTCAATGGCAGTCTTGCCACTGGCTGTCTCTTTATCAGGCTTCCAACCATGCAGCTTCTCCATTACCCAGGCGATGTGATCACGACTGGTAGGGGAGAACTCCTTCAGCTTTGTGAGTGTCGCTCCCGCCACGTATCCAGTGGTTCTATTAGGTCGTTTAGGAGTGAACTCTCGGTCTGCAACGTAAGGGTACCTGTTGCGTAGTAATTTAGTAAGCCCTTCCAACTCTCGTCGGAGAGACGATTCAAGTTCCCATGCAGCAGCCTCGCTAAATTGCCATCCATATAGTTCTTGCTCTGTTAGTATCTGTGCGACTCGGTGCTCTAACGCAACCCAGTCAGGTAGGGTAGGAAATGTTGCCAAAGCTTTTTAGTTACATGTACATCCTGTAAGCAATAATCTTGCATCTCTTCTGACCAGTTCCTCCAGTCAGTAGTCTTACCAAACTCTCCCTTGTATTCACCTAGCCTGTGACCGTAGGCCTCAAGCGAGTGACGGCCATAAAGCTGTAGTGGCATGTTCTTCCACTTACGCTTCTGATCTGTCTTCAGGATGTCAGCATGATAGATGCGGCTAAGAACCAAAGTATCGACAGGATTTCCAGCGGGACTAAACCATGGAAAAAGCTTGCGAATAACAGGAAGGTCGTAGCCCACAATGTTATGACCGACCATGTTGCAGGCGTCCTCAAGCATCTGTACGCCCTTCGTAATTGGTTCCGCATTACCTTCATCGTTGAAGATGTAATCCTCTTTAGCGTCAAGATCGTGGATACATAAACAGTGGATACGGGTAACATCACGGTATAGACCATCCGACTCAATATCAAAGACTAGATTCATTGCTCCTCAAGTAATCGCTTAAAGAACCCAACTACATGACGGACGGATTGATAGAACTCCCTGTTGTTCTGTCCACCAGCAATGATTGCACAAAACTCAATCTCTGCCTCTTTAATCTCTTCCTTGGTCACTTTCCAGTCCATTGATAGGTTTTATCGACAAACTGTGCTTTTGCTACGGCTTCAGGTGTTGGAGGTTTCGGACCAATAGCAGGTACTGTTCCTGGATATACAACAACACGTGGGGATGAGTTGTGCTCAGAAGTCTGTACTGGGGTCGAACTCTTCTTCGTATTCGGTTTCATTGAACTTACAGGTGGATAGGTCGTACTTCAGTTGGCACGCGATGCCAACCTCGCCTGAATAGCGATTTTTAAGGACTCGCACAGTCGTATCACTTCCTCCAGATGCGCTCTGCTGGTTTCTTTCGAGTGCAATAACTCCGTCAGAGAGTTGTGCAATGGCCGCAGATCCTCGCAACTGTCCCAAAGTGACGCGGGCACCCTCCTCATGCGGTGTGTCATTTGTTGTTCGTCGTAGATGTGAAACGAGGAACATGGCAACACCAGTACGTTCAACAAGGGAACGTAGCTTGGTCATGGTGGTGTCAATCATGCGACGTTCATCACCATCAAGACCACTAAGGAGGATGGAAAGGTGATCTAGAAAGATGATCCGCGCATCAAGACCTGCTGCCAGGTACTCAATTCTGTTGTAGATGAGATCAGGATCAAAAGAACCAAAGCCGTCGAAAAGAAAGAGATTCCAATCAGCAAGAGTTGCTTGATATGCTTCGGTGAGAGTAGCTCGGTCATGTTCTCCTAGGTGTAGTGATTTGCCGACTGATGCGGACATCAGTCCAAGTGCAGTACGTCGGTTGGACTCCTCAAGAGCCAGGTAACCAACCCGTTCTCCTTTGTTAAGAAGGTTAGATGCAAGTTCACGACAGAACGAGGATTTTCCGATACCAGATCCTGCAGTAATCGTGACAAGCTCGCCATATCTGATCCCGTGCAGTTTGTTCTGTATTCCTCTAAACGGGTAGTCATGGTCCGCTGGGGGTGATGGTGTGGTTACTAATTCAAGGAGGCTTTTCCCATCGACAATGCCGTCAGGACGGTACGGCTTAGCATCCCAAATCGCTCTGCGAATCGATTCCGAATCGTTGGCTTGTAAGGCATCAGAGGCATCTTTGTACGCCTCCAGACGGGCGATCTTCGTCTTGCCAGGTGGTAGGACGCCTGCTGCTTCCTCCGCTGCCTTACGGCCTGCCTCGTCATTGTCGAAGAACAGGACAATCTCCTCATAACCCTGGAGCCAGGGGATAGACCGTTGAATCGATTTCCTTGCCGCAGCGGCACCGCTAGGTAAAGAAACCATCGGCCACCCCGGCATAACTTCACTACATGAAGCCGCATCGAGTTCTCCTTCGGTGATAACGACTCGTTTTCCAGAGGAAGGAAACAAATGTTGTCCAAAGAGGGTGCCAGGGGAGTCTCCTTCATAACTAAAGATCTTGTTCTTAGTCTTTACCTTGCATCCTTTAAGGATTCCAGCATCGTCGAAATAATGGAACCGTAGAACGTCTCCGTCTTTGTAGATTTTGTATTGTTGGCAGACTTTTTCAGAGATTCCTCGTTTGGCGAGGCGCTGCGGTTCTCCTTTGAGAAATACATTAGTGGACATGTGTTGAGTGTGAACATTGCCGTCGCCGCTTCCGTAGGAATTGCAGGCAAAACAAAAGGTATGGCCATCGGTGTACAAAGAGTTTGCATCCGATGACCCACATTGTTCACACGGCAAGTGCCTCACGAACTCGCTTTCGGAGGGCTGCGTAAGCTCGTGCCTGCTCATCGTGATAATCGAACCAAGAGTCAATAGCTCGGAAGAAGCCTTCGATCAGATTCTCTGTTGTCTGAGGATCGCTAGCATCTACATCAGCAAGCCAGTCGCTGAATTGCTCAGCGTAGTACTCAGGAGTGCCGTAGTTATAAGCCATTAGTGGTGGAATTAGGTGAACCATTCAACAGGAATGGAGTGGTATGCTGCCCACTCAAACCCGTTCTTCTCTGCCCATTGGGCGTAAGTAGTTTTGGATCCCTTGTAGATTTTATTGAAGGGAGCTTGAAAGACGAATCGAATGTCTAAGTCTGGATTTGCTTTCTTCACTGCTTTCATCTTCCGGCGATCCTCTTCGGTCAGGTGGCCTTTCGTTTCTAGAAAGACACCATTCTTCAAAAGAAAGTCTGGGGTGTAATTGCATTGAAGGATGTAGGGAACTTTGGTGGATTCGTATTCGTAACTGACTCCCAGATTGGAGAGAAGATCAGCGACCTTCTCTTCCAAACCTGAGCGAAACTTCATCAGAACTCGTCGTCTTCTGCGTCAGTAGGTGTATTAGGTGTCACGTTGGGCTCACCAACCTTGAAGCCTTTTGTCTGGCCAAAGAGAGCTGCCACTTCAGTTTGATCCAGGTCGCCTGCATCAACACCAGCAGCAGAGTTAACCGAGACCACCTGTACACCGACAAGCTTGAGGCTTGTGCCGTAGGTGACACCATCACGGAGGATGTATGGTTTTTGCTTAAAGGCCAACTTAACTGTTGAACCGCTATAGATGGGAGTGGATTCGTCAGTAATTGGTGTTCCTTCTGAATCCACCACGGGCGGACGTGTGTCTTCATTCCAACTGAACTTAACTTTGTACTTACCCTCGGCTACCTCCTCCCAAGGTTCAGGCTTGAGAGTGGAGCGCTTCGGGTTCTTGAGCTTGGATTCTGCCCACTTGATGGACTCAGTGCGATCCTCCTCTAGAGCATCGACTAATTTCTGATCTACAACCGCAGACAAGGAGTATCCAAACTTGCTGGGTTTCAGTACAGCTTGATAACCTTCAAGGACAACAGGCTGTTGGGTAACGTGAATAGTTTGTGCCATTAACAAAAGAAGTAGGTGGATTCAATCACGGACTCTGGTTCCAGATCTCCGATGATCGGCGGGTCCGATTCTGCTCCAATCTGTCGAGCAAAATCAGTTAGGTAGTCGTGTTCTGCAAACAAGTGCATGTATGTCTCGCGTACCATTGTGGACAGGTACGACATATCAGTTGCTCTACAAAGCACTGAGTCGTGGATCAATGCAATAGGTGCATCGAACCGCAACGTTGTCAGGTGTAGCAGGCTTGCATCGAGACTGTGGATAAGGTTTGGGCTAGTTGCATTCTTGTGATGGTTGATGTCAACTTCATCTGTATCACCAGTAGCTACCGACATGCGGCATTCACCGAGAAGCTGCAAGGTGATTCGTTCGACCTGCTTCTTCATGAGCTTTTGATGGACGACAAACCCAGAGGGTGTCCTCCACGACAAGTGAGTAGCACCACGCTTAATGGCGTTAGCTACCTCGCTCTCTATCCATCGCATCACTTTCATGGGGCCAGGAACAATGCGCTCCATGGCTCCACGAACAGCTGCAACGACTTCTGTCAGCTCATCTTTATCAACCTCTATGCCAGCCTCTGTAAAGGCGTCACGGATGTAGCCACGATTGCTAAACGGCTTTGCATTATAAGGAACAGTCATGACGACCCGTTTGGTCTTTTTTCTGTCCATGTGTTCCTGCAACCTCTTTGGACAATGAGGCTTAGCCGCTTCTGCAACGACTTTGTACGCATCCTGAGGCTTATCGCTGGGAAGTACGTTTACAAGCTGTGCTGTGCTCTTGTCGCGTGCCAGGCCTGCCAGGATCTGTAGGCCAGAGCAGGTGGCATCTGTTGCGACCATCAAACCTGTGAAATGTCTATCAGCCGCGATCACGCAATGATAGAACTCCTCACATGCTGCTAGGAATTGCCATGGCTCTTCAACTGCTTCCCATTCAGGTAATGATCCGATTGGGTCAGTAGCAACTTGCGTTATGAGTGTGAAGTTGTTCTCCGTCCACTCAAGGCGCTCAGCCATCGTAGCTTTATCTAAGCCATAACAAGTAGCAACTTGGAATGCAAGCCAATCTTCTGCTTCAGGAGTCATGTACGACTCATCGGCAAAGCGCAGAAGAGACTTACCAAAATCCGTATCCTGTGGTGTTAGAAACCCAGGGATTGGGTAAGCTCTTCCGCGATAGTCGAATGACCACGGCACGAAGAAGCGATCAGCATTCTTGAATCGTTCAACCGCTTCCATGGTCATGCGAGTACGACAAGAGCGTTTGAACTCTTGTGCGTTTCTATTCATCACCTCTGCTGCTCGTCTCCGATAATCCTTGCGGCTATCGTAGTTCGTATCAATGTCAGCAGGTTTGGCAGGCAGATCGTGATGAATGATAGGTAGGAATTTACCAACTGAGCGTTCCAGTCTGATTAGCTCCTCAGCTACACCCACAATGAAGGGGTTCAGCTTGAAGGCAACCTTCTGAATCCTGTTCAGGAAGGAGAGTGGTATTTCCCCCTGTATACATGACGGATCGCCGCGTCGAACCAAGTCGTGACCCCGCATCACCTCATTCAAGAGGTACCCGCCAGGTCTGTCGTTGGTCCAGTCGTTGGGCTCAATCAGCATCGGCCAAGCCAATGGAGCGAACAGCTCAGAGTCCTTGATAACTTGTTCCTTGATCTCAAGAAACTCCGGCGTGGGCATGATGTAGTTAACTCGCTTACGCCCCTCTTGCTTCATGTAGCGAGTGAACCAGTTGCTGGTGTTGATAATGCAATCCAACAACCACGCGCCTAGCTTGACGCGATTCGCTCTACCCCATGCTTGCCACTCCTTAACGTCGTACCTATTCATTAGGGTACGGATGATCACCAGCTTCTGGTGGGTGCCACAGGAGCGATGCCAGTAGTTCTCCTTCAGCTTGTTAAGTAGCCCTGGAGCTTCGCGTTCGTAGTGGCGCATCTGGCACTCAGCTTCGACCGCTGAACCAATCGCGTCACATACCTCTGTGACCTGATCACTTCCTTCCTTCACGCTGAAAACCTTGTCAAAGGTGATCTTGAGAGCAATGGCTGCGGCTGCCAGTGGCTCGACATCAGTCAGGTATTGCCTGATCTCCTTGAAGGATGCACCGACCTTGCCTTCGTTGATCCGGTTGGTGGTCTCTTCAATTCGGGCTACCAACCGAGGCAACAGAGCATCGATGGATGCCACCCCATACACGGTGGCGGATGCGTAGCTCTGCTGCTCCAGCTTCTGTGTATTTTCTTTAAGACGCTTGAGTCCTTGGCGGATCTGTTCGCGCTCTAGCTCGACTTGCTGATCAATCTGGGCGGGTGTTGGCATAGGCCGTGAGTGTGAAGAATTATGTAAGACGTGTGACTCGATTCGTCGTCGTATCTATACAACTGTGGATAGGTAGTTATGGCAATGAAAAAGCGGGTGTTACCCCGCTGGTGTCCACTAGAGATACAGGATCCGATTCAAGATTTTGAGTCGAGTCCGTCTACCAATTCCGGCACGCTCCCAAGGGATTCCAACGATTCTCAGTCTTGAGAATGGCCCTCGAATCCATGGTAGCAGGGGAATGGCGGTAGCTCTAGACGGACTTAGATAGCGTTGGCGCAGTTGACAACAGCCGCTTGGGTGTTGTGGATGTAGCGCTCAGTGGTCTTCACATTACTATGTCCCATCGTCTGCTTAACAAACATGACGGGAGTACCTGCTGCAATTTGCCACGTGCCGTAGCTGTGGCGCAGGGTATGGAAGACGTGTCCTCTTGTGACAGTTGGATCTTCGTGCATTAGGAACTCACGAACTCGATTGAAGTCACGTGACACCTTCTGTCTGTTGTACCAGTAGTCACCAAAGACAAGATCGTTAGGGCGAGCACCATCTAATAGACGGTGAACCATAGGCAACAGTCGATCATTAAGACCAACTTGTCTATAGTTATTGGTTTTGGTGCGTGATTCAGGTGTGCCACCCACATGAATGATGGGTTGCTCCATCCTGAAATCAAAGTCCCAAGCCCTTAGCTTCCTTAGTTCACCTTGCCTGAGTCCTGTATAGGCTGCAAAGAGAACTAGATCAGCCAACTCATCACGTCCATGATCTCTAGCGATCTGACAGTAATGATCGATCTGCTGCTGTGTGTACCACTCGGTGCGTCCTTCCGGGTTGGTGTACCGAAGGATGACTGGCATCGTGTCAATCAAGTGGTGATCCAATAAGCACTTGAATGTCTTGCTTATTGTAGACAAGAACTTGTTGGCACTGTTCTCTGACCACTCAAGATCATCTTTGATGTCTTCAGTGATGTCTTTGATCAGCTTGGTATTCATGAACTTAAGAGGGATTGCCTCACCGTCCATGTGATCCTTTAGCTGTCGATGATGCCGACGTACATTCTCAGCTTGAGTGCTGCCTTCTCGTTTGAGAGACCAAACCGGGTGGTTGTTACAAGCAAATTCAAAGGCTTGATCAAAGTTCTTGATCGTTTCCTTTGCTGGTTTCCTGTCCAGATAACCCTGGAGCTTGGTCGCCATAAAGAATCTCCTTAACTTGTTTGATGAATTGTTCACCTTTGGGTGTCAGCTTTAGTTGCTGTCTTCGCCTGTTCGTTGGGTCATCCTCCTTGTATATGAAGTTCAAGCCAGGTTTGTTTAACCTGTGAACTTTGGATAGCCGGTCAGTATTCCTGCTGCCACTAGCAGTGGTGAAGTTGAGATCTTCCTCCAATGCCTGCTTGTGGCAGTTGTCGTGTGACGCTACGTATAGCAACGTGGACAGGAGCTGAGCCGGGAACTCACGATCTAGAACCCGTAGGAGTTCAGCAACCTTGAGCAGTCGCTCGGCTGTTGGATCAGTTAGTTGTCGTCTTAGTGGGTCCATTGTGCCGTGGGCGACAGTCCCATTCTAGTCTAAGCCTACCCAAGTGGATAGTA
>Ga0208161_1001332_pt1 | contig 13233 bp, 11 predicted proteins | sample CB_VirMetaG_3_FD_184538 | JGI IMG/M metagenome (GOLD analysis project Ga0208161, IMG submission 184538) | Freshwater to marine saline gradient viral communities from Chesapeake Bay - CB_1508_1S Viral MetaG (SPAdes) (version 4) | ecosystem: Environmental > Aquatic > Marine > Coastal | place: USA...
TATCATATAGATAATCATATTCTTTTTTAACATTTCTTAACTTTTCTTCATCTTTGATGAGTTCCGTTTTAATTTGGAGAATTGACAACTTGTCAACAATTTCTCCTATTGATACTTCTATTTTCATTTTATAACCATTTATTTATTTGCTCCATAACCATTTGTGGAGTTATGGATTTATGACATTCAAACTCTCTTGATGTATCTTTATGTAAAGGACACCAATACCAATCATTAGAATCAAATTTATGTTCAATGTTAATTTTATTCCAACATCCATGACACACAGATTTATTGGTTATTCTTATATAATCATCTAAAGATAAATCAAATTCGTTCCAGTCCTCAGTAAAATTAGATATCATAGCAACTTTTTTACCTAATGAATGAGCAATCCATGATAATCCGGATGATAACCCAATAAAAAACTCCGAATGATAAATTAATGATAATACTTCATCAAATTCAAGACCAATTTTTTTATTAGATTTTTTTGGTGAACCATTATAAAATGGACTAATACCCCAAGATTCATTTTTTTCAACAACAACGGGGGTATATCCTTTTTTTCTTAACAAACCGCATAATTCATCCCAATTAGGTTGATAAGGTTGTGATATTCTGCCATTTGTATGGTTCCAGTATTTACACTGTAGTGTTGAATGTATGCTAATTGCTACATATTTATTTTTAATTGTTCTTGGTTTTGGATTTATAATTAATTTAGGTCTAATATACGGTGCGTCTTCAAACCCTAATTGTTTTGCATACCCATACTGAATATTAGTATTAAAATCATAATCAATCGGTATTATTTCGTCAAAAGACGAAAAATCTTCACGACCAATAAAATTTAAATTTGGGTATGATGATTTTAAATAAGGTATAAAAAAATCATAAACAGAGACATACAAGTTGATTTGATGTTTTTTCTGATATTCGTTAACATATGGAATTGATGATAATGTATCACCCATTGAGTTTGAAAGTACATGAATTAATTTTTTCATAATAAATGTTCTATTTTATCAATAACCATTTGAGGAGTAATAGATTTATGACATTCAAATTCTTTTTCAGTTCCTTTATTAACTGGACACCAATACCAATCACCTTTATCAAATTTAAATGATGGATTATTCCAACATCCATTACAAACAGATGTATTTGTAATTCTTATTGTATTGTCTGTAAATTCATGACCATCTTTAGAAAAATTAGAAATCATAACTACTTTTTTATTTATTGCCCAACTGAGCCAGCTTACACCTGAACCTAAACCTATAAAAAATTCTGAATGATAAATTTCATTCATTCTATCTTCTAGTGGTAAATCCCCTGTCCAATCTAATACATTATATAAATTATTATTAGGTTCTTTTTGTATTAATGATACAACATACCCTTTTCTATTTAAATGATTGATTATTTCTTGCCAATAGTTATCATACCATACTTTACATCCTGAGGTTGCTGAGGTACAAATTGTTACATACTTTTCTTCTATTGGTCTATCTTTAGGTGTGAAGTTAAGTTTTGGTCTAATCTCATTAAATTCTAACCCTAAAATATTAGTTATAGCTTTTTGTAGTGGAATTGTATTTGGTATTTCAGGTTCTCTATGATTATCATAATACCAACCAATTTTGAACATAGCAACAATATCATGAGCCACTTCACCCGGTCTAATAAATTTTATATTTGGGTATTGGTTTTCAAATAAATTATTCATGAACGTTGAAACTATTACATTACATCCATGTTTTTTTCCAAATTCTTCACAGTATGGCATCCATGCTAATGTATCACCTAAGGAAGATGAATCAAAGGCAATATATACCTTTTTATTTTTAAAAGTGATGGTTTGTTTTTTAATTAAAATATCACCTTTATAAACTTCAAAATATATTCCATTAAAGAATTTCCTGTTCAATCTAACATACATTCCACTTTTAATTTCAGTTTCATAAAGTAATAAATTGTTACCATCATAAATTTTTATAGTGTAATTCTCTTCTATGTTTTCAGAAAAGAATTCAAAATAAAAACCATCAATATGATTCCAATTGACATTTATATCTTCGTAAGCAACATCACCAAAAGATTCTATCATTCTTTTTTTAAAATCTTTAGATGTTGGTGAAGACATATCGTAAAATTTGTCTTTAATTTTTAAACTGTTATTCATTTTTGACTGTCTCCTCTCCATACTCTGTACGAATCTGAATCAAAGTGTTGTGTTGAAACTTCAAACACTACACCATCTGTTAATGCCTCTAATTGGTGTGGTTGACCAGGAAACTGTCTAACACTATCACCAACTTTTAATGTTTGTTCATTAACCTCAGCAGTTTCTGTATCAATCCAGCGATATATAAACTCACCTTTATCCACATACCATGTTTCGTCTTTTATTAAATGGTAATGCATTGAAAATTTGGCGCCTTTTTTAAAACATAATAATTTACCACAATATAGTTCATTATTAACAAATATTATTTCATGTCCCCATCCTTTCGGAACATTACATCCTTCGCATTCAATTGCGTTTATTACTTTTGGTTTTTCCATTTTACATAAGGTATTTTTTGTAATCGTTTATTCCTTTTTCTAAATCCCATTTGGGTGTCCAATTAGTCATCCATTTATTTTTATTGCTACATGTATAGAATTGGTACCCGTCAGGTATAATATTATCATTATGGTATGAAAAATCAATACCCATATGGTTTAATACATCTTCAAATAACATGGCTTCTCCACTACCGACTTCATAGTACTCACCCTCAAGCTCTCCAAAGTGTTCAAGAGCAAATATGTTAGCGTCAACAACATCTTTAACATAAACAAAATCTCTTTTTGGTTTCTTTGGGAATAGTTTGATGTCCTCATTATTTTTGTGTTTTTGACTCATTTGATATGCAACTGACGCCATCTTTCCTTTATTTTCTTCACCTGGACCATATACGTTAAAATATCTTAGTCCAATACCTCCGTTTGAAATAACATATCCCTCGGCAACATATTTACTCCATCCATATAAATTTGATGGGTATTCATTATTAGTACCATAATTTGCCGCTGACGAAGAATAAATTAATGGTACATTATTACTTACACACAAATCCATTATATGTTTTGTAAACTCATAATTAAGTAACATCATGTAATTTACGTTAGTTTCTAATGTGTCGGAACATGCGCCCACATGAAAAACCGCGTGAAGGTTTAACCAAAAATATTTTGATACTTCATCTTTCCATGAAATGTTATTAAAGACATCTTCATTTATTTCGATAATCTCATATTTGGATTCTAATGACTTTTTTAAATTTGAACCAATAAAACCATGAGTACCTGTTACTATTATCTTTTTCATTTTATCTACTTTATTAATTTATCTGTTTTGTTATGATTAGTATAAGTAAAAATTTTAAATTATGAACAATTTAGTTATAGGTAACACATCTCAATTATCTTATTATTTTCCTGATGATTATGTTAAGATTTCGTCAAGAAATATAGATTATGATGAAATTAAGAAAAAAACTTGGGATAGAGTTTTTTTATGTTTTGGAGAGTCAAGAAAATATATAACTGACACCAAACTTTATGATGAAATAAACTTTTATCTTACTATTGATGTTATAAATCAACTCAGAGATTGTGCTAAAAGCTTTATTGTATATTCCAGTTGTGAATTATGGAATCAATATGACGGTCCGGTAGATTTATCAAACCCATTTAATTTTTATCCTTCATCTTATTTGCAATCAAAATATAAGATATCTAAATACATTATGGAAAATGATGAATTTTATAATGTGTTTGTAATGTTCCCATTTAATTTTAACACAACATATAGGTCTAATAACTTTTTGTTCGGTAAAATATTTGATTCAATAATCAATAAGAAAACTATCGAGATAGGGGATACGTACTTTTATCGAGATATAATACACCCAAAGTTTGTTGTTGAACAATCCATAAATTCAAATACACACAAAATAAATGGTTCAGGAAGAACGGTATATGTTAATGATTTTATTAGAGATTTATACAGTCACTATGGTTTAAATTATGATGATTTTGTTATTGAAAATTTAGGTAAATACAATGAGTATGAAAAAAGAAAAGAATACTATTTGAAATCTAACGAATGTTTATACTCGTATGACAAATTACTAAAAGATACCATAGAAGATATTGATAAAAAGATAATACAATTATCAAAATAAATTTGACTTACACCTTTATTATACTTAATCCATTATATTAAATTATGAATATTTTAGTACACGGTACAATGTTAGGTTATGGGGGTATTGCTCACCATAGTAGAGAATTTACAAAGGCATTATCTAAGTACCATAATATAAAAATAAGAAATTACAATTTAGTTGATTTAGACGATTGGGCTGGATACACTGGACCTGATATACTTAAAAATGCAAGACACCTTGAGGATATACATCATAAAATGTTATATCAGCAAACACTTATGGATGGTGACTTAAAAGATTTTCCACTTAGTGGTTATGACGAATCTTTTGTGCCTGATTTTCATTTAATTATGGCGGAAGTAAATCACTATTATCATTATAATAACTACAATGAGCCTGTTATTGTATACTTTTTTTGGGAAACAACTCATTTGTTACCTGAGTTTATGCAAACACTACATTCTGCAGACCATATTTGGGTACCTAGTGAATGGCAACAAAATGTTTTAATAAATAATGGAATTGATAAAGAAAAAATAAGAGTTGTAAATGCTGGCATAGACCCACTAAAATTTTATCCAACGCAAAAGAATGAATCTAATAAATTGAGGTTTTTACATGTTGGTACGTGGGAATATAGGAAATCAACTTACGAAATAGTTAATACATTTTTGAAGTTGTTTGGTGATAATGAGGATGTTGAACTTAGGTTGGGTATCCACAATAAGTTACGATATCAGGATTCACCTAAAGATACCTTTGATAAATTTGGGTTACCACAATCAAAAAATATAATATTTTTAGATACACTATCTGAAGAGCAATATATTAGAGAACTTCAAGAAACTGATTTATATATTTCTTGTTCAAGAGGTGAAGGTTGGAATTTACCACTAATACAATCCATGTCATGTGGTGTACCGTCCATTTATAGTGCTTGTGGAGGACAAATGGAATTCTTAAAACATAACTTGGGTATTCCAATTAGAATAAAAACAACATATGATGCTAAAAGAAAGTTAGAGATAAATGGTAATGACTACTATTGGGAATCTATTTCTGATTATCATCCAAATAATTTGTATGAACCTGACTATTACCAATTAGAAAAAGAGTTAAAATTATTTTATAAAGAATTTCGTAATAATGGTATGTCATATAAACAAAAGGCTCTTCACGATTCTGTAATAGTTCATAGTTTTTTTAACTGGGATTTTATAGCAAGTAATGCCGATAACATCTTAAAAAATTATAAAAATATAAAAATGTCAAATATATATTATCTAATCCATAGTTCAAGTTTTGGTGATACACTGGCGGCAACACCTACTTTAAGGTATCTTTCAAAATCACATCAACAAAAAATAAATGTTGTTACATATAAAAAAGATGTATTTAAAAATAACCCATATGTGGAAAGGTTATTTAGTTTTGACGAATTTAATAACCTAAAATTGTCAGGTATAATAAAGTATCAAAGCCATACATTCGCTGGTCAAAAAGATGGTAATGGTATAGAAAAAAAATTCTCACATATAGATATTAGACAAGTCCATGCATTTGATTTAGGATTTCAATTACCTAATGAAGATTTAGAATATGATTTTAGTCCCGACCCACTTTCTTTAGATATTGATTTACCTGAAAAATATGTTGTATTACATGTAACAACAAATTGGCCAAATCGTACATGGGATTATCAAAATTGGGTTAAATTAATAAAATGGTTAAAAGATAATAAGATTTTTACTGTTTTAATTGGTGCAGGATATAAAGAAGAATTACATAAATCTTATAGTGATGGGGAATTACAAAAAGATTGTCCCATGTTTGACGATTACTATGGTTTGGATTTAACCAATAAAGGTAGTGTTGGTGATATGTGGTGGGTTATTAAAGATGCTGAATGTATTGTTACGATGGATTCTGGTCCATTACATTTGGCTAGCTGTACTGATACTAATATTATACAATTAGGTAGTGCTATTAATCCATCATTTAAAAGATTTTATAGAAATGGTGATTGGAGTTATAAGTATTATTTTTTAGGTGGCTCTTGTAAACTTTTCTGTAATTCGAATTTATTTCATTACATAAAAGAATGGGGAGATATTAATTCAGTACCACCATTACCTGGATGTTTAGAAAATAAACCAACTTTTGAGTGTCACCCAAAAGTTGATGATGTGGTTAGTAAATTAAAAGAATTATTATAAATTATGAAAAAAACTAAATTTGCAATTTACACATCGTTTTATAATTGTTCAAAATATATTGACCAAATTTTTGAAAACGTTTTAAATATAAATTACGATAACTGGAATTGGTTTATTACGGATGATTTTAGTACAGATGAAACCGGTAACATTTTAAGAGAAAAATGTAAAGGTATTGAACGAATTAAATATGTTGAACAAAGTAGAAAAAAAGAAATGTATTGGCAACCAAACAACTTTATTCCTACTGATTATGAATACATTGTATTGGTTTGTTCTGATGATATTGTTGACACAGAAATTTTAAATGTTTATGCAAATCATATTGAAAAATACAACAAAGAACTTTCAATTTTAAGTGTAGATTTTTCTAAATTTGAAGAAACAACAGGAAACATTCACTCAAGAGGTTATGTCATTAATAATGATAATTTTATTAAAAAATTAGATACATACCATCCTGAAATTGATTATGTAACTAATCTAAGTTATTATGCTTTTGGTCATGCTATGTGCTTCAAAAATACATCAGATTTGAAGTTTGAAATTGATGACTTTGATGCTAGTGCTGAAGATTCATATAGAATGATGTATATGTTAAGTAAGGGACAATGGTTACACATACCAAGAAATCTATATAAGTGGGCGTATAGAGAAGATTCAGAATCTCACTCTAAAGTTAAAAGTAATTTTAATGGTAATTTTCATGTTGCATATGATAAATGTTTTAATAATCCTGTTGACCCTATTTGCTACTATAATGATTGTTATAAAGAATTAAATGCATTAATTTCGGTAGATGATTTAGAAAAATTTAAAAAAATCTCAATCATATCACCAAACTTAAATTTTGAACAAAAGAAAAAAATAAAAGAGTTATATTATGATAAAACAATTTTATTTAATTCAACTAACAAATCTGATTTATATGTAGTAGTTTCGAATTACTATGATTGTGAAAACTCTTTAGAAAATGTTTTAGAGCGTATAAGAAATAATAATGACAATCCAAAACTTTTAATTTACAATTTGGATGAATCATTTTATCTTAGTGATACTGACGTTTTTAGTCAAAATGATATAAGAGTGAGAAAAATAGGTAATTCCATTTCTAAAATCTTTGGAGGACATTATTATTTTAGTTACTTTCGTCATTTAACTTTTAAATTATTATAATAATGAAAAATATATTAATTATTGGTGGCAGAGGGTACATTGGGTCAAAAATGTATGAAGAACTCTCAAAAGAACATAATGTTTCTGTAATGGATTTATGTTGGTTCAATGAAGCAAATTCAAACACAATTGTTTCTGATTTTGGAAATATGGATAAAGAATTTTATTCAAAATATGAATCAATCATACTTTTAGCGGGACATTCTAGTGTTAAAATGTGTGAAGGTAATTTACAATATTCCTACGAGAATAATGTAAGAAATTTTATTAATTTACTATCCAATTTAACAAATAAACAGCAATTAATTTATGCCAGCAGTTCAAGTGTTTATGGTAATGCTGGTGAAAATAAAGTCGATGAAAGTTATCATGATTTTATACCTCACAATCATTATGATATTACAAAACATGTGATTGATTTATATGCACCAAAATTTGATATTCAATATTACGGTTTAAGATTTGGTACTGTGAATGGTGCCTCACCACACGTTAGAAAAGATGTTATGATTAATTCAATGGTCTACAATGCAATAACTGATGGTGAAATAAAACTTTTTATAAAAGACATAATGAGACCAATTTTAGGTATTAATGATTTATGTAGAGCAGTTAATAAAATTATTAATACAAATGAAGACAAAAGAGGAATCTATAATTTGGCTTCATTTAACAAAACTGCAGAACAAATTGCCTTAGGTGTTAGTTCTATACTCAATATACCAATTAAAGAATACGTTTCAGACCCAACACTAATAAAAAATTCAAAGTTAGAAACTAAAAGTTATAATTTTTCAATTGATTGTAATAAATTTTGCGATAACTTTAATTTTAAGTTTGAAGATACTATTGAAAGTATAACAAAAAGTTTGATTAAGGATTTTTATAATATTAAATTTACTGATAGAGCAAATATAAAAGAATATGAAAGATAAATTTTTAATACCTTGTATAGAAAATACGGAATGTTTAGCATGTGGTGAGTATAACACAAGGTCAATATTAGATTTAGGTCATCAACCATTAGCTAACAATTATCACAAGGGTGAGTATCAAGAAAAATACCCGTTAAATTTAACCTTGTGTGAGAATTGTTTTCATTTACAATTAAGCCACACGGTTAATCCTGATTTAATGTTCAAGAATTATTTATATGTCAGTGGCACCGCAAAAACTCTTAGGGACTATTTTGACTATTTTGCTAACAAAACTATAGAATATCACCCAAACGCAAGTAATATATTAGATATTGCGTGTAATGATGGAACACAATTAGATTCTTATAAGAAAATAGGTTTAAAAACTTTTGGGATTGACCCTGCGGAAAATCTATACAAAGATTGTATATCGAAGGGTCATAATGTTATTTGTGATTATTTTAATTCAGATACTGTACACAAATTTAACGGTGTAAAATTTGACATTATTACTGCTCAAAATGTTTTTGCACATACAATGTATACTGTTGACTTTTTGAATTCTTGTAAAGAAATAATGAATGATGATTCTTTGTTGTTTATTCAAACATCTCAAGCGAATATGGTTAGAAATAACGAATTTGATACGATATATCACGAGCATCTTTCTTTCTTTAGTAGTAACTCAATGAAAACATTAGTTGAAAGATGTGGTTTGATTCTACATGATATTTTCAAAACAGATATACATGGTACAAGTTATGTTTTTGTAATATCAAAGAAAAATATTGAAGCTAAAGATGGTGTATCAATAAATTTATTAGAAGAAGAAATGATTGGGATGAAAGATATTCTAACATATCCTGAATATTCTTTAAAATGTTATAGAGCAACTTTTAATTTGAAGAAAAAACTAGAAGAATTAAAAAATGATGGTTATCTTTTAGTTGGTTATGGTGCGGCGGCTAAAGGTAATACTTTATTAAATTTTGGTAATATATTATTGGATTTAATTATTGATGATAATCCATTAAAACAGGGTTTATTAACACCTGGTATGAATATACCAATATTTGGTCCTGATAGGATAAATCAAATATCTGAGAATGATAAAGTTGTTTTTGTTCCATTAGCTTGGAATTTTTATAATGAAATTAAAGATAGAATTACTTCTCGTAGAAAGAATAATAATGATATCTTTGTAAAATATTTCCCATCATTATTATTAGAAAAATAATACTCATGGAAAAAATTAAATTTGGAATATACACTTCATTTTATAACTGTGAAAGATTTGTCGATAAAATATTCACATCAATTGAGAATATTAATTATGATTATTTTGAATGGCATATAACCGATGATTTTTCAACTGATAATACAAAACAAATGGTGTTGGAAAGATTAGAAAAAAGTCCTATGAAACATAGGATTTTATACATTGAACAAACTGAAAAAAAATTAATGTATTGGAAACCTAATCTTTTTTTTGATGAAACTTTTGAATGGATTATTCTTGTGGATGCGGATGATGATTTTGACCCTAATTTCTTAAATGTTTATTATAGATTTTTAAATGGAAGAAACGACATTACATTAGTTTCTTCTGATTTCGTAAAAATAAATGAAGAAACTAATTCATTACATTCAATTTCTTATATAATAAATGATGATGTAATGAGTAGAAAAATTGATAGATATCATCCATCATGTGATTATTTAAATAATACTAGTTATAGTTGTTATGGTACTTTAAGAGGGTTTAAAAATGTAATACCTTCGTTTGATGTTGATGACATGTTAGCATGTGCTGAAGATAGTTATCATGTATTTTGGTCTAATTCATTTGGTCGTTATTTACACATACCAAGACCAATGTATAAGTGGTATATGAGAAATGATTCAGAATCACATACAAAATCAGTTCCTAAAAACTTTAACGCAAATTTTAATATTGCGTTCAATAAATTAAAAAATAGTGACGGTGGAATATATTCATTTTTTAATGATGTTTATCTTGAAACATGTTCATTAAGTTCGTATACTAAAAAACCGTTATTAGGTCAAAAAGTTTCGTTGTGGACTAGAACACTATCAACTATGAATAAAGAACTTTTAAAGTCATTATATTATGATGTTGATTTAAAATTTAATGACTATGATGCTGATATTCATGTCTTTTCATTAAATTATTTTAATGAAGAAGGATTACATAAAATTTTAAGTAAAATTAAAAGTAGTGATTTAGCATTCTACTATCAAAATCAAAATTATCATGAAACTAATGAAGATAAGGACCAAGAGTTACAAAAACAGATTAGTAAATATATGTCAATTATTAGAAATTACGGAGGATTTAGTTGGTGGTCATACATAAGACATTTTATAATTAATACATAAAAATATATGAAAAAGTTAATGATAATAACACCACATATGTCTACAGGGGGATTGCCTCAGTTTGTGTTAAAAAAGGTGGAGCAGTTAAAAAATTATTATGAAATAATGGTTATTGAGTGGAGGTGTTTAGCTTGGAACTATGTCGTACAAAGAAATAAAGTGATTGAACATATTGGAGATAACTTTATTTCTTTATCTGAAAACAAAGAATATGATTTATTTAATTTGATAAACGATTTTAATCCTGATTATATTTTTGTTGAAGAGTTACCTGAAACTTTTATTGATGACCACATTTGTAAAAGATTATATGAAAAAGACAGAAAATATAAAATATTTGAAACAACACATAGTTCATATTCTAGAGTTGAATGGAAAAAGTATAATCCTGATAAATTTATTTTTGTGTCGCCATACTCTGTCGCAACATTTAAAGATTATGGAGTACCGATGGATTTAATTGAGTACCCTATAGATTTAAAAACACCAAATAAAGAACATTCATTGGATAAATTAGGATTAGATAAAGATTTTAAACATGTTGTAAATATTGGTTTATTTACTCCAGGTAAAAATCAAGGATATCTATTTGAAATTGCTAGGTATTTAAAGGATTATAAAATACAATTTCATTTTATTGGTAATCAGGCGGTAAATTTTAAAGATTATTGGGAACCATTAATGGGTAATAAACCTGAAAACTGCGTTGTTTGGGGTGAAAGAGATGATATTGATTGTTTTTTACAATCTTCAGATGTACATTTCTTTTCTTCTAATCTTGAACTAAATCCGCTATCAATCAAAGAATCATTAGAGTATAAAATACCAACTATGTTTTATAACTTGAGTACTTACTTTAATAAGTATGATAATAATGAAGATGTTCATCACTTGACGGGTAACATAATAAAAGATTCTGAAAAACTGTTAAAATTATTGAAATTAGAACAAAAAAAACTAAAAAAACCAAAAATAAAAGTAGTTCATTTATTACTTGACCCAAATGAACCACAAGATATTGCAGAAGAGCAATGGAAATCTACAATTGAAAAACAAGATTTATCAATTCAATGTTGGGAAAGTATGTCACACAAGTTCGACTCATACATTAAAAGATGGACTATTGTTAATAGAACTGAATTACCCATTGAAAACTGTAAAGACCCATCAATAGTTAACCCATCTAAAGAATTTAAAAATGAACCACCAGTTTTAAGTTACGGTCACTACGGTGCGTATATAGCACACACTCAAGGAATTAAAGAAAATTTTGATGAGGATACTGATATTTTAATTATTGCTGAAGGTGATTCGTACACTGATTTGTCTGCAGATGATTTTTATGATAAAGTGATTGAATCTTATAAGATTTGTGAAGCAAACGATGGTAAAATGGTTAGTTTTGCAGGTCCAAAATACATGTCAGGTGGTGAATGGTGGAAATTGTCAAAAGATTATGGTGACTTCATAGAAGTACCTCATTTTTTAATGGGTACCACTTATTTGATAATGAAAAGTGAGAGGGAAAATATCTTACATAATATAGAAACTACTGGGTGGCATTCACCCGATTTTTGGTTAGCATGGAATTATCACAATAAATCAAAATTATACGTAACAAAAAATATAATATCATATCAAAAAGAAGGATATTCTGTTTTGGATTATAAAGAAAAAGAAATAAATTAAAAAAAAATAATTATGGAAAATTTTAAAAATATTGAAGAACAAAGATTTTGGAACAGAGAAGAAAACTGGTCTAACAATGGGCATGAATGGTCAGGACCGTTTGGTAATACTGAAAATTTATGGAATAAACATTTATTTGATGATTTAAAAGAATTTAGAGGTAAAAAAATATTAGAAATCGCACCTGGATTCGGAAGAATAACCCAATTTTTGTCAATATTGGCAGATGAGTTAATTGTTGTTGACTTAAATGAATTATGTATTCAAAAAACTAGAGAAAAATTAGGTCATCATGTTTTGGCTTATTTTGTTAATAATGGTAACGATTTACCAAATATTAAAGACGAGTCACAAGATTTAGTTTATTCTTACGATTCTTTTGTGCACATTCATAAGAATGTTATTGATGACTATTTGGCGGAAATAAAAAGAGTATTGGTTAAGGGAGGTAAAGGAATAATTCACCACTCGTCATTAATGTTAGGTTCTGAGTATTCATTTCAAAATTATGGAGGACGTTCTAATATGGACTCATATATTTTTAAAGAATTAGTAGAAAAACACGGTATGGAAATAGTGGAGCAAAAACCAATACAGTTCAATTCTGTTGAA
>Ga0208161_1001334_pt1 | contig 13219 bp, 11 predicted proteins | sample CB_VirMetaG_3_FD_184538 | JGI IMG/M metagenome (GOLD analysis project Ga0208161, IMG submission 184538) | Freshwater to marine saline gradient viral communities from Chesapeake Bay - CB_1508_1S Viral MetaG (SPAdes) (version 4) | ecosystem: Environmental > Aquatic > Marine > Coastal | place: USA...
AAGGGACGGGCATTTTCATTAATAAATCAGCCATAGTATTTTGGTTTTAAATTTTTCATGTTTATTTAATTATAAATATCAGGTTAAAACTTTTTTCTCTTTACTTTTACTTTTTTCCTTGTAAAATCCTTAACTAGAATCTAGACTTAAGAAATTTAAACTTCTTTTTTCTCTCCTCCTTTTGTTAAATAAGTTTTAACTGGACTTTCATCTTCATATTCTTTTTCTAAAAATGATTTTATAGATTCAATATTGCGTGGGTCATCATCAGAAAAACCAATTTGAGGAACAAAGTTATTAGTTACATCATTAGTAAATGAAACTTTTTGACCTAGTTTACGGCTCTGATACTTAACATAGTTAATAAATTCTCTTAATGCTTTTATTTTACCTTCTTCAGGGTTAGAAGCTGACCCCTCACCATAAGTCACAGGATGGTATTTACACATGTCCAAATACTCTTTAATCAATAATTGGTTATCTCTCATCACCTCTCCCGATAATTCTCGGTATTGTTTTAGGTTTTGAATTAAAGTCTCTGCACTAATACCATTGTGGTTTGTTACAATAAAATTATAAATAGAGTCTCTTAAAACCGTAGGTGTATGTCCTCTTGCAGTTATTATCGCAAAAATAGAACCCCCATTAATACACTCAACAAAATCGTCCCATGAAGGACCTGGTTCTGCCAATAAGGAGTCCACAATAAATTTTTTATCACCCTGTACAGCAAAATTTCGGTAAGGGTCTTTTGCATAACCAACAATCATTTCTCCGTTATAATCAAAAGGTTCTTTACCAATTTTTTGTCGGTACTCAGCAAAGTCCTCTGTAGACATACCAACTTCACCACCTTGTTCAGATTGTAACATAATTTGAGTTGGCATAATAACAATATTGTCATCCCAATCAAAAGCGTAATACTTTAAATCAGGTTGACCTTCTTCTATACCCTCCCTAAGGTTATTAAGATTTCTTCTTATAATCTTTTTAAGACTCATATTACCTGTTCAATTTTTCAATTAATCTTTCTAATTGAGATTCAGTAACAATAATATTCTGAGGTTTTTCAGAATAAGTTTTTACACCATTGTTTTGAACATTAAGTGATTCTCTAAGAATTTTCTTTTTAAATTTCATTGTTTTAATTTTTTAATTTAAGTTTTAAATGGAGGGTACCGTAGTACCCTCCATTATATAATTATCAGATATCTTCAAAAGATGCTCCTGTTGGAGTAATCAAGAATTCAATATCTATGAATTCAAGTGCTCTTGTTGGTTTTAGATAAATTTTACCTACAAGTTGGTTCTTGTCCATATCTTCAGGTGTGTTTTGAACAACAACCCTAAAGTCAATCAAACCTCTGTCTCTTCTGATAGAATCCAATATTGGGTTTACTGAATCTAAGAACTCTTGTCTTACTTGGTCATCGTTTTGTTCAAACAATAGTCTAACCGCAACTGCAGAAATTAACTTACGAGCCTGTAACAACAATCTTCTAACATTAATTCTATCAAGTGCAGATTCTTTAATTTGAGTTGTTTTATTACCCCAAATTACAGTACCAACATCTGAGAATGTAGCAATTGGGTTAATTCTACCCTTATAGAGAATATCTCTATCTTCTTGAGTCAACTTCTTACGTGCCTTAATACCGTTAACAAGACCTCTCGTATAACCTGCAGACGCAAACCATGGGAATGCAATATTATCGGTCAACGCTAAGTTTCTAACAACCTCTGCGGTAGGTGGTAAATAGATTTGTGTATTATTAACAGAATCTCTCGTTAATATCCATGGGTAGTAAGTTGCGGTATAGTTAGAATCAATACCCGTATCTTCTAAGTTTTCTGTAGATTCTTGTGGGTAAATGAAATCTGTGGTGAAATTAGAAGTTGTATTAGTAAACATCTGATAGTCAGGTGTTGTACAAATATAAATAGAGTCTGCTCTATCAGTTTCAATCATATCAATCGCAGATTCCACAAGATTTGAGTTATTCACATAATCAATACCCGGAGTTGTAAATACATTTATATTAACTGCTTCAGGATTAACAAAAGTATATTGACCCCATAGATATGCATAATAATCAGAGTTACCCCAGTCTTGTTTATCAGGACCTACGATAGTTTTGAAAGCTCCCCATCCAGTTCCTTGAGGGAATCTAATTGATGATGCAGTACCTTTCAAATAACCACTATTACCTAAAATAAAACGGTCACCGTTGGTTCTATACTCTCTGTAAATGTCCCATCCATCAAACCCACCTGTAGGTATTAAAGTAAATTTACGAGAATTTAATCTGTAATACGGACTTGTTTCCGTTGGTTCACTTCTGAACTCTGCACTACCGACTTCAAATGCTGAAGTACCTGAAGTGCTATAATTTGAAGATATCGTTACAACAGTAGCACCTGAGTCCATATGGAAACCTTTGGTTAATACAGCCCATGGTGTAGATTCTGTTGCTGTACTAATATCTGCAGGATTTTGTTTACCTTTGTATGAAGCAAAATCTACGTCAATACCTACTGTATTAGAAACTCCTAAATAAACTTTTCTTGGGTTATCACCTGAACTTCTTGTGATATTATCACCGTTTGCAGTACCAAATGGTGGATTTGCAATTATTTCACCCGCTTCATAGTATTTGGTTTTATAAACCAAATGAGGTGACTGATATGTTGAATATTGTCTTGTTTGATAACCTCTAAAACCACAAGGTAATGAGTCATAAGGTGCTTCCTCGTTAACCTCCAACATAATGTACTTAGACTTTAATTCAAAATCACCATTAGATGTACCAACTTTTTTAGCGACATAACTATTAAGTGTTTGGTCCATTGTACAATTTGTAAATTTCTCAAGTACTACAGGGTTTGAATCTGTGTCATAGAAACTTCTTACAATAATATCGAAAGTTAAATTATTGAATGATATATTTGCAATTGAAACTTTTATTTGATTATTTGCATTATTACCATCAGAGATTGAGATAAATTTAAACAAATCAAATACTTCATTACCTCTTAATTCAGAAACAACATAAGGTGTTGAAGGGGTTTGGAATTTTTCCAAATACCATCCAATACTTTGATTATTACCGTCATCTTCTCTAGCACTTTCTAAAGAAAGTAATGTTGTATTTAAACCTCTAATTTTACCATCCCTATATCCAGTATTAAGTAAGTTGTAATATAATTCTTCAACAAATAATGGAACTTCATTTCTATTTTTACTAAAGTTTGTTGAACCCAATACTTTGGATATAAAATTAGAGTCTGTAATATCTAAAGAGGTTTTAAACGTAAATGTTTCTGAATCTTTAGTAACACCTGAAATTTGGAATGTTGAGAATGGGTTTTTAGTTACTCCTGAATAAACACCTGAAGTATTTAAAACTACGTCTGTTGTTCCTGATACTTCGTAAACAGGACCGTTATCGGTTGAATACGTTACAATACCTCTTGAACGTAAAGTCGCGATTACCATATCATGGTAATCTGAAATAACTGAACCACTGTAGTTAGTTACATAAACAACCGCTTCACCTGTATAGTCATTACCACTTGTGTTAGTTAGTCCTGTAACCGCCAATCCAAATCCAACTCCTGTATAACTACCACTTGAATATGGGAATAGTGCATAGTACCAAGCATCATTTTCAGAGGCTGTGAATGTTGCGTCATCAGTGGTTAACCCACTTACTCCTAAAACGTTAACACTTGTTGTCCAGTTTCCTGATGCTCCTGTAATTAAATCATATGTACTTCCACTTACAGTACCAAAGATATATGCGGACTCACCTGAAGTAGATGGACTTACAATTTCACTATAAAGTTTAGATTTAAAATCATTTTCTAATGTTGATTGACCACCACTAAATGTTGTGTAAGGTAATGTAAAATAATTTTTTATACTATTAGGTAATGAACTATAATCTGTAATTACTGTTGAGGTACTAGTTCCTGACACTCCTGAGAATGAAACAGTATAAATCGTTTCAGGTGCACTTGTTACTGCAACGGTAGATTTATCAACATTACCTACCGTAGAAATTGACCAAGATGGTCCAGCATCATAACCTGATAACCCTAAAATACGAGTTACAAAGAGTTGATTAGATTGTTGTAAATATGCTTTTGCAATATACGCGGCTTCATATTTAGGAATTTGTGTGTTTATAAATTTACTTGGACTTGTACCTCCAAAGTATGATGTAAACTCATCAAAATTAGTGATGAAAATAGGTTCAAATGCTGGACCTGTTAAAGTTTCACCAACTATTCCCAACGTTGTTACTCCAACACTTTGTGCTACAAAACTTAAATCTCTTTCTGATGTATAAACACCAGGAGATACGAATACTTTGTCTGCCATATTAAAATAGTTTTCTTTTTTTATTTATTTAAACATAAATATTAAGAAAAAATACAAAGTACAAATACGTTATGGATATATTTATTTAATAGTATGAACTTTTTCTACCTTTTTTCATACTTTTAATTATGAGTACAAAAATAAAAAATTTAAAAATATCAGAGAATGCACACAATAAACTAAAAACTTATTGTGATAATAAAGGTTTAAAAATGTTTAAGTTTGTTGAAAAATTAATTGAAGAAAACTGTAAAGACGATACTGATATTTATGGAGAATAATTAATTGTTGTAAGGTATATGAGCCTTAGTTTGAATTAATGACGATAGATTATTATCGGTTTTATTAACATCTATTCTAATGGTATCGTTAGTATTAATTTTAATAGATGTTAAATCATCACCAATATAGTTACCATTGATGTATATTGAATACTCGTCAATATTCTCAGTCTCAATAAAAGATAAATCTATTGAATATCCATATCGTTCAGATAATGAATCAATACCGGTACGAAATAAAATGGGTATATCAAAATTTTGAGGGTTCGATGGTTGTTTATTTAATACCGATGATTTTTTACCCATCTCGGTTTCAAATAAGGTTAATGACCTTGTTATTGCAGGAACAACTTCAAATTCATTTTCATCAATTAAAAATCCCATCATTAAAAACTCATAGTTTTGGATATAATACTTTCTTTTTTCTATATCCAAAACAGATTCATCAGATACATTATTTAATATAATCGGAATATAATGACCTTTAACAAAAGTATAAGATTGACGAGATGAGAATTTTTGAAGAACGAGTTTATTAAACTCATTTAAATGACGCATTTTTGTACAAAATATTTTAATATTATAAGTAATATCAACAGGGACAGGCTGAGGTATCTTGTATATATCCATTCCTTTTCTTTGTCCGTCCCATGTTGGTACTTTTGCATAATAAAATTGTTTTCTATTTGGGATTGTATATTGTAATGATGGGTTAGTTCCGTACTTGACTTCAGGTTGTCTTACCGTAGCAATAAAAGGTGGTTTTATATTTTTATCTAAGTCCTGAAAATTCCATGTTTCAGTAAACTGTGACCAATTCTGTGTTGTGGTAATAATATCAATAGGGTTAACTTTTTTTCCGTCAGCAACCATCTCTAAATCGTCACGAACAAAATCTAACATACCTCTATCCAAATCGGCATGTAAAACACTTTTAGGTAAATAAGTCCCATCTTCCTGAATATATTCAAGAAGTTCTTCTCTCCTATCCAACAATATTTTTTCAGGAGTAATCTTCAAATCTTTTTTTATTTTTTTAGGAAACGCCATTAACTTACAATTTCATTAATATGGAAAATTTTATTTTTTGTATTAATCATATCCACCTCGTCCGCAAAAAACACAGGTTCTTCTGTATCTTTTTTAACAAACGAGTCATATTTGTAAGGGTTATATGTAATTACCTTATCATTAGTTTCGGGTGGCATATTTTCACAAGGATACTGACAATAGTCTAATAAATCACCTATAACAAATGCATGAACATTCTTTCTCATCTCCTGTCTAACTTTTTTTTTTCCACCTTCTCTTACCCTAAACTCTACATTACCCAACTTAACATAATCGGCATATAATATAATCCTACCTTTATATTGAACTGAAAAAGTTTTTTTGTGTAGGTTATAATAAACCATAACACGAAGACCTATCGGGTCAGGTTTATTTTCGTCTTGTTCAACAACCAAACCCATACGAGATTTAATTGTGTTTAATTCTTTTAATAGATATCTACTCATAATCCTCTAAATTCATTATCGTTTACTGGTGACGCCACAATACTTCTGTAAAATGGTTTGAACCCACCATAAGTGTGTTTATTATCACTAACAACACGACCGTCATTAACAACGGTATAATACCTAACACGAGACTCAGTTTCATAATATCCTATGTAATCACCATATTCTATATCTATACCCAACTCATCCAAAGAGTCCTGATACACGCCAACCTTTAAATTACCTGGTTCCATCTGCGTCATACGACTTTGACCGTAATCCTGATTTTCGGGCTGTTCTATCTGAACATATCCCCTAAACTCAACAGGAGGATGAAACTTAATTCCGTCCTCAACTGTTTCACCGTATACATCATCGGTTTTTGTCTTCTGTCTATCGACACGATACAAAACCAATGTAAAATTCATATCACCTTCAAGCCACTCACGACCCATAGCAATATCTAAATTAAAATCTTCACCACTGAAGAATTTATTTAATCTCGTAATTGGAACCTTTCTTTGTGTCATTATTGATAAATATTCAGAAATATGTTATATTTAATTGTATTTGATATCAAAGTTGGAAAATAATCCATTAAATAACTTGCCTGAAGTTCGTGCTCTCAGAATTCTTGAAGAATATGAGGGATACAATAACTATATCCTTAGGTTAAAGGGTAAGATGAAAAAGTTTAATCATTTTAAACTTACTCGTGCACAGGCGGACTATATTCTAAAGTTTAAAGACACCACACCAAAAGTGGCGAGAAAGTGGGTTGAATTGGATAGTTACTTCGGACAAAAACTTATGGACGATAAACTCCTAACAAAAAAACCTGAAAAGATTTATATTGAAAAACTTTTGGTAGAAAAAGAAAAGTCGTATCATATATGGGGTAAGTTATTTGAAAATGCGGAACTGAGTGACATATGGTTACCTAAAGTTGCGTTACAAAAAAATACACAAAGAGAAGTTAATATTGACTATACTAAGTATTCACATCGACCACCTTTAGACCATCAGAAAGAAGCAATAGAAAAACTTGTTGGTAATGATAAATATATTTTGGCTGATGATATGGGTTTGGGTAAAACCACTTCTACGGTTATAGCATCTTTAGAAAGTGGTGCGGAAAAAGTTTTAATTATTTGTCCCGCTTCGTTAAAAATCAATTGGCAAAGAGAAATTGAAAATTATACTGATAAAGAAGTTTCAATTATTGAAGGTAAGAAGTGGGAACCCGCAAATTATACGATAATCAATTATGACATTCTTAAAAATTTTCATGACCCAAAACACCCCGATAAGTCAGATATTTTAAATTATGGTTTTGATTTGGTTGTTATGGATGAAGCCCATTACATACAAAATGTAAAAGCTGCAAGAACAAAGATAGGTAACGATATTGCAAAAAAAATCGGAAAGGTTTGGTTGTTGACAGGTACACCTATGACTTCAAGACCTATGAATTATTATAACCTATTGAATTTAGTGGACTCTCCAATTGCGGATAATTGGATGGCATATGCGATTAGATATTGTGCAGGTTATCAATTTAGTGTCGGAGCAAAAAAGGTATGGAATGTCACGGGTGCATCAAATCTTGAAGAACTTAGAGACAGAACAAAACCATCTGTTTTAAGAAGGTTGAAAGAAGATATTTTAGATTTACCCGAAAAGATTTTGACTCCAGTATATTTGAGAACAAAATCAAAAGAGTATAAAAAGTTGATGGGTGAATACTACGATTGGTATAATTCATCAGAAGAATCAAAATCGTTGACCATTCAGTTTTCAAAATTAATGAAAGTTCGTCAGGTAATCGCGGATGAAAAAATTAAAGACACCATTGAGATAGCTCAGAATGTAATAGACCAAGGAAAAAAAGTTATTATATTCACAAACTTTACCGATACATTAAATAAAATAACCGAGCATTTTGGTAAGTCGGCAGTTAAACTTGATGGCAAGATGTCCAAACCACAAAGACAACATTCCGTTGACGAGTTCCAAAACAACGAAAAGGTAACTGTATTTGTTGGTAACCTAAAAGCTGCGGGTGTGGGTATTACATTGACCGCAGCTGAAGCCGTTATTATGAACGACCTATCATTCGTTCCTTCTGACCACTCACAAGCAGAAGACAGAGCATATAGATATGGGCAAAAATTTTCGGTGTCTGTTTATTATCCCATTTTTGAAAATACCATAGAAGGTATTATATACGACATACTTTCAAAGAAAAAGAATATCTTTGAAACTGTTATGGGAGATAACGAAGGTAAGGGAGATGTTATGGAAGAGATACTTAACCTAATATCAGAAAATTAAGTATTTATATAAAAATACTTAAATATGTCCAAAATTTTATTAGAAAGAATAGAAAAGTTAGAAACTCGTATTGTAAACGAAAAAACTTTTTTAAACGAAATGAAAAAGATAGGTATTGAAAAATTACCATACGCCTATTCTGCGGTAGACCGATTTATTAATAAAGAAACGATGGATGTTCATTACAACAAACATTATAAAGGATATGTGGATAAATTAAATAAGGCGATTTCTAAAAGAAGAGGGGGGGACAAAGAACTTGAAGAAATTATAAAAGATATTTCAAAATACAATAAAAAAATCCGTGACAACGCTGGTGGAGCTTTTAACCACGCACTTTTTTGGAAGATGTTATCACCCGAACAACAAAAGTGTTCAGGAGATATATACGACAAAATTACAATAGATTTTGGTTCTTATAGAGATTTTAAATCAAAATTTGAAGAAGTTGCGAAAAAAAGATTTGGTTCGGGGTGGGTGTGGTTAATATTAGATAATAATAATAAATTAAAAGTTATCTCAACACCAAATCAAGATAATCCACTTATGGATGTCGTTAAAGGAGGTGGTTATCCATTATTAGGTTTAGATTTATGGGAACACGCATATTATTTAAAGTACTTAAACAAAAGAGATGATTACATAAAAAACTTTTGGACAGTGGTTAATTGGAAATTTGTCAATAAGTTATTAAATAGTAAATTACCTAAAAACTGAATATTTATATAAAAAAGTCTAATGTCAGTAATTACGGAACCACAAAGAAGTAAGTTATATACAAGAATTAAACATTTGTTAGGGGCACCAATAAGAAGTGTAGAAATAACAGATGAAATGTTAGATTCTTTGTTAGAACTTTCTATTCAGGATTATGCTCAATATGTAAATGATTGGTTAATAGAATCACAATGGACATCTCTATATGGTCTTAACTTGGACGAACAGTCACTCACAAGGGCATTTGTAACAAGAAGTTTAGACTGGGAAACCCAATACACCTACGCATATTCTAAGATTGTTGGATTACAGGCAGGAGGAGATTCAGTTTTAAAAAAGGACTATATTGATTTAGTACCAGGACAACAAATTTACGAAATTCCAAAAGGAAGAGAATTAAACGAACTTCTTTGGTTTAGTCGCTCAGAGTTAGACGCTGCGTTTTTTGACCCGTTTATGGGTGGATTTGGAGGGTTTGGAGGTATAGGATTGGGAGGCGCTGCTGGTTTCTCACAAATGGGTACTATGGGTAATTATTTTATAACACCCGCGTTTGATATCCTTCTTAGAATGCAGGATATTAATATTAAGAGAAGAATTATATCAGGAGAACTAACATATAGAGTTACCGCATTACCCGACGGTAAAAAGGCGGTTCATTTAATGAATGTACCTGGTGGTAAGTTTGATTTTGGTAATATACAATATAACGAATATAGAGTATGGTATTGGTATTATGAAACTGATGACAGGGAAGCTTGTTTAGCAGAAAATCCCGATATAGTTAAATTACCATCAGACATTCCAATAGATGAAATGAAATGGGAAGAAATAAATTCACCAGGACAGACATGGGTTCGTAGATGGTTTACTGCATATGTTAAAGAATCATTAGGTAGAGTAAGAGGAAAATATCAAGGAAACCTTAAAACGCCTGATTCTGAAATACAATTAGAATATGATTCATTGTTAACGGAATCAAAAGATGAAAAGTCTAAATTAGTTGAAGAACTTACACAAAGATTAGAAAGATTAAGACCTGATAAAATGATGGAAAGACAAGCTTCTGAAGCAGAAAATCTTAATAAATCATTACAATATAGGGCATTCCCAAGACAATTTTATACAATATAATATGGCGATATTTAAATCAACACCCGTAACAAAAATAATAAATGGGTTAACAATAAAAACATCTTCAAGTGTATTAGTTAGTAATGAAAATTATACAACTAATGGTGAAGATGCTATTATTATAAAAGATGTGGATTATTGTACAATTACCCTAGATTCAAAAACAACTGAACGAATAACAATAAAGGCATTATCAAATGTTTTAATAGTTAGTGACCATCTAATTGATGATGAATTTAATGAAATTGAACTTCAAAAAGGTGCGTCAGTTGAATTACGTTTTCTAAAAGAAGGATGGTTTATTATGTCGTCTGATGGACTAAAGAATTCATAATACCTTTATTTTTTTCCACGTACTCGTCATCAACTAATTTTATAGTATCATCAACATACATATAGTAAGGGTCAATACCAACCACATTCCAAAACACAATCTCGGTATCTGATAGAGTTAAAACCTCATCCAAAGTATCTTGGTCACCTTCTTTTCTCGGATATCCACGAACAAGTTCTGTCTGTGTCTTAGTAAAGAAAGGTCTGTCCTCAGGATTTTCAATAAGAATTTCATCCCTAATCTCAGGAGAAAAAACAACCAACAAAGGTTCAATTCTTTTATTAAACGCAGTTATATAACGAGGAACATTGTATTCACCCAATCCATCAGGGTTGTTTTCAATTTCCTTTTCATCCACATAGTAACAGTTAATAATCACCTCATCCTTTTTCTTTTGTACATCACCATGTGACTTACGAGTACCGTTATTTACATAATATATGGTATCACCCAAACCAACATTCAAATCGTTTGCAAGGGCAAGTTCCATATGTGCTTGACGAGACATAAGTGAACCTGATTTGGTTTTTTTTGTTATATGTCTTTTGTACTCATCTAATGTTTGTTTTACGCGAGCCTTGTTTGCAATTTTTGCAATAGGAATCTCCTTATTGTATAGTTTACCGATATACTCATAGTAAGAATCCAAAAACTCTTGTCCTTTACCATCCAATAACATACGAAGTCCTGAGTCCAAAAACTCTGCAACATATGTTTGTAGTTTCTTTGACTTAATCGTATTACCTGTAAGTTTTACTTTACCCTTATCTGTAAGTAGAGCATAGTTCTTACGAGCCACATTAATGGTTGCCGGCCATTGTCCGTCAGTATCCAATCCCATCTCACCCCTCATAAACAAATCGTTATACTCCGCAACATCGGCATCAGAACCTGTATATTCTTTACCTTCTTCTACAAGACCGTTAAGACCTTTTCCGATATATCTATGTTCATCACGACCATCAGGGACGGAGAAGTTCACACCATCGGTATCCATAACTAAAGGTTGATAACCACGTTTCATAAACCACATAATCATCTGTCTGAGGTATTGTCTACCTGTACAAGTAATCTGTTCACCCATATCCATATCACCCCACGGAAATACTTGTGGGGCAGATAACGAACCGAAGAAAGCGTTAATAAAAATCTTAATAGGAAGTTGTTTGCGGTTATATTGTGAAGACAGTTTTGGGTCTGAAACATAATAATCCGCAGCTAACTTCTTATACTTAATACGAGTATCACGGAAATACTTGAGCATACTCTTCATCGCTCCTGTCACATCGCATTTTGGAAAAACCTCATGAACAAGTTGGATAGAGGGGTATAGAGACGAGTAGTCGAGTTTAAGTACGTTGGTTGAGTAACCTACCGCAAGAAGACGGGATAGTCCACCAGTGAAGGGTCTCTTATCCCCTTTGGATGGTATAGCAAGACCATGTTTGTAAGACCACGACATCATAATCATCTTCCATAGTGTTGCCGTTCCCATTGTGGAAAGTCTTTCATATGTGGTAGGTACGAGTTTTGCAAGGAGGAAGTTGGCTTGGTTGAACTCTTCATCCACCACCATAGTTTCCCAAATATCGTCGTATAGGTATCGTTCAATAATATATTCACCGTTTACCTTTTCATAATGACCAGGAAATCTTTCCATAAGATTTTCTGTGCCAGGTGAACCCACCTCTTTGTAACCACCTGTTTTGGGGTTGAAGTAAAAGTCCTTATTATCAAAATAGATTTTACCAATCTTATCACCCTTTACATAGACACGGTTTTCTTTTTCTGCTCCGATAAACTGTGTGATATATTTAAGTCCCCAACTTTTGATGTCCGAGTTAATGGCTTGGGCTCGTCTGACAGCATGGGCAATATCCACAATGTTATACCCCCACATCATCGTTTGGGTATAGTCCTCCATCTCGTTGGCGAGTTTGAGTATACCCTTCTTTTGTTTGAGGGGACTTTCAGGATTTAATGTTTTAGCAATCTTATCTATATCCAAACCGAGAATGGTTGCTCGTGTTAGGATAAACGGAAAGTCGAAGAATGCGGAGTTATAACCACCGACAAGGGTTGGTTTGAGATAATTGATGGTGTTGAAGAACTCCACAATCATATCTTTTTCCTCTTGTTCAGTTTGTGCTGCGATAACCTTTTCAAAACCACGATTGTCCTTCATACCGATAAGGAAGATTTTATCCTTTGTGGCATCAAGACCCGTGGTCTCAATATCGAATACGAACCTATGAACCTCATCGTATTCCTCAAATCCTTTGAAAAGTCGTTTTTGTTTTTGACATAGGTATTGTTCCACTGGCGGTAGAATCGCGATGGAGTCAGAGTTTTCTCTATTCCACGGGTCTAACCCTCCGCCTTTGAAAAAGTTAATAAGGTTGGAATAAGTTTTGGTTGTCTTCACCATATACTTAAGTCCGTTTTCCATTCTTTCATCACCACGAGTATCTAACTTTTCTATGATGATACCATGAGTGGACATCGCTTCTTTTTGTGCGTGTTTGGAACCGTTATA
>Ga0208161_1001336_pt1 | contig 13213 bp, 8 predicted proteins | sample CB_VirMetaG_3_FD_184538 | JGI IMG/M metagenome (GOLD analysis project Ga0208161, IMG submission 184538) | Freshwater to marine saline gradient viral communities from Chesapeake Bay - CB_1508_1S Viral MetaG (SPAdes) (version 4) | ecosystem: Environmental > Aquatic > Marine > Coastal | place: USA...
TAGTATTTCAGACTTTTTAGTGTCTCCTATCACAGATCGTATTGGCTGTATTAGCGGAGATACTATCCAAGAGGTCGGTGGCGACATTATGTATGCTGCACCTGACGGTCTACGCCTCTTGAGTGCTACTGATCGAATTGGTGACTTTGGCCTGGGTGTTGCATCAGATACTATTTCAAAAGATGCATATAACTTTTTGCAGTCTAGCTCAGACTTCTGCTCTCTTGTACTGCGTGAGAAAGCACAATACCGCATCTTCGCATACTTACAGTCAGAACAACAGAGTGTTGCAAGGGGTCTATTAGCTACTAAGTTTGTATCTCAAGGCTCTGAGGGTATGGCTTGGGGTACTACTAAAGGTATTAAAGCATTCTGCGCAGACAGTAAATATACAGAAGCATATGATGAAACTACCATTTTTGCTAATGAAGATGGCTATGTGTATGAGCTAGACACAGGTTCTAGCTTTGAAGGTAACATCATAGAAGCTATCTACGAATCACCTTACATGCCTATTACAGACCCTCAGACACGCAAGACATTCTATAAGATGACTTTGTATGCTGAACCTACTGGCCCTATGAACCTAGATGTCAACTTTAAGTATGACTTTGATACAACAACAAACACAGGTGTTATACAGCCTTCTACGTTTAACGTATCAAGTACAGGTGATTCTGTATTCTTCTTTGGTGGCACTTCCTCTGTTTTTGGTACATCTACATACGGCGGTGAGCTAGACAGAGTATATAACACAAACGTCATTGGATCAGGTAAGACAGTAGCAATTCGTATTGAAGATAGTTCAACAAACCCAACATTCACTCTGGACACAGCTATTTTAGAGTTCAGACAAAACGATAGACAGTAAGGACGAGACATGGCTGGATATACACGTCAGGATACAGCAAACAATATTGCTAACGGTAACGTTATTGATGCTGATGACTTTGATGCAGAGTACAACGCTATTGAGAGTGCTTTTAACAGCACCTCTGGACATACTCACGACGGTACATCAGGTGGTGGTGCGCCTGTTACTAAAGTAGGCCCAGCGCAGGATCTCATTGTATCTGGCGCTGCAGTATTACCAAAAACTACCAATACTTTAGATCTAGGCTCTACATCTGTACAATACAAGAATGCTTACTTTGATGGCTTAGTTAATACAGACACACTATCTGTAGACGAGAATGCTACTGTAAGCGGTACACTAGGTGTTACTGGTATTACTACCCTTGGTAATAACCTTAATGTAACTGGTGCTACAGGCATTGATGGTAACTTTGATATTAACACTAATAAGTTCACTGTAGCGTCTAGCACAGGTAACACTGCTATAGCAGGTACGCTGGCTGTAACTGGTGCTACAGGTATTGATGGTAACTTTGATATTAACACTAGTAAGTTCACTGTTGATGCTACTAGCGGTAATACTACAGTAGCTGGTACTCTTGGTGTAACTGGGGCAGCTACAGTAGGCGGTACGCTAGGTGTAACTGGCCAAATAACAGGCAACCTAACAGGTGCTGTTACAGGCAACGCAGATACAGCAACTGCATGGCAAACATCTCGCACTCTTAGCTTAACTGGCGATGTAACTGGTACTGTCTCAGGTGTTGATGGTAATGGTGATATCTCTATTACTACCACTATCCAGCCTAACTCTGTTGCACTAGGTACAGACACAACAGGTAACTATGTTGCATCTCTAGTGGCAGGAACGGGTGTAACCCTTACTAATAATACAGGCGAGGGTGCTACACCTACAGTTGCTATTGGTCAGGCTGTAGGTACGACAAGTAACGTTACGTTTAATGACGTTGTAGTGTCTGGTAACTTAACTGTATCAGGTTCGACTACTACAGTTAACACAGAGACTATTAATTTAGCAGACAACCAGATCGTTCTTAACTCTAACTACACAGGCTCTAGCCCTACAGAAAATGGTGGTATTGAGATTGAACGTGGTACATTAGCCAACAAGACACTTGTATGGGATGAGACTGCAGATAAGTGGACAGTTGGTAGTGAAACTTTTGTAGCTGGTACATTTGAGGGTGCTTTATCAGGTAATGCCACTACAGCCACTACAGCAGGTACAGTAACTACAGCAGCGCAGCCTAACATTACATCTCTTGGTACACTAAGTAGCCTTGATGTAGATAGTATCAATATTAACGGCAGCACTATTTATAGTTCAAGCAGTCTCAACTTAGACACTGGGACTGCGCCTTACATTTACCTAAAGGATGATGGTGTAACCCGTGGTGGTTTTGGTCTGGCTACAGCTAATCAGATAGACTTTATGGCAGGTACTTCCACAGAGATGCGTTTGACAACTACAGGTGTTTACGTAGCAAATGGTCTATATGTTGGCTCAACATCAGGGGCACTTTACGATAACAAGATTTACGCAGATGGTGTTATTGAGGCAGGTTCTCTTCTAATAGCAGGTACTGACGTTTACGTTGGTGATGACATCATCATGACTGCAGGTGCATCCGACTGGAAGTTTGAAGTAGGCGCATCCGACGAGCTTAACATCTACTACGGTACAACTAAACTATTCAAGCTAGACTCATCTGGCAACTTAACAGTACGTGGTAACATCACAGCATTTGACACGAGTATCTAATGGCTATACCTACCAACAACTATGATGGTTTTGACGATCTTGCGCAGAAGTATGTAGAAGACATTCAAGCAGAGCAAGTCGGAATAACACCACCTAACTTTACTGATGCAGATACAACTACCCTTTCTGATGGGTATGCTTTTAATGACATTGATCTTAGCGGTAGTGTTAATACTAGCGATGCCATTGCTGTATTAAGCCACATCTCTAACATAAATGTTATCGACGCTACATATGGTGCAATCTATGATCACTTTCTTGAGGTACTAAGCTACTACGATCCTGAGTCTACAGATGGTACACTAAGTAAAACAGCTAACCACGGCCCTTGTATGTCTCTCCGTCGTATCAGAGATGAATACAAATCAACTACAGGAGTAGTTAGTTTTTCTGACTTTGTAAGAGGGGGGTCATACGTTACAGATCAGCCAGAGAATGCAACTATACCTACAACGACTACAAACAGTATTAGCTTTGCCGATTTTTACGGGACTAAAAAAGCGCGTACTGTTACCTACGAAATCATCGGCGGTGGTGGCGGCGGTGGCTCAGGTTGGCTTACGGCAAACAATGGTACTGCAGGTCAAGCAAGTACACTCTCAGGTTCAGGTTTTTCCACTATTTCTTCTCCAGGTGGTGCAGGCGGTCGCGGCGGCATTCAAACAGGCTGGAGCGATGGCTCTAGTTCGTATTATGGCGCAGGTGGTGCAGGTGGTGCTAACTCAGATAGTGGCAACCAGACAGCTGGTTACCCTGCGCCTTCCACAAGCTACGGTGCTGGTGGCGGCGGCGGTGGTGCTGCCCCATTCTCAGCACGTAATGGCGGCGAGGGTGGATACGCTGGTGGTGCAAACGGATCTGCCTATAACGTCTACGCATGGAACTCAGGTTCCTACATCACACGCTACGTTGGTCAGCCTAACACAGGCACACTCGAATTAACACCAGGCCAACAGATCACTATTGTGGTTGGTGCGGCTGGTACAAATATTAGCTCTGACCCTGGTACAGATGGTCGTGCAGGTGCAGGAGGTTATTGTAAATTAACTATCAGTGGCGTAGACTACGAATACACAACACCAGGAACCTATACATTTACGGTGCCATCATGAGCGATATCAACTTGACACCAGAAGAGCTTGAGGCTATGCTTTACAGCAAGCAGATAACCCCCTAAGATAACAACAAAAGATAGAGATGAATTGAATTTCAATAAGGATAGAAACTAATGGCAAGAGTATTTGCAGGGTTTACCCCAGAACAGCTAGGCAAGATTGACCCGTCCTTGCAGGGGTTACAGTCTGATGAACAGCAAAAGATTATTGCTGCTAACCCTGCACTTGCAGCACGTGTTGGTAAAATGTCTGAGATGGCACAGCAACGTGTAGGTATGGCACAGGGTGGTTATGCTAAAAAGGGTTATGCTGAAGGCGGTGCTGCAGTAGGAACAGATTTAAACTCAGCACAATCTAACTACGCAGACTCTTTGCAGAAGCTGCAGGATGCCCGTAATGCACAAGCTGCAGATCCTACAAACGAAGATTTATTAAAGGCAGTTAAGGATGCAGAGGCATCTTCTAATCTAGCGCAAGAACAGTTAGGTACAGCTGAGACACAATACAAAATTACTGAAATGCCTACTAGCGCAGAGCTATTAAGCGGTGGTCTAAATGATCCTGCGTCTATGGTTACATCAACAGATGTAAAGACTATTGACGTTAAAGATGAACAGCTTATAGATGAGAGTACAGGTCAGTTGACTGGCCCTGCTCCTACAGCCACAGCTACAGAAGCAGCTTCTAGTACTCCTGTAGCTGAACCTGAAAAGAAAGAGGCAGTAAAATACGAACCTCTACCCGCTACTGCAGGTGTTGAGGATGTTCTGTCTCGCTTAGAGGCTGCTACAGGTAAACCTAGTGAAGAAGCTCTTGCAGAGGCTCAAGCAATGAACCCTCAAGACCTAGCACAGCTAGGCTTAAATGCTCAGCAGATTGAGGCAGCTGTACGTGTAGAAGCACCTCAAGAACGCACTATTCAAGAGGGTGAGCTTGTTTCTGGACCCACTGTTGATATGGGCCGTGTAGAAAAAGAGATTGACTATACTGCTGTGACAGGTTCTCCATCTACTGAGGCTACAGTACAGGGTCAGCTTACTGGTTTGATGGAACAGTTTGAGGGTGGTGCTACACCTGTATGGGCTGCAGGTGCTATGCGTGAGGCTGCTGCACAGATGGCAGCACGTGGCCTTAGTGCTTCCTCTATAGCAGGACAAGCTATTGTACAGGCTACAATGGAGTCTGCTATTAACATAGCTACAACTGACGCTGCTACTTTTTCAAGATTTGAAGAGCGTAACCTTTCAAATAAGCAACAGATGGCTGTACTTGCTGCAGAACAACGTGCATCGTTTCTTAACTTAGAGTTTGATCAAGCATTCCAGACTAAAGTAGAAAATGCAGCTAAGATTACAGAGATGGCTAAAAGTAACTACGACACATCTGTACAGATTGCCCTAGAGAACTCTCGTAATGCTCAGTCTGTAGACCTGGCTAACCTAAATGCTGTGAATGCTAAGGTTCTAGCGGATGCTTCTGCTATGTCTCAGTTAGATATAACAAACCTCAATAACCGCCAACAGGCTCAAGTAGTAAACGCAAAGAGCTTCTTGGATATGGATATGGCTAACCTGAGCAACGAGCAACAGACTGCGATCTTCTCAACACAGTCTATTATTAACTCTTTGCTTAGCGACTCTGCAGCAGAAAACGCTTCACGTCAGTTTAATGCTTCTTCTGAAATGCAAACAGATCAGTTCTTCGCTAATCTTGCATCAACTATCAGCATGTTTAATACTGAGCAAACAGATAAAATTAACATGTTTAACTCTGGTGAGGCTAACGTACTAGAGAAGTTCAATAAAGAATTACTTAACATGCGTGAGCAGTTTAATGCATCTAACTCTTTAATCATTGATCAGGCTAATACAAACTGGTATAAGACTATTGCTACTACAGATACTGCAGCAATCAATGAAGCTAACCGTTTAGACGCTGCAGCAGAAAACGGCATGACTAATCTAGCATTTAACGCATACATGCAAGAAGTTCGTGATATTATGAGTTTCTCATGGCAAACAGAAAACAACGATGCAGATAGAGCTACACAATTAGCTATTGCTAAGATCTCCTCTAACGATGCTAAGTCTGCTGCAGCTGCTTCTAAGTCTGTTGGCTTCTGGGGTGCGCTTGGGTCTGTTGCTGCTGCTATTTTACGCCGATAAGGAAAGTATTATTATGAATCCTTTTAAATACTCATGGAACCCTTTTGAAGATGTATCTGAACCTGCTGCACCTAATGCAGAGAGTAAAGGTATTTTCAAGCCAAGGTCTAGCAAAGAAAAGCTACAAGAGGCAGAAAGCTGGCGCAAGCAGTTTAAGGCCATGCTATCTAGCTACTGGGGTAGTGATGAAGATATGTTAAACTCTATTAAAGACCCTGAACCAGGGGACTTAAATATGCAAGAGCTTAACATTTATGAAGAGTGGATGAATGCAGGTCTAGGCGATCTAGGTGCCTTTGATGATGCTGCTACAGAAGAAAGTATACAGCAGCAAGCAGTCCGTATGAGAGACTCTGAAGATTTTACTTATGACATGCCTTCATCAAAAAGAGGTCTAATGGCTAGACCAGATGTTAGTATTGACACACCTGAATACAGGGAATATAATAGCCCTGATGAAATGTCCGAACTAGAGATCCTAGCACGTACTATTGAAGCAGAAGCAGGCGTAGAGGGTTATGACGGTAAGGTAGCTGTAGGTGCTACTATTGCTAACCGTGCTGCTTCTGGACGATACGGTAAAGGCATTAAAGGTGTTATCCTGAAACGTGGGCAATTTTCTCCGTGGAACTCGGTGACAGGGTATGCTAAGGGTGAGCAAGGCAAAGATATGCTAAGCCTACAGCCTAGCGAAGATGCTTATCTTGCTGCCCAGTCTATCCTTTCAGGTGACTATGAAGATATTACGAACGGGGCTACACACTACCTAAACCCCAAGGTAAGCAGACCAAATTGGCTAGATGATATGCTTGATAGCAAACAAGGTACGGTGCAAATAGGACAGCATTTATTTGGTAATGCAGACGGAAAGTCATATGATGGTAAGTCGTGGGTTATTGCACGGAATGAGCCTTCAAAGCCTCGCTTACGTCCATAGTACCTCTACCCCTACTCAACACTATATACTAAATAAGGCATAAATATGAAACAGTTTTCTCGTCCTATCCCAGGCCAATCCCTTACAGACTCGCCTAGAAACGCACCTTGGGAGCGTCCACCTGAAATTGTAGAGGTAGGTGAAGTTGTTAGATATTACATTAACAAAATTGCAGATGAAGATATTATGGACGACTTAGCAGTTACCTTTGAATTAGGTGCTGACCTAGAGTCTGTAGTAGATACACTCATGCTTACTGGTACGATGAAAGGCATCCATACTGTAGAGGCTGGTATGCTTGCTGGTCCTGCTGTAGGTACTTTTATTAAGTCTGCTATGTCTACATACGGACTCACTATTAAAGAGACAATGTTAGACCCTAAAGAAGAGAAGCGTAAAAAAGCTGAATCTCGCATTAAACGTATTCTTAAAGATTACCTCGAAAGAGATGATGTTGATAAGGATGAGGGTTTTGCCCTTATTAAAGAAATGTCTCAGGCTGCAGAAGGCGAAGATATGCAAGAAGAAGCCCAGGAGACAGAAGAGTTTGAAGCAGCAGAAACACCTGAATACGAAGCAAAAGAAGAAGCACCCCGTGGTGGCTTGATGTCTAAAGGAGAGATGTAATTATGGATTGGGAAGCATTTGCCACCTCCTTCTTGCGTGATACAGCAGGGTATATTAATCAGCGTAAAGATAAAGCGGATGAATATAGAGAAAAACTTAAAGAGACAGCAGATCGTAACAAAAGTAAGTTAGCTCAGCTGCGTCAAGCTGCAAAAGCACAGCAAGGCTTTATAGCTCAAGCTAAGAGTTTGTATGCTACTCCTGCACAGATTGAAGCTGCACTAGATTCTGGTGCTACTGGTGTACGTGATTTGGTTACTAAGCTGCAAGGCTGGAAAGATGACTACGGTGCAGCATATACAGCAGATCTAGTAAAAGATAAGATAGCTTTACCAGAAGGGTTTCAGCCTACAGGTAATATTGATCCCATGTCACGCTATGGCCTTAAGGACTATATTGTTGGTGATGTACAGAAGCCTAAAGGCAGTTGGTGGGATAAAGCACTTGGCCTTGATGCACAGGATCGTGTAAGAGCAGAGCTAGACTCTGAGCAGTTTGGCGGTACAGGTCTATCTACGTATGACCTAGCACAGATTAGTGATATTGCAGGTTATACAAGCTTAAACCCATCCTCTTTCGTAACATACACAGAGCCTAATATTCTAAGCACTAAAGGTCTACCTAAAGAGATTGAAAATCTACAAGATGCAGCTACAGCAGCCCAGGCAGAGGCTAAACGTATTTATGATGAAGCTATGGCGGCTATTGATGCTACAGAATATCCTGCAGATACTGGTGTAGCTGATCGTAGAGCTGCAAAACAGAAAGTAGCCCAAGACCGTATAGATTATATCAAGAAAGCACTGGAACCTTTAATAGCAGCTAAGCGTAGTATCTACAGTAACTACGATGAAATGATGGCTGATACACTACGCTTATACGGAATAGAACCTATAAAAGCAAGCGACGGTACGGGTGATGGTGTAGTTACTGGCGGTGGTACAGGTATTCAACCTCTAATGGATTCTGGCATTACAGAAACAGAACTTCCTCCAGCCACACAAATAAATAATAAGCTAGGTGATATTAGTATAAAAGACCCTGAAACGGGTGAAGAACAGAAACTAGGTATTATAAAAACAGATGATGGTTTTCAAATTATAGGCCCAGATGGTGACTTACTTTCTCCAGAAGAATCTAAGAAAGTTATAGAAGCTACAAAAATAGTCACTATGGAACAACTGGAAAAATCCTATCCTGGACCAGCCACGCCAGAAGTAGCATCAGAAGATGTTACTGCACAACAGATGAATGAGTCTCTATCCAAGCCATTCACTGCTGGTGATCCACGCCCAAGCGATGGTATGTTTGCTAGCCCATCTGAGAAGTATCGTGCTAAAGTGTGGGATGCTTTGTATGGAAAGACCCATAACCCAGATGGCACACTTAAAAACGCTGCCCCTGAACAAGTACAGACAGAGGGTGGTTCTTCTGCCTTGCTAAAGGAGCATGGAAATGATATCCTAAAGTACATGGATGATGCGGGTGTTATTGCAGATGATTCAGATGAAGAAATCAAAGCAGCTATCGCAGATTGGTATAATGATAATGCTGAAAGGCTAAACGTACCACCTCTTGATGACGCTTCAATGCAAGATACTATCTATGCGATCCGTTTGTATCTTAAGGAAAAATAAATATGGCAAGTCTAGACTTTCTGCGTAAAGCATACTTAAATAATGAAGAAGATAAAGATACTTTCTCTGTGCCTGATACAGAGGAAGCTATCCCATACGATACTACACCAGAAGAAGCACCAGCTAAACCACGTAGCTTAGACTTCCTACGTAAAGCATATTTAACAGAGCCAGAAGAGTCTACCCCTATCCAAAACTCACGTAAGGATAAGATAAAGAAAGAAGATCTGTATCGTGACGAGAACCTTACAAAGATCCGTGCTTATATGCTAGACAAGTATGGCACAGATGCTAAGGAGCTTTCAGACGAACAGCTAGTAGAAGGCTATATGGACTCTATGCGTTGGTTTAATGCTAACGTAGGTTCTACTGCACTAGAAGCACGTCGTATTATGGGTGCATCAGAAGAGCAGAAAGCAACTGCATCAGAAGCGTATGAGCTATATGATCGTCTAGGTAATGTGTTTGTCAATGATGGTGTGCTTGGTGCAGTAGATGGTGTAAAGGATTATATCTTTGCTGCTGCTGCAGACCCCACTAACTACATCGGTTTGCTCACAGGTGGTATAAGTAAAGCTGCTGCGCTGGGCGTTACTACTGCAGGTAAGAAAGCTGTAATGGAGGCTGCTAAGGCAGCAGGTGAAGCAGCCCTTAAAAAAGGTTTAACTAAAGAGGCCCAGGATGCTGCAGCTAAGAAGGCAGCAGATGAAGTAGCACGTGCTATTGGTAAACGTACCATGCGAGACCCTGCACGTAAGCGTATTGTAGAAAATGCAGCTAAGCGAGAGTATGAGCTATACCAATACAGTCTAAGCAGAGGTGCAGAGGAGAAGTTTAAAGGTGAGCTAGTAGATAAAGCAGCCAAGAAAGGTCTCTATGCTACAGCTGGACTAGATGCTACTGCTGCTGTACTGCAAGACGTAATGCTACAGAACACCATGCTAGACGTAGGAGCGCAAGAACAGTACAGCCTATTACAGACAGGCTTCTCGTCTCTTTTTGGTGCTGTAGGTGCTGGCGTAGCTATTGGTGCAGAGGCATTACGTGGGACATCAGGACTAGCTAATATTGCTGCAGAAGTAGATGTACAAAAGATGGCTAAAGGTATCCGTAAGGATATTGAAGCAGAAGTCTTTAAAATGTCAGACATCCAGCTTAAAGATGCAGAAGCAGCAACCGCTGTTAAAGCAATTCGTGATGCTTCTAAGTCATGGAAACAAAAGGTTGCAAGCGGTAAGAAGGCATATGAGGATGCACCTACAGTTGTAGATTTTATCAAAGAGGTTATGTATGGCCCTGATGGTAAAGGTGGTGTAGCTAAGATCTATGCTGATCGTGGTACTAAGCTACCAGATAACCTACGTATTTCTGATGTTATGACTAACCTTGTGAAATACATCCCTGAGAAAGAACTAGCAGAGATTAACAAGGATATTTCAGCATCAGGTATTAAACTAGGTGAGACATCACAAGTAGCGGATAACCTAAGAGACCTAGCATCCTACCAGATTAGTAATGCTGGACGTGTTTTGAACACTATGTCACAACTACGTAAGACATTGGATGCAGGCATTATGCATGGGCAAAAGGTTCTGCAAGAGCAGACTGAGGAAGCTACTAAGGATGTTACTGAAACTAAGTATCTCACATATATGCAGAGCATATGGAGACGTATGCTTGTATCTAGCCCTGCCACATCTGCAGTCAACTTAATCGGCTTTGGTCAGTACTTCACTGGCTCTAGCATTGCTGATATCTTGACTATGGGTGGTACGTATGCTGCAGCTATGACTAAACCAAAAGCTCAGCGTGAAGCTATGGTCCGTCAAGCAAGCGTGTATCGTGATATGATAACACAGAAGCTACGTTACTTAGCAGACCCCTACACCACAAAAGAAGCATATATGAAGATCTTAGAAGAGCATGACGGTGTGCGTAAGACTTTGTATGATAGCCTTACAGGTGGTGTTGACATGGCTGCAGAGCGTTATGGTATTGACCCTACGAGTGGTATATTTAAGGCTATTGAAGCTACAGCTAACGGCTCTGCTATCGTTGCAGGTGTACGTGCGCAAGATACAGCTACTAAAGCCCTAATGTTTATGTCAGAAATGGATAAGCAGGTACGCCTAAAGTATAATCGTAGTATCCAGGATGTACTTCGTTCTGGTGATACAGATCTGATTGATGAAGATATCATGGCTAAAGTGTTGGACCAAACGCAGAAGTCTGTATTTTCTAAAGACTACACTAAAGATACAACATTTGGTACTGCAGCTAAGTTGGTTGAGATAATATCTCAAACGCCTGTCTTAGGCACTATCCTACCCTTTGGTCGTTTTATGAATAACGTTGTTGCTACCGTTCATCAGTGGGGTCCATCTGGTCTTATGGTTGCAGGTGTTAAGTCTGTTGGTAAAACTTTAACAGGTAAGACTGGTACAGATCTACCACTGAATGAAGCTCTTGCCCGTGGTGCAGTAGGTACAGCTTTTGGCTACCTAGCGATGCAGTATGATGAAGAGAGACAAGGGGATAACCTTGGCATGTTCCAGTTAAAAGTAGGTGACACTATTATTGATGCTAAGAATACTTATCCATTATCTGTCTTTTTAGCAACAGGGCGTATGTTTAATGATGCACGTAAAGGCCGTGAAGTTACAGCAGAACAAGCAGCTGCTACACTAGAACAGCTTGCTGTAGGGCAGCTTGCTTCTGACTTGGAGTTTGGCACTGGTTTAACATCTCTAGTTACAGGGCTTCTTAATTCAGAAGAGGGGAAGTTAGGTGTCTTTGCTGAATCTCTATATAAGAAAATGGGTAACTTTGCTGCTGGATATACACGTCCTCTAGACTTTGCTAACAAGATGGTTGGTGCTGTAGCATACAATGATGCAGCCAAAGATGTACGTCAAGAACGTGGACTAGCTGTTGCAACTATGTCAGCTACTAAGTATGTGGATAACATCTTAGAGGCTATCTTAGGTGAGATTGAAGGTGTTACAGGCGACGAACTACGTGTTGCTACAAGAGAGGGTTCTCTGCGTGACCCTGCACCCTTCCTGTCTGCCATTGGTCTTCGTCTTGTGGAGGGTAGAACTGCAGGTGAACAACTGTTAGATAAACTAGACCTACCACGATTTAAGGCTAATGAACGTACAGAGATTGCTGCGTATGATAGAGCATACAATACAGTAATAGCACCGTGGTTAAACCGTAAGGCACAACTTCGCTTGGATGACCCTGAGTTTAAAAAGCTTAGCAAAGACGATCAACGTGCTGTATGGAATAATGACGTTAAAGATGTAGCAAATGAGATCCGTGATTATCTAGAGAATAACTCTAGCTCTGAGACGATGTTGCTAGCGATACAACGTAAAGCTTCTGCTAAAAAGAAGTCTTCTAAAAGGGCAGCTATGGCATATCTAAAAGAAGAGTATGGCTTTGACGGTAGTATCCGTGATATGAACTATCAAGAGCTTATGGCATTCCTGGACTACATAGATTATTATGAAGCAGGTGTAGATTGGAATAAATAAAAAGAGAGGGGCCGTTTGGCCCCTTTACTTTATTCCGTGTTTCTCTGCTGCGTGTCTAGCCCAAAGTAATGCCTCAGTAAAACACTGCAGGGTTTCCTCTTTCTCCTGACTCTCCCAAAGATTATCAACAATGAATTGCTTAACCTCTTTTACGTCTTGCTCTAATGCTTCCATAAAGATGCGTTGCTTTGCATTGCTGTACGCTTTAGCTTCGTCTTCTAGCTTCATGGCAAACCTTGTACCACTTCTTTCTTAACCATTATAACCCTTCCTTCATAAATACTTTCACCCACTCAGCACAGATACCACTACGAACAATGTCATCCACACCAAACTCAACAATAGGAATGTCTAGCAAATACTTCTTAGCAAGATGAATAACCTTAGACAAACCATCGGCTTCTTTAAGGTCAGACTGTTGGACATCCCCATTAAGAACAATTTTACTATCTTCACCTACACGTGTCAACAGCATCTTTAACTCGTGTGTAGTAATGTTCTGTGTTTCATCTACGATGATGAATGCATTATCAAAGCTACGCCCACGCATCAACG
>Ga0208161_1001338_pt1 | contig 13183 bp, 16 predicted proteins | sample CB_VirMetaG_3_FD_184538 | JGI IMG/M metagenome (GOLD analysis project Ga0208161, IMG submission 184538) | Freshwater to marine saline gradient viral communities from Chesapeake Bay - CB_1508_1S Viral MetaG (SPAdes) (version 4) | ecosystem: Environmental > Aquatic > Marine > Coastal | place: USA...
ATCGCTGCGAATAGCGGGACTCGTGACGATCCTTGTCAAACGCAATCATGCGAATTTTAGCGCCTACTGATTCAGTAACAACACCTTGGTTTGAAAGCGCTGCTTGAACTTGCTCAGAGTATGCCTGAAGCTGGCTTTGATAACGAGCAAGGCTAGACTGATACTCTTGCACTTCTTTTTCAAGCTGCCTCGCTTTGTTTTGCACCGCAACTTCTGTTGACTGAGATGCTGTTTGCGCTGCCTCACGAGATGCAATTTCTGCTTGCAAGTTATTTAGCTGAATACCAGCATTGTAAACAGCCAGTTCTTTTTCAAACTTAGAACGAGCATTTTGTAGCGCAGCTCCAAAGCGCTCAATCTTAATGCTGTTTTGAGTTCCGTAAAGCTGAATAAGGCGATCAAGTGCAACTACGTACTTCTGTATCTCGACCTCAACTTTTGCCTGATATAAAGCAAGCTCTCGCTCAAACAAAGAAAGTTTAAAATTGTATTCCTGAACGTCAGCCTCAAGTCTTGTTGCCTGGTTCCTTACGTTTACGTCAGTTGATGCTTGTGCATTTGCAACTGCTTCTTGAAGCGCAATGCGAGCCTGTTCAATTTTGTGGTTTGCGTCTTGCTGGTATTCAGCAACCTGACGCTGGAAATCGTTTATTTCTTCCTTGATATTTGTTTCGCGCTCGGCAAGCTGTGTTCCAAGGCGAGACAATATCACTCCCATCATTTCGCTATCTTCATCTCCCTCGTACGTGTTGTACTCGGTAAGATCAAGGCTGTTAGATGATTTTACATAAGTTGGAGCAGGGCCAAGCGAATCGATGCTTGTTGCAGCAACAGAAGCAAATTCAGCGTTGACATAATCCAAAGACGGGGCAGAAGGTGCCGTTGGCGCAGTGAGCGCATCAAGGCCATCAAAATCAGCAACAGATGGGGGTGTCACCTCGGCGTCAATTACTGGCTCAGTATAAACTGGAGCCGTTGGCAAAGCGCTGACACTTGTTGCTGACGGAGCAACCCCTATTGCATCTGTCGTGCTAAAGCTTGGAGCCGCTGGTGCCGCGGGAATTGTTGGAAGCGTTACGCTTGTCCCGTAGCCTTCGCGCACATCCACCATAAGCAAGTCAAAAACAAGCAGCGCGGCTCGCTCAATGAGCAGATCAACAAGCATCGTAGGCCAGCCGCTAACAGTGCTGTCATTACGCTTGACGTTGGGGAAAGAGATCGTGGTAATCGTGCCACCTTCTGGCTTAACGTAAGCCGTATTGTTTAGCACGTAGTAAACTGGGGTTGGCTCTCCTGTATTGGTCAGGCGAGAGCGCAGGGTTTCATCAATCAGGCGCGCTGGGTAGCCATTCTTGTGCGCTTTGACAATGCGCTTATTGGCTACGCTTACGCCATTTGTTCCGTCATCAGTTTCTTCTGAGGCAAACGACATAAGCATTGCCTCAGGAAGCTCAGCAATGAGCAGCCGAGCAGCTTCATCAAGGATCTGCTCAAGCCGCGTTCCGTAAGGGTAAGACCCTACAAGGGTTTCTATTCTATCAGAAAATGTCATTGCCGTTGTATGATTTAAGCGACATTGGGCGGGGGCTTTCGCCCCCACCCTTTGCCACTAAGGTTTTGTGTTACGTTTGCAACACAAGCCCATTACGAGAACTTCATGATCGCGTGCGTTTCAGGCAGCGCAATCTCAAGACCAGCTTCAGTCAAGATCATATCCTGACGGCTGTCAGAATCGTTTGCCTGAACGTTGGTCATGATTACCGTGTCGCGGTTGTTGCCGTTGCCAACGAGAGGGCGGTAAGCCACGTTAGCAAGGTCAACTGCAACAGCGTAGTTTTCGTAGGGGCCACGCATGAACGGCTCCATTACGAAGTGCAGCGTACCGTACATGGTATCTACTTTCGTGATGGTGTGTCCAAAAGCGCCCTGAATGTTCTGGATGTCAAACTTGTACTGGGAAGATCCAACCGTGTTATTCAGGAAGGAACCAGAGCCAAGTTTGTTCAACCACGTAAGCACCTTCCGCGAAGCCAGAACCAGCTTGTTACCGCTGTTTCCAGATTCAGGCGAGAAGAACGTCTCAGTCGTGTCAAGGAAGTCATCCCAAGCAGAAGAGGCGTAGGTAAAGTCAAACACAGAACCATTGTTCTCCGTGTAAGTAACAATACCGTGCGTGTGACGCTCAGGACCGCTTCCAGACTCGTCAGAGCGGCCAAGACCAAAGAGCATAGCTTTCTCAATGTCAGCTTTGTGTTCTTTGAGTTTCTTGGCGTATACGCGCTTGAACTCGTCAGGGCGACCGCGATAGCGGGTGGCGAGTGCCGTACCAGAGAATACGGGTACCGCCGTCTTGAAGATCTGGCAGTAACCTTCACGGTCGTACAGTTCGTCTTTCCATGCGGAGGGAGCACCAGTAGCTTCAGCAAAAGCAGAGCCTACGATCTCAACAGCAGCGTTGTCTGCGAAAGCACACGTAGCAGAGAAGAGAGGCGTAAGATCAAGCTGAGCAGCCGTATTGGTGTCTGCCGTCAGGTCAGGCGAGCCAGTCACTTTAAAGTGACGAACCGTGCCAGTCGTATCAGCAACCGCGAGAATCTGACCTTCAAGAACGAACTGCGGGGCAACAGGAGTGCTAACCTCGCGTCCGTAAACATCAAAATCAGAATCTACTTTAGCGATGTTGGCAACCTGCGTACCATTGGTGTAGGCAGCAGACGCAACAGCGCCTTTAACTTTAGCGGTGCGGCGCTGCCACTGGTGACGCTCTTCAAGCATTTTGAAGACGGGATCATCAGTAGGTTTGTTAGCAACGCCTTTGAGGTAGGTAAAGAACGGTGATTCAATAGGAGCCAGCTCAGCAACGCGTTCGCCAAAGTTGAAAAGGCGACGATTGTTGTCAATGCTTACTCCCTGAACCGCCGAGCCTTGCGGAGAGTATTCAGCCATTGTTTTTTACTTGTTTTTACGCAAACGGATTTTTGCTCTTTTCAAACGAAAGAATCTCGTCAAACATGGATGACTCTACTGAACGCGGCACATCTTTCTGCCCACCAGCCGTAGTTGATGGAACTGGAAAGTTTAGGGCTTTATTGCGCTGCTCAAGTTTGTCTGGAGCCGCTCGCATTGCCTGAGGCATTTGCGGAGCAGCACCACTCTTAATCTTGTACAGCGTAACAATATCCTCAGGCGTAACCTGATATTGTGCCGCCCAGTTTGTCACCATGCCAGCTTCTTCGTCTGAAAGACCAGAGGCCGTAAACGTGGTTTGAATTTCGCGCAGTTGAGCCTGATGCTGCATCTGCGCCTTTTCTTGTTCAAAAGCCTGATAGATTGGAGCTACAAGTCCCTGCATTTCTGCCAGTCGCTTTTCCATTTTGTAGTCCGCAAGCTCAGAGCGGTATTGCTCCATTGCAAGGCGGTACTTAAAGGACTCGCTATCTGGCTCCATGTAGGCATCATGGTCGCTATAATCAGAAGGCTTATTGGGTTGTGCTGGCTCCTGTGGCTCACTCTTGGATTCAGCCGCTTTCGCGCTGGAACCCTCGCCAGAAAGTGACCGCTCGACCGTAGAAAACACTTCTTGTGCAAGACGCGGATCAGTTTGGACGTAGGACCATAACTTGTTTACGTCTTCTGCTTGTGTTTTGTACGAGTCAAACTCACTTTGCAGCTTGTCAAACTTGGCTTGCCAATCACGAACACGTTGCTCTTCTGGCGAGATTTGCTGCGGTGTTGCCACCTGCTGCGGAACCTCTTCATTCTGAGCGGAGAACGCCTCCTCGTCATTATTAAGCTCTGGAAAAAGGTCAGCAAACGGATCGTAGCTTTCCTGCTCCAATGCAGACTCAAATGCGTTTTCAGTTTCGTTTGATAATGCCATTATGTTGTTTGGTTGGTTTTTAATATAGTTATACTAAAAACTCATAGCAAGGTTAAGAATTTTTAGATTCAATCTTTGCTTGAGCTTTATAGATTTGTGCTGCCGCTTGTGCGTCAGACACAATTTTGTGCATGTCAGCGTCTGCTTTTGCAACACTAACTCGCTGCCGCGCGCTAATAGCTTCGCGGTCTGCCGTCTGCAAGTCGCCCTTAAGCTGTGCGTTTTCTTCCTGAAGCTGCGCAACGGCTTGCTGAAGTTGAGATACAAGAGACATGCGCTCAATCACTCCTTCAGCGTCAATAATGTCTGTCTTCTTCAGAACCTCAGACTGGTCAATTAGGCCCATCTGGTACATCTGCATGTAGTACTCAAGCAGTGCCCAGCGGTTAGACGGTAGCGTAGAGCCAGCAACCATGCGCACATCGTAAGCGCCAACGCTTAGATCGTTAATGCGCATAGCCGCACCAGTGCGATCATCGTAGGACCAGAAGTTTACAACCGTTTCTTTTATGCGATTGTTGGGCTGGAGCAAACGAATTACGCGCTCTTCGCGGTACACGTACTGCATAAACTGAAGGGCAACGCGAGCCACCTGCGAGAGAGCGGACTCAATGTCATCAAGCTTGGATTTGATACGGCGCTGTCCGTACTCATCAATGGCAAGCGTACCACGGTATGTAGCAGGTGCGCCAGTTGGATCTCCCTGCTGCACAGAGAAAACTCCAAGCTCGCGCTCAATCTGCATACGAAGTTCAGCCGCGTAGCTAAAGAGTGCTGCTGGAGGGGCAAGCGGAGAGATTACCTGCGGCACTCCCATTTCAGCATCAAACTCAATAACGGCTGCCCCGCTTTTGGCAAAGTCCATCTCAATGTTGTCCATGTCAACAGAGCCACGCGGGACGAACACCTTGACGTTGGTGCTGTTAGCAAGGTTGGCTATGATCTGGCTATGGATCTTATTGATAGACTCCTGAATTGGTCGCACAAACTCAACGTCACTCATGGGATACGGGTCGTGATCCCAGCGTCCGTGAATGGGCGTAAGCGGGTAGTTGTTTACTGGCAGGTATCCTTTCCAATAAAGCTGTCCGCCAATGGTAATTACGTGCATGATGCGGTCGAGCAACACGCGGCGGCGCACAATCTGCCCAGCTTCAATTAGCTCTGCGTTGTTTGTGATTTGGATGGTGGCAACGTTGCCCTGTTCATCAACTGGGATGACATATACCTTATCGTCTTCCGTTGGCTCTGCTTGCTCAATAAGCTGGAGGGCTGACTGTACCATGTCTCCAATGAAGACCTGCTGGCTTCCGTCAGGCATTGTGATAACGACTGCTGGAGTCTCAAGGTATTGCTCAAATTCTTCTGGCAGGTACACTTGCTCAACTCCAGTAGGGCGCTCAGCGATGTGCTGATACTCGATTCTAACCTTTGAGTAGCGTTCCAGAATCTGATAGCGGCTATGGTGGTTATCGTAGACACGACCACGAGAAAAACCACGATTACCTTTAAGAGAAGAAGTGAACTCATCATAATTGTCATGGATAGTGTTTGCCGCTGGCAAAACACCCGCTGCGTCAGGCCAGATTGCAAGAATCTGCTCAGCGGTCATTAGGTTTTTAATAAGGATATGGCTTGCGTCACGCCACAGGCGGTCGCGACTATTGGGGTCTGGGTAGACCATCAAGGAGTCAATAGCGCGAAAGCGAACAGCACCTTTGCCATAATCCGCATCTGGATCAACGTAGGTTTGAATTACCCCGCGACCAGTCTGATAGTAGTCGTAAAGCGCAATCTTAAGCTGCTCATTGCCATGCGACTTATACCAATCATGGCTTACCAAATCGCTAATTGCGTTTGCTGTTTTAACGTCAGAGTCCTCCTCAGCAGTGGCCTGAAATGCTGGCGTATTCGCTGTCAGCATGGATACAGCCTGCTCCATAGCAGGCCACAAAACGTTGATTGGCGTTGCTGCCTGTCCGCGTTCGTTCAATACGTCAATTTGCTCTTTCGTAAACTGAACGTTGTGAACAAAGTCTTTTGATTCTCGACCACGGCTACTCCAGTCATGCTGTGCATCAGAGTAGTGCTGATACAACTCTTCCGTCAACTCAACGTCACGATCCGTACTCGTGTCCTGCGTTGGTTGCTCTAAGTTTTCGTATTCGTGAGTGTTAGGATTAAAGTGATCGCCAATCATTCTATCATCCAATCGTAAGTACGTTTATTTTGCAAGTTACGATTACTTTTTGTATCAGACAAAATAACGTCGTGGTAGGGAGGAAACGCGCCTTTTACTGCATAGAAGAAAGCATCAATCGTATCATCATGCTTTCCTCTTGGGAAGATAAGAAGTTCATCTTGAAAATCTTCCATGTTATTAGTTTCTTTGTGACTCTTGCGAAGATACACATTACCGCGAGCAAACATTGGCTGCAATCCTTCAAGTCGCTCAGTTTTTCCTTGTCGCGGATTATTTTTTATGTCAAGGCCAGGAATATACATGCCCCTGTCCCTGCGTATGTAGTCTGAAATCATAGACTGGTATCCCACCGTTTCAATCTGGCTCTTCATTGGGTGGTATTTTCTGTAATAGTCTATGATCTGATTAGCAACGTCAATTGGCTTCAGGCGCTTCCGCATGTAGTCAATGCAATAGATGTTCCTATCAGCGTCCATTGCAATGACAAAGATACACGTGTAGTCACTGCGCCGTGAGAGCGTGGACGCTGGATCAACTCCCATGAATATGTTGACAGGAACATTTCGTCCATTGATGACCAGATAGCTCTTTTTGTTTTCATCAGTCTTTAGCTCTCCCTCCCAATGGCGTAGGTAGCTATGGTTAAAAAGCTGATCCTCGTCACCAATAACTTCGCACATGAACTCGCGGTAAAACGAGCTAATGCGACCTATTTCATCAAGAGATTTTTTACGCTTGAGAAGCTTGTCTAACGGCCAGATTTCAGGCCAGAGAGCCTTTTGCACTCCCTCTTCTGTATAGATTGCTTTGTAGTGTAGCGTTGTCCACTCTTCCATTTCGCCAAGAGTAAACACCAAGCTATTCTGAACCAGAGGCGTACCAACGTTAATGACTCGCCCACCCTTTCCCAGCGCTGGCATAATCGCCTGAACAAACCGCCTAAAAGTTTTATCAACTGCATCCTGTGTCTTTGTGTTTTCCTCGCTTTCAATATCGTCCCCAACAATGAGAGACGGGCGCATACCATCAATGTTTAGACCGCGTATCTGCTGCTCCCATCCCTTGCAGATAATGACTGATCCATTGTCCAAATGGATAATATCCTCTCGCCATGTCTGAGCGTTCTGGCTTCCGTGGTAGCCAAAGATGGCGTGGAAATGCCTATTATGCTCCAGAATGTTTTTGATTGTAGTCAACGTGTTAACCGCTGACTGCCTACTCTTAGAAGTTAGCAGGACGAACTTTGGCTTTGGTGGCTTGCCATTATGCAGGTCCTCACAAAAAATGTGCCAAAGTGGGTAGACCTGTGCAGTTAGTGTTGTCTTTGCGTGGCCTCGCGGGGCGATAATGTTTAGTAAGTCATGCTTCTTGTCCATAAGATGATCCGCTACCTCGCGGTGCATCTTGGGGCTTTTCTCGCTAAAAAGCATGGGTAGGCAAGCCCTACCCATAAAAAGCATGTCTTTTATGCAGCTATCAAATACCTCCTGATTTGTCATTGGCGCAATTCTTCACGCGAAAAGGTAATGTCTACGGGAATGGAATCTGATTCATCCCTGCCAAGAATTGATCGAATGGCATTTCTTATTGATGGAGCGTATGCAGAAATTTTGCTTAACATAGACGCTCCCTTTGCGCCAGCTTCTGAGCGCTGCTTTGCAATTCTGAGATTCTTTTCTTTAGTATCAAAATCGTATTTGTCAACAACTCTGACGTTTCCAGAATCGTCTCTTTCTACCCCAAATCTGCCAAGTATATATGCGACCTCATTGGCGGCTCGGTTGCTTGATTCTTTTTCCTCTGTTACTATCCCTCCCATGGTTCCGCCGCCTCGACTGTGATATTGCTCGTAAGACCTTACGCCGCCCTCTTTTACAAGCTCTTTTATTAGTTCGATTCCCTCTTCGCTAAAATCATCTCGCGTAATGCTCTTTTCTCCTCCAAACGTAAAGCGCAGCAACGCTTTCAGTGGGTTTGCATAGGATACCACCTTGTCATAAGCGCTTCCAGCAGATTCAATCAGCCCACCTGCAAGTCCAGCACTTCGTAGTTCATTTCCAGTACTTAACTCTTGGCCGATACTAATAAGGTTTGGGTTGGCAATCTTATTGATTCTAACAAGCTCCTCTACGGAGACCCCAGTTCTGGCCGCAATCTTAGAAAGATTGTCCCCAGGCTGGACAACTATTTTTTCTGGCGTAGAAGAGCCAGCTACAAGATCAAGTAAACTTGTTGCCATTTTTTTACCTTAAAAATTTGCTACCAATAAATTCTCCTATTTGTAGCTTTTGTTTCGCTTTGTGTTGATGTTCCAATTTTATTGGATGACACTACTTTACTCATTTGTATCATTGAATTTTTTTCTTTGCATGGATTCAATAAGTGCTTGGCGGGCCTCAATATCCTTTTTAATTCTAAATGCAGCGTCTACAAGCTCATCCTGATAATACTCCAAATTGCCCTGTTCAGATTCAATATCAAACTTGGGATTAAGCCCAAGTCTTTTTGCAATTACGTATCCAGTCAAATCGGCATCATATTGGCTACCATAAGTAGACTCTGGCACCAATTTCATATCCTGAAGATAATGCCCGTATTCGTGGCCAAGGATAAACGCCTTCGCAGTCTCCTCGTCTTCTGGCGGCAAAACATTCCTTACTCCCTCGCGCATAAGAAAATCAGTTACATTTCTGCCTAATTGAATCCTCGGCGCATGAGCTCCAAATGCTGTTTTCCCCATGTAGTTGGCATTTTCCATATCAACTCTTGCATCAAGGAAATGCGGTTTGTCCAGAGCTGGCCTCTTCAAATTAATTCCGCCTATTTCCAAGTATGCTCCCCCATACTTATTGAGCGCATCCAAACCTTGCTGCGTCTGTGCGGTGCGAGTTGCATCATCCCGCTGTGCATAAATGGCCTCTCTGCGAAGATCGCTGACTGTTTTGCTGGCCGCTCTTTTTATAGCAGCCCTAAACAAACTTTCATTTTGCTGTTCTTCTTCCATTATCGTCTGTACAAAACGTTTTTGGATTGAGAGTGGCCGTACTGATTAACGTGCGGTAGTGTTTTGGCTCCAGATGCAACTCGTGCTTGCGGGGATGCGGTTAGCATATTGACAAGCTCGCGCTCTCCCATGAGCATGTCCAGCGCAGTGTTGCCGTAGTAGCCCATAGTTGGCGGCGTGTTGCGCGCCTCCATAGACTTTGCAAGAGCAGCCTGTACAGACTGCAACGCGCGCTGCTTTCTAATCTGCATCAACGCGTTTACCGCGTCCTGCATTTCCATGAGTTGCTGCTCGTCCATTAGAACATAGAGGTTTGCGTGTCCTTCTTGGCTCGCTTGTTTGCTCGCCAATCAGACTCAATTTCTGGATCACACATTGTACATACGTAAGATCCTGATTTTGTAGGAAAAAGTCTAATGGCCCAGTTAATATTTTCAACTGGATCTTTTACCCACTGCGTTGTGTTTTTGCCACAAATGTGACAAAAGTTATTTACCTGACTTCTTTGGTCGCCCAACTTTTTTGCCCTCTTCTGGCTCTTCTTCTTTTACTACTTCTTTCACTGGTGCAGCTTTAACTGGAAGCCCGTTAACCGAGTAGTTAAATGCAATACGCATGGCAGCGCGCTTGTCAGTAGAAGGGTGTACCTCTTCCATTGTTTCGCGATCTACAACAGCGTAGCCGTTAGCTGTGGGCCAAATTTTATATCCTTTGCTCATTGGTCTAATTGTTTGGTTTCTTCTCGTGCTGCGATCAGGTGGTCGAACCTAATGCCGCCCTCAAGTTTTTCAGTTACAGTCACCTTGTCTGGCGTAAGGTCAAGCATTTCAATGAACTGCTTATTGGCCTTCTCCGCAACGCCAAGCTGCCCAGAAGCAAGCGCGTCCTCAATAATCTTCTGGTGCTGAGTGATAACGTGAGCGGGCGTAATGCCATGCTCTGCCATCAATCCAGTTAGTTCGCTTCGTAGCATTGCTTTTCCAGTCTTTGTTCTTACTGCCCTTAAAAAAGTTGCTTCGGGAATTTTTTGGTCGGGCCTGTAAAGATTCCCTATTTCGGATAGTTGTTCTTGCGAAAGAACGCCTTTTTGGGTGACGTATAAAAATGCGTATTGTTTAAGCGCCTCTTTAAAACGCTTGCCAGCCAAAGAGTACTCGTAAGAACGCTTAGGGCTGTGCCAAGAATATACGCCAGCTTCGCGAAATTCTTCATAGTTAAGTTGCCTCTTGCTTCCTGTACTCCAAACGCGGCAATACGGCAAGATAAACTCGTACTTGGGCCGACCCCTGAAGGAGTACGGCCCATTCACCCTGATTATCTGGGCAACGTAGCCATCGTCAGATAGCACCCACTCACCAGCGGTGGTGGCTTTTTTGTAATGAACATAGCCTATACCAGCGGAGTCCGCCTCTTCCTGCGTATAGACCGCATATTCTCGCTTGGCTTTTACCCCAGTAGCGTCCGTCAGCGTTCTTGTAATCTTATCCACGCATCTTACGTTTAAGTTTAACAAGCTTGAGCTTGAACCAGCGCTTGGCTCTGACAACGGGATCGTGCTGTTTTGCCCAGCGTTCCCACACTTTAACGGGGTCTTCAGTTGAGTCGTAAAGGATCATCTTGCGTTTTCTCCAGCAACATCCCTTTCAGGAGTACCATATAGCCAATTATGTCGTGAATGGCATCTTCAAACGATTCCCCCTCTACAAACAAACGCCCTTGGTCGAGAAACGACCTGATGCGCTGCATCTTATCCTGAACTCGTATAAGTAGCCCTCTCTCTGGGGCAACGCCCTCAAGCTCAGATAACCTAAAGTTTGCAAATGGATCAGCAGAAATGCCTGTGTAGTCAGCGTTCTTTTGACGCAACGTGGCCACAATATCCTCAAAGGTAGCGCCCACCATTGCCTCATACTCTGCCTTTGTCATCAAAACCTGTTCTCTTGTTTTACAATATCATCCCAATCATTGTTGCTGAAGTCAGCAAGGTCCTCGTTCTTGCGCGCTTTTGCCTCGCGCTTTGCTTCAATCATGCGCTTGTTGCGCTGCCCGTTCCAACCTTCGTCTTCCCAAGCATCGCGCACACTACGTTTTAGATTCTTTCCCATTACTTTTTACCCTTCACAACTTTCTTTTTTGTATACGGCATTTTAACTGTTCCCATTTTTGTCTTCTTGTACGGCATAGTTAGCTACCTTTTTTCCATTTAGTGGACGATGATTGTGTCTTGCTTGGCGACCACTTGACCTTATCTGCCCAGTAAGCAGCGGACATGGGGCCTTTGGCAATGTTTTTAGCGTGGCGGCTCTTAAATGCCTCGCGCTGACCTGCGGTCTGATTCGTTTTTACGCCCTGCTGCCCAAAGCGGATCATCTTGATCTCCTCTCCCTTCTTCACCAGCACGGCGTGTGACTTGGTTCCATGATTGGGAGTGCGCTTAGGCTTGTTGTAGCCCTCAAACTTCTCCCCGCGATACTCAATAGCCATAGTAATAACACGATATAGTTAAGGCCAAAAATGATAACCCGTCCCGCGTAGCGGGACACAGCGCGTCAGCGCTGTTACCAAACCCAACCTATAAAAAAAGAACTACTTTTTAAAGATTGTCTCCCACTTTTTCTCCCATTCCTTAATAGTAACGGTTGTGGGCCTTCTTTTGCTGCCTTTTCCGTTCATTATTGGATACAATAAACCTATTAGTGTGCAAAATGACCAATGGTCAGCAGATATGATCCGTATTCACCACCATACGTAGGGAAATCTACTCAGTTTGGTCTACGCAAGCCCCGTAAGGTGCGGCTATTACCCCGCATTTGCGCCCAAGTAGCTCACAGCGGCTCCTTTGATATTGGTTACTTAACTAACAAGCGGCTGTTTTTGCTGTCTGCCACAAGAATATATTAGCTTTTGGGAGTGCGTACAAACCCAAAAATTGTATCAGAATGTGCGACGGTGATATGTATGCAGAAAACCGCCTTTGTTAGGGTGTATAGGGGGTTTTCACCGTTAGAATTTTACGTGAAGCTTGCTATCTGCCAGCTAAAGCTGTCAGTTGGGCGCCCACTTCGCTCGCTTCGCTCGCTCGTGGACTCGTGAGCTGCGCTCACTCGTGTCTGTCCACACACCTGCGCACGCTCATGCGTACCCTCTTTTAAATCCTTACGCTCACGCTCCACGCACTCTCCCCTTCGTGCTACCGTTCTTGTTAGTGTGAGGAGGTTCTCCTCCTTGCTCATGTTCTTGTTAACCAACCATGGAGGTTGTTATGGTAATCCTTCGCATATCAGCAACTTATGGCGCTCATCCACAAAGCGCTACGAAAAGCTATGTTACGCATAATCACACCTTTGCAGATCCTGCAAAAGCAGCCGATTTTGGCACCGATTGGCTTTGGGGAGAAGCGGTGTGGTTTCCTATTGGCGCTCCAAAAAGGGGCCAGCACCTGATAAACGCTTCGTTTGTTATGTACAGCACTCACTCAGACGAAGAGGGCAATCTTGTGCGAGACGGAATCATTTTCCGCGAGCACAAAAACTTTGCATGGAGATTCTAATTCATGCAAAGGCTCAGCCCCCGAAAGGGGGCTGCGCTTTCTTTCTAACCACCGTTCTTGTTAGTGTGATGGGACGATTTCCGTTCCACGCCAACGCTCGTTTAATCCAAACTTGGAGGTTTGTTATGAGCAATCTGAAGTCCCTTAGCGCCGTAATCCTCGCACGCGAAACCGCAGATGAGGCGCTCGCAGAACTGCGCGTTGACGCAGTCATGGAGAACCCTCGTAGTGATGAGGCCGCTCAAGCTATTGAGCACCTCATCGAGAACTACGAAGAGGTTTGCATCGCCGCGCGCTTTATTGGCGAAGGCGATGAAGCGTACTCTGCCGCTTACAGCGGCATCGCCCGCTACGTCAGTTTTCTGCAAGCGAAAACTGCCGCAGTGAGCGACATGCTTGACGCTGGCTTCTACCGTGGTAAAGTCAAGAACGACTTTCGCCACACCGAAGCTGGTGTAGAGCGCAGCTTTATCGTGCGGCTTAGCCCCACGAAAGCTCGCAAGTCAGAGGGTTTCACCCTCTGATTGGAGAGCAAGCCCCCCGAAA
>Ga0208161_1001340_pt1 | contig 13168 bp, 14 predicted proteins | sample CB_VirMetaG_3_FD_184538 | JGI IMG/M metagenome (GOLD analysis project Ga0208161, IMG submission 184538) | Freshwater to marine saline gradient viral communities from Chesapeake Bay - CB_1508_1S Viral MetaG (SPAdes) (version 4) | ecosystem: Environmental > Aquatic > Marine > Coastal | place: USA...
TACTATATTATAGCATACTTTTGACGTTTTGTCAAGTTATTTCTTACCTAACCAACCCTGAACGGTGGCAGATTCCCAAATACGGATACCCGTCCAAACGATTGTAAACAGGGCTGCAACGGCTGGCAGCACCTCGGCTAGGGCTCCTATTACCGTGATCACAGAAACCCCGTCTAGGACGTGTTTAGTGCCTTCTGAGACATATTCTACAGCCATACCTACCTCTCCTTATCTACGCTGCATGGCAGCAGAGCCAAAATAAAAACCAATAATATTCATAATTGATACTGGTAGCCAGTCAGGGGTCACAAAACCCTTGAGAGGTATGTAAGTGGTCACAGGACGGGTGAAGTCAAACAACCAGAACTTGAAGCCTTCGGTGGTAGTGACGGGCACATTGGTAACGGTGTCCATAGCAGGAGCCAGGAAGACAATCCCTAAACCACCAGTCATAGCCAGGACAACGATAAACCTACGAATCCAGGCTGCATTAGGGTTCTGCATCTGACGGGCAGCGTCTACAAACTCTTCAGCTTGCTTATTCTGAGCCATCATCATCTTCCACTGGTCAGCCTTGTCCTGCTGAGCCTGCCCCATCATCTTCATGATACCACCCAGGACAGTAGATCCTAGCATGGAGATAGCTTCAATAGGTAAACCAAACATACTTACGCTCCGTAAAAGGCTATTGACATCTCACGAATCATACCAGTCATATACATAATCATAGTTATACAAAAAGCCAGCCCAAAACAAGCCAGCTTTAATTTAAACATTTTTGCTTTATCGTGCCCGTCTTCCGTGTAAAGCTTCTTAAACTCTTCCTTCTGACGCTTCTCGATACGCTCTACTTCTTCCCAGCCAGCCTTGCCATACTCTTGAATAACCTGAGCCTTAACCTGCTCCCGCATCTGTATAGCTTCTTTGACGCGGTGATACTCGTCTACTGCATTTAGGAAGCTATAATCACCATTGACCTGTGTCTGCTTCCTGCGCCACTCCCTACGAGCAGCTAGTTCCTTCTTTCCAAGATCCTGTACCTGCTTGGCTACACCTTCCAGGTCATCAGCAAGGGAGATTACTTGGCTTACGCTATTGATCGTTCCCTTGATCTGACTTACAAACGGGTCCACTACTCAGCCTTAGGCCAAGCTTGAGCCTCCACTACAGTGATCAGGCCAGGGACATCTGTACATGCTAGAATAGCTGCTTCAAGACGATCAGCCTCGGCAACCACAGCAGCACGATAAGCAACAGTAGTAGCAGGAATAGCAACATCACGTTCTGCCTTGCGGATAACCATCCAGTCAGTTTTAGCCAACAGAGATCCAGCAGTTTGTTTAACCTGTGCAATCCAATCCGATTTCAGTCCTTTACGAACTAGACGAACATCAGTATCAACCATTGACTCTGTCGCTTGGTCATAGGTTTTAACATAGACTGGGTTACCGTCTCGATCAACTTCTTCTGTGTCTTCCAGTTGTCTCGGTGTATCTATTGTGTGATAAAAGCGTCTGTCATATTCGGGTGGATCTGCTACTTCAGTCACGCCCAATGCAGCCCGCAAAGTAGCATCACGAAGGTGCGGATACTTGACACCATCGTTCGTTACGAATGGGCGGTAAATGTTGATTGGTGAACCGTTTAGTTGGAATGCCATGATTACCTCGCCAGTGAATACTTAAATGGATTTTCTGCAAATGCTGCGTAAATAAATGTTTTACCAGCATCATTTATATTGGTATTGCCGCCAACATTTATACAGAAACCGTTGGACAGCAAATCAATTCCATAACTCGATGATGTTGCTTCTCCTACGCTTTGATCTACCCACATTTCAAGTGTTGGGTTATAGCCTGTCTTACCTACAACAGTGGGCGGTCTTAAATTATCAACGGTAGGCCATCCATAACTTGTAGATGTTTCGGTTGCTTTCTTCAAAATTACAAGAGCGGGTCTAAAGCCAGTGTAAACAAATGTTTTTGATGGTGCGCCACGATAAGAACCGAAAGCAGAGTAGCCTGCTATTGGTGCAAACACATACGCAACAAAGTTTCCTGCCGATCCAGTTCCACTTCTTATTCCAATATTAAAATATTGTGAGGTTGGGGCAGTGGAGTTCCACGCTGTTGGTTCGTTTGCTTGACCGTCTAGCAAATTTAAATAAATAGCGTAATCCGCCGAAGGTAAACCAGCATGATACATAGTCCAGTCATAACCATCTGTGTTTATGCGTTTAGTAATGACCATTTGTGGAACGTTTGTAAAACCACTTGGACTTAAACCGTGCGCCACAGTGGCGTTAGCATTTATGCCAGTGTATGTGACTATAGAGAACCCAGCCGTAGGATTGGCTGAGACGGTTGATGCTATGGTTGGGTTTGTCCCGTCAATAGAACCGACAGCAATGTTTGTAGTCGAGTTTGAAGCCTTCCAGCACCTACCAATAATAACTTCACCACCCTTGTTAATATCTAAACCAAGTCCGTCACCAACAGTAAAGCCATCAGAGTCAAAGGATATAACTGTGTTAGCCGTTGTTTCTCCCTTGCTGGTACTTGGGCTGCCACTATTATTTGTTTGAAGATTTTTAGTAGCCCCACGAACCGAGTCAACCCAGTTTTGCCCAGAATTTGCATCGGTAGATTTTGCCCAAACTAAATCGGGTTGAAATCCCAAACCCGTGATGGCTTGGCTTGTACCGTTGCCATTCCAAACAATAGTATTAAAGTGAGCAGAACCATCTGCAATGTCTGGATCAGGCAGGTTAGTAGTACACAAGCATTTAAAACCAGACGGCGCAGTGTTGGCAAAGGGGCGTTGACCGAAATTGCAAGCATAATTAAATTGACCAGCATTAGAGTAGTCTCCAAATGCTGGGAAGTATTCGCCAGACAAACCTGAAAACGCAGTTCCTTGGGTAGCCCCATCTCTATAAAATACCAAAGTTCCAGCATCTAAATCTAAAGCAACGCCAATTACATTGTTGGTTGTCCAAGAGGAACCATACGCAGTTGTCGATGTGTTATTTCTTTTGCTTCCAGAAGATACATACGAATAACTGTCCGATGTTCCAGCGACACCATTACTATCAACCATACTAGCGGCAGTGTTTTTCTTAATGCCAATTTCACAAGTGGAGTTAGATTGTGAAGTTACAAAGACTTCCCAATACCATTTGCCGCTAGATACTGCCATTGTTGCAGGCACGTATCCGTAGGTTGTTCCAGCATCAGATGTATCAAGATTTCCGTTTGCTACGCTAATAGTTCCAGACGCAGCCTTTATAGCCAACGGATTCAGCGTAGCGTAGTTACCCCGAACCTCGCCACCATTTCTAGCGTCAGTACCGTACAGCGTTGGCACATCTACCATCGAGTCATTACCAGCACCAGCAGTCACGCTGAAACCACTAGGTGTCCAGTTGTTATAATTTCCTGAATAATCCCCACCGATTCCAATAACATTTGCTTGCTCGTATAATCCAAGCGTAGCAACGCAAAGGTATGTTCCATCTCCATTGTTTGCTGTAATGTTGATTCTATATTTTGCATAGGCAGACGGTGAAGAAATTTTGTAATACCTAATTTCATTATCACCCCACGAAGACTGGTTTATTCTTGTGTCTAGCGTTACCCACGATGAACCATTCCATCCTTCAAATGTCCAATTTTTTGGGGCTCTGGATGCCGACATAGTACTACTATTCCAACCACGAACACCATAATAAACAATTGTTTTATTACTGCTCCATTCGTATGCCAACCATCCTGTTGTTCCGCTTGGCAGCCAATGCGTAGTGGAGTCAGAATCAAAACCTTTCCACGCAGCATAAGTTGCACTAAACTCAGAACTATATGTAACTGTTCCAGAGGGTGCTGTATAACCTGTCATTGCAGGGACAGATGATGTGGGGCTTAATGCTGAGTTATCTGAGAAGTTCAGATAGAAGCCGTTGGTTCCGTAAGAACCTTCATAGGCAATAGGTTGCCACACGCCAGTGTCAGAGTTAAACTCACCGAAACTGGTGGGGTCTAGGGCTTGACCGTCAATGAAGTTTACTTCTGTGAGGTAGCCGTTGAGATAGTTGTAGTCACCGGACGGCATTTTTCCAACACGATGCTCAACGGTGTTATTTGTGCTTGTATCGTAGTTTTGCGTTGGGTATGACGCAGTGGAGAACGCAGTTACTTCCGCTCCGTTATAGTAAATCTTTACACGATTACTAGAAGTTGCCTGTGTCGTGTCAACAGAAACAAGCCAGTGGCCCCATGCGCTAACATCCCGAAATACTTGCGTAGTCTCAATGTTGTAAGTGTTAGTCCCAAACCATACACGCAAAACATCGTCAGTATCAAAACCAACGAGGTCAGTGTTGCTTGGAGTTCCCCAAATTGTCTGTATAGCACTGTCTGAAATCTTGGATCTCTTATGCCAAAACGATAACGTCCAAGTCTTTCTGTTACCAGCAGACGCAGGAGTTCTTGACAGATACGCAGAGTCAGCAGAGTTAAACCTTAGGCTTTGCTCGATCTGATAGCCTGCTGCACCGCTTTCGATAGCACTACCTTGAATGATCGACATTAGACTACCGCTCCTGTCGCTGCAACAACTGCTTTAGTTCCGTCTGGTGAATAGTAAGACAGCCAATAAACTCCAGCCGTTGACAATGCAGCCAATGTTGTTGCGTTAATTAGAACAGTATTTGTGTCTTGCGACACGCCAATTCCAGCACTGTTGTCTAAGTAAATGTTGCCAGACTGACCAGCAACAAGATTGCTAAATTGAAGAGTCAGCGCAGATGAAGGAGTGCATTTAAAGTTGTTGCCACTGCTCATGTTGAACGGGGCAGTGTTAGAAGTGACAACAGTTCCACGCTGGCTGGCAGTAAAGGTCTGAGCCGTGTCAGTCTTGGCAGTGTCGGCATCGTAACCCTGAACAGATACTCCAATGTCAGAGTCAAGAACAATATCGGATCCAAGATTACTAATCTGACCTTCAGTAATTGACAATGCAGCTTGGTGCTGGGTTACAGAAGACTGAGTAATGTTAGCGTCAGGCACATTAGCCCAAGTAACAGCAGCAGTTAGATCGTTAGTCTCAGTAAAGCTAGTTAGATACCCAGCAGAAGCATGGTTGCCCCACCCATAAGCAGTATCCCAGTTTGCTGAATTGTTAGTAGTGCCGTACCAGCTAGAGGCTACATAGACTGGATCAGTCTCAGTATAGCTAGTCAGATAACCAGCATCGTTAGTCAAATCAGATACGTTATCCCCAGGTTGAACAGCAGAGTCAGCCAATGCTCCTTGAGCAGCAGTAGCAGGAGTATAAGTTAAAGCATTTGTAACATCTAATGAACTAAGAGTAACAGCACCAGTTCTTGTATTAAAAGAAGTTACAGCACCAGAAGCAGAAAATGCCGCTGGATCCCACACCGTACCGTTCCAAATGTATAAAGCTTCTTCAATAGTATTATAATAAATAGCACCAACAACGGAAGTAGAAGGAGCAGAAGCACTAGAACCAAGATAAGTTGCAAAAAACTCTTCTGCCAGTTCTTGTGCGCCTTCAAAGCTTGAAGCTATGTTTTGATAATGAAGAGCAGAATATCCAGTTGTTACGCCATCGGACAAAGTAAACTGTGAACCTGCTGGGTTAATAGCAAGTTTCTGAGCATCTTCTTTAGCATCTTGCGCTTTAGCATTATAGTGAAGTGCAGAGTAACCTTGAGTGATGTTATCACTTAACGTATACTGAGAATCTTCAGCATACACAGCCAGTTTGCTTGCGTCACTTGCTTTTTGAGTTGCGGTGGTTGCACTTGTAGTAGCACTGGTAGCAGAATCTTCAGCTTTAGCACCGTAGTGCAGAGCAGAGTAACCTACAGTTGTGCCATCGCTAAGAGTGTATTGCGTATCTTCAGCATTGATAGCTAGTTTTAGAGCATCTGCTTTTGCGTTAGTTGCAACATTAGCCTGCGTACTTGCAGTACTTGCTGAAGTAGAAGCTGAAGACGCAGAAGTAGCAGCAGCGGCTGCACTAGCGGCAGCTTCTGAGGCTTTAGTGGTTGCGATTTCAGATTGGTTAGTGGTGTCTGCTACAGCATCGCCAGCACCGCCTGGGCCACGATAGATTGCCATTGAGGAGTCTCCTTAGTTCTATGAAGCAGCCTCTGTAAAGCTGCTTTATAAAACTCCCCAAGCTTTTTGAGCCTGGGGAGAAAGCCTAATTAGGCAGGAACAGCGAGAGCAACAGCAGAGCCGTCACGCAGTTCAGCGACACCGTACAGCATGTCGGAGGTAAACAGCGTACCGAGGTACTCTTGCTTGTACTGGGTCTGCGAACGGACACCCATCTGCTCAGCCAGGACAAATGCATCCTTATGGGCCAGCAGAGCGATACGGTTCGTAGTGGTGGTGGGCGTATCAGCGTTCGTGGTAACGAAAACTTTAACACCGTAGATGTCACCAATCTGACCGTTACGGATGGTGTTGCCACCGCCGACTTCACCAACGAATGCCTGCTCAGTGAAGCGAGCGATACCCATCAGGCTGTTACGAGCCGAAGGAGGAACGATCAGGAAGCGATCAGTCATGGGAACGTCCTGGTCATCCAGACGCTGAATGCTGCGGCGGATAGCGGCATCAGTAATAGCCGTACCAGCAGTCGTACCGTCAACATAAGCGGTAGTACCATCACCACCCAGGAAAGCACCAGTGTAAGCAGCAGTGCCGTCACCGCTGTTAGCACTACGGCCCAACTGAATCAGGTCAGTGTCAACCTGCTTAGCCAGAGCGTAGCCAGCGTCATCGGTGTAGAACTTACGCAGCGAGGACAGAGCCTGGACTTCAACGATGTCTTCGATCAGACGGCTGTACTCGTAATGCTTGTTAATGGAAACCGTAGTTTCGCCTTCTTCAACAGCAATCAGATTAACCTGAGTCGAAGCAGCCTTAAGAGAAGCAGAACCGCGAGTGGGTTTCGGGATATGCAGCGTGTCACCCTTTTTGCCCTTGAAGGACATCTTGGAGAACAGATTAGCAGCAACGAGTTGCTTCTTATAAGCTGCAATAATTTCATCAGACCAAATCTCGGGGATAAACTTATCCGCCGTGGTCTTTGTTACGTGGTTAGTACCTAGTGCCATTTTTAATTCCTTTCAAGTTAAATTACCCGTCCTTCGGCATATGCGGACATTAACTCATCTTGCATAGCTTGGTAACGGTCTGGATCACGAATCATAAGGTTTCTGATGTCTTCACGGCGGTAAGTCTTTTTAGAACTAACCCCAACAGCCCCTGTATCTACAGCAGCAGCCTTGACCGTTTGTTTGCGATCTTGTTTAACTGTCTTTTGCACGGCTTCAGTTGTAGCTTCTGCCTTACCTTTTCTGACATATTTCCAGTTACCAAGCAACTCAGCAGCGGAATCAAAATCAAAATTAGTATTGGCTTCGTTATACAACTTCAAACGTACAGGTGATGCAGTTACCCATTGTGCAAACTCTGGATCTTGGATGGTCTGCTGAAAATCAGGAAACTCAGTTGCCAGTCTTTGAGCAATCTGCATTTGTTTCATCTGAAGTGCTTGTTGTCGCGCTTCAGCAATTGCAGGATGCTTGTCTACTGCCTTACTAATCGCCTGTTTCGGATCATCTAAGAAGTCAATCTCGTCTTCTTTTGTAGCTTCATCTGCCACTGCTGGAACATGTCCAGTTTCGAGTTGCCGTTTAATGAGATCATCAGCAAGTTTACGAACTTCGCCTACTTCTTGAGCCTGTCTGCCAATTAGCTTTTCAGCTTCTTGGTGCATACGGATAATATCTGCAACAGATTTACCCTTATACTTGCTGGGAAGTTCTTCTTCCTCTTGTTCTTCTACAACTGGCTCTTCAGCTACTATCTCTTCTCCCTCAGGTTCTGGATTATCCTCGATTTGAGGTTCCTCAGCCTGTACTTCAAAGAGGTTCTCTACTTCCTGGTTGTCATCAACCGATTCATCAACAAAATTAGCCACATTAGCCTCCTGTCACAATACGTGATTATAGGAATTAAAAAATAACACTCGGATCTTAGTCTTGTGAGTGTTTCCTTGCCGCTTCCGTATGTAGTCTGGCCCATTTAGCCGCCGCATCGGGGAACGCACCTGTGATGCCCTCGAGAGCGATTCTGGGAGACGAGATAACGCGGGAAGCGTCATTGTGGCAATGAGGACATTCTACTACTCTGACCTCAGTATCCACAAATTTCTCAGTGTTATGTCCTTTGACACACACAAATTCAAACATTCGTTTAGGCATCTTCTTGTAACTCCAACCAAGCTTGTTCAGAGGTTTCTTTGAGGCTTAGCAACCACAAGAGAATGTCAATCTGTCCCTTTTTAAAGTTTAATTCAGCTTCATTAGAGACTTCAAATAAATTATTATACTGAATCGACATCTTATCCACATCTTCCATCAGGTCTTTCCAACCTCTGGTAGACATCATATCAAATCTTGCTTCGTAATAATCTTGTAGATCTTTATCCAATGGAGATCCTTTATAGTTTTACAGAATGTATCTATTATACCACAAAAACCTTAATTTGTCAAGTGTTTTTTACTGCTGTGGCACGACTTTTGCTCTAATCTCCTGCTCCTTGAGCATCAGTTCAGCAATCTTGGCTCGCTTCTCAAAGTCCTTGTCCTCTTTGAGATTGGCAGATAGGCCCTGGATGATCTTAGCTTCTACCTCACGAGGCATGAGTTCGGCTTCAACCATAACCTTCTGGGCCTTTGCTTGGCTCTCCACGGCGTTGGCTTGACTCTCCTGGGACCTAGCCTCCAACTCAATCGCTTGAGCCTGTACAAGCCGCAAATTAGCCTCTTGCGCGGCATTCTGGAGCTCAACTTGCTTCGGATCAGGCTGAGACAATTGATCCATCTGAGTAACCAGTTCGTCACGATTAGTAAGGCTGGAAGACTGAACGATGCCTTTGAGGAGCAAGGGGACGATCGGGGACGTGGGTCCAAGGGTTTGCATGAGACCAACCATCTGCTGCTGCTCGTATTCACGTGCAACCATGCCAATAGAGGAGACGGGAACGAACTTGAAGTCTTTCATTGGGTAGCGATCAGGGTCAAACTGCATATGACGGAAGGCAATAGCCTCAACTAAGGGGATCATGAAGTCCTCTTGGAAGTTAATCAGAGCCATCTTGTTCTTCTTGACAATCGAAGACATGGCAACCGACAGGCCAATACCACCGCCTCCCTGGTTACCTGCTGCAGCAAGGGTCAACTGAGCGGAATCCAGCGTACCAGTAGCCTGCAGGAGCATACCTTCAAAGCCCTTGGCAGTCTCGTAGTTGGCTGGGTCCGTATTACCGAACTTAAACGGCTGTAGAATCTCTGACGGATTGCCATTTGTAAGGATATTCTTGCCTGGACGGATCTCAAACTTCATACCACGAGGCAGGCGCGTAGCGTCAATACCCATCATAGGCACAGTGGTTAGGGCTAGGGAGTCCAGATGGCTACGTAGCTGGGCATCAATAGCCTTCTGCATGTTGTAGCCCTTCTCAATCGTACCAACCCCGTAGAAACGTCCTGGGACGATCTCTGGGCGGTATGCCACGATGGGGCGATCCTGCATCATGTAGGGTGTCTTCTCAGCCTTCAGGAGATGCTCGTCATTAGCGATAACGATGATAGCTTCTACGAGGTCAGAAACTTGATCCATAGCACTGTCTTCGGGGAACAGGTCTACAACCTCTTTACCTTCGTTCTCTAGCTGCTCGATGTACTCACGAGGAACCAGGCCGTAGTAACGCATGACCTTGACTTTGTCATCTTGGAACGTGCTGGTGTTCTGATCAGGCTCAAGCTGAGTCTCATCGTACATTGGTTCAATCTTACATTTACGATAGATACCGTCCTCAATACCCTTGACCACCTGATACAGGGAGACATACTCCTCCACTGCAACGCCCATAGAGTCCATGATATCGTCAGCATTAGGGTCAATCAGGAAGTTACGAGGATGGATAGCCTTGATGGGGATAGCAATACGCTCGGTTTCCATGACACCAACAGCCGCATACTGCTGCCCAGGGACTGCCTGCGTAGCTGGAGCTCTGTCAACCTTGGTCTTGACAAGGACTTCAGCACCAGCGGTACCGAACATCTCGGCAATTTTTACCACCTTAGAGATTTCCTTGATAACCTTGTCTTTCTTCAGATCTTCCTGAAGCAGGGTACGCATCAGGTTAACGTCAGACTTGTCTTGATCCATGACATCGTCATCAATCTCAAAGAACTTACCGTTACCAGAGATGCCCTCTAGGGTCTCAGCAACCTTGTTATCCACAGCCTGACGGATAGCAGGAGACACAATCCTAGACCGCTCAGTCTCACGGGTCTTGTCCTCATCAGCCCAGATACCGTGATAGAGGCGATCGTACTCATCCCACTTGGTCATAAAGTTAGTGTCACGCCACTCGCGCCACCGATCACAATGGGTGGTAACGAACTCTACCAGTTCCTTATCGGACTTGGTAACTTCGTATTCTTCGACTGACTGCATGTTTTCTTCTTCGTAAGCCATAATATGTCCTTTAGTAGGCTGAGATTACATCTAATGGTTCGTATTCTTCCTCGTCTATCTCTAGATCAAAGGTGTTTACCGCAATATGAGCGATGAGTGAGAGTGCATCCACCATGTCATCGTGAACGCCAGTAGTAGGAAAGTTGAGTAGCTCATCTATAAAGTCCTTGTTCCACTCGTCCTCCTTCAAGATAATGGTTCCATGCTCAAATCTGCCCTGCAAAGCCCCTACTACCTTGTCTACTTTGCTTCTGTTCCCCTGGTTTACCTCTTCTACCCGTGGGAATACACCCTTTTTCAACATCATTTCTGACAAATACGGCATCAGGGCTCTTTTTAGTGCGCCTTTCTCGATGCCTAGCACCTTTATTTCGTAGTTTTGAGCGTGTTTTATGATTCGTTCGCAAATCTCTTTGATATCCCAGCGTCCGTAATCAATCTTATCCACCCACCACTTGTTATCCTGCCCTACCTTTACAATGGCAATAGCCGTATTGTCTAGGTGTTTCTTCTTATTTTTAGCTTCTGCAGCAACTGCCTCAAAACCTGCAAGGTCCACAGCCATATAATACGTAGCGTCATCGGGCTCATAGTCCTCATCCTTAATCTTTACCCACTCTTCCTTAAAGATCTCTGACTGCGGAGCTTCAAAACTAGCTAAAAACTCTTGCCTAAAAGAAAAGCTGGACATTGACGTTTTAGCAACCTCAATCTCCTCTGGGTCCAAGAGCGGGTTATCAAGCGAGGTGAAGTGCCATGCCTTCCAGTCTTTCTCTTTCCCCGACAAGCCCATCTTGTAAAGATCATAGAAATGGTTCCTGCCCTTCGGTGTACCAATGAATATGCACTTACCCTTCAAGTCAGCTAGTGCAGGTCTCAAGATCTGCTCAAACACCTGCGGCTTAATGTCTGCATACTCGTCCAAGACCAGGAACTTCAAGGCCACACCTCGCATGGTCTCAGGTCTATCAGCACCCTTCAGGCTAATCGTACTACCATTGACCAGCTTTACCTGCATATTATTCACATGACTACCAGCAATCACAGGATGAGCAAGCTCCAGCAACTGTGACCACATAATATCCCTAGCCTGCTGCTGAGTAGGAGCCACATACCAGACATGACCTTTGTCAGCCTGTAGAGCTTCTACAATCAATGCCCAAGCAGCCATCCTAGACTTACCAGTCCTTCGACCAGCAGCTATAACCTTAAACCTATGGGTGTCACCCCAGACCTCTTGCTGCCAAGGAAGTAGCTTAATATCAAGATTCATAGTCTACATCCTCTGCATCAATGACCTCAGACTCAGTTACCTCAGTAGTCCCATTCAGCCCACTGATCGTAATGTTAATACCACCACGCCCAGCTTGCTTTTCTTTTTCAAAATAAGACATCGGTAAGACACGATCGACACACATCCTTAGACAAGCCACTTGGTCCTTATCATTATCGTCCAAGGCTTTCCTAATGATCGTACTGATCACTTTCTCACCACTGGTAGCTAATAGACGAGCATGGAACTCTTTAATTCTAGCTGCCTCACCAGGAGGTCTTCCACGCAAAGCTCTAGTCTTCTTAGCCTCAATGTCTGTCTTTTTAGGTCTACCTCTCTTTTTAGGGACGGAGTCCGTTTTAAGAGGGGACACATCATCTTTAAGGGACACTAAGTGTTTCTCCTTACTTATAAGGTAACTATGCAGTAGTAAGTAGCTGGTTATTTTTAATAAAAATTATAATTATGATAGTACCTAGAGTACTTAGCTCTGCATAGTAGGTTTAACAATGCATATATTATAGCATACTTTTAGCAATTTGTCAAGTCTTTTCTTTTACCTAGGTCCTCACGGATGCACAGATAGTCCTCTATAGTGTCTCCTTTTTACCACTACTTCCTAGTTATCCACAGGCTACCAAGTTATCCACAGGAATCAAATAGTTATCCACAGCCTACACTATACTTTTTAGTATAATATTAACCCTATTTTACCCCTTTTTTGTGTCTGCTAAGGGCCCTCTACGCACTACTACGTCTGTTTAGCCCTCCCCCCGGGTGAGAATAGTTCTCAATTGCGTTAGGCAGTCACTGGCTAGGGCTTGACAAGAGAGAGAAAGTCTTGTAAGGTGGATATCTAGGCATCAACACAGGATGAGAATGATTCTCATTAGAAATAACGATAGGGGGTCTATTGATAAAAATATCTGATGGATATATCTACACAAGACCAGAAAGATGGGCTATTATAGAGTCATAGGGAATGCACAGGGCAGACCCAGTCAATCGGAGATCAAGACCATGACCAAGTACTACGTCACACTCAAGACCAAAGACGGAACCTATCAGTCCCAAGTCTACGCGGCCAACGCCCAGGACGCTAAACTATATGGCGCTATCCATGCCAACGTAGAGGGCTTCCAAGTCCTAGACGTGCTCTCAGTCTACCACTGGGGCATGACAGAAAACGGCATGCAGAAGATCGCAGCATAAGGGGAAGACCATGACAATCATCGCACAAGGGCCAGCACAAGTGAACCACGTTCGGGGTATCATGCTCAAGCATGCTATCGGTCTCTGGCTGAAGACTGGA
>Ga0208161_1001343_pt1 | contig 13147 bp, 13 predicted proteins | sample CB_VirMetaG_3_FD_184538 | JGI IMG/M metagenome (GOLD analysis project Ga0208161, IMG submission 184538) | Freshwater to marine saline gradient viral communities from Chesapeake Bay - CB_1508_1S Viral MetaG (SPAdes) (version 4) | ecosystem: Environmental > Aquatic > Marine > Coastal | place: USA...
CTACGCGCCACTGCATCAAAGCTGATGGCAAAATTCGGCGGCACTGCAACCATCCGCCGCGTTACCACTGGCGCGTACAACCCGACTACCGGCACCATCAGCCAGACCAGTAGTGACATCGCAGTGCGTGGTGTGCTGCAGGATGTCAACCTGCGCGAGGTGAATGATCTGATCCAATCGACAGATAAGCGGCTGTTGATTGCAGCAGCGGATCTAACGGCAGCACCAACAACAGCGGATGAGGTATTGATCAGCGGCACCACATATCAAGTGATCCGCGTGGATACAATCGAGCAGGACAATACAGCAATCACTTACGAGCTGATCCTAAGAGGTTGATCATGGCACGCAACATCCGACTGCAAGATATGGGCAGCTACGTGGAGCGGAATATGGAGAAGTTGTTGCGTGAAACGGTCCTCAAAGCTGACGAGCAAGTGAAGATGCTTAGCCCGGTTGACCTTGGCCGGTTCCGTTTGAGCTGGGCGATCGGCGAGAACGCTGCACCATTTCAAGGTGTTCCGCCCGGTGACTATCGCGGCCAGCCTGTGCCGCCGCCGCGCGCTGTCAATTACACGCTCGGAAATGAGCGTGTCGGCAATGTCTACAGCGTCCACAATAATCTGCCGTACGCGGAAAAACTAGAACGTGGCGCGCCGGGTTCAGGGTTGAAGAAAGAGATCCGAAAGAATCCCACTCGTGAAGTAGACAACTGGGCATCACCCGGTGGCGGCAGTAGCCAGCAGACTGGCGGACCTGGCTGGGTGGCTGGTATCGCCAAGGATCTCCAAGGCTTTGTCCGCCAGCAAGCCGACCAAATCGCCCGCCAGTCATGAGCTACAACACCATCCGCGCTGCAATCGAGGGTCGTATTGCCACTGAACTAGCACGCAGCCCGAGCTATCCGGTCAGTTATCAAAACGTACCGTTCACGCCGCCATCAGATCGGCCGTGGCTGCAAACGTTCATCCGCTTTGGTGATAACAACTACGCCACACTCAAAACCATCAACCGGCAAACTGGCACGCTGGTGGTGAATGTCTACACACCGCAAGGGCAAGGTACAGCAGCGAATTACACCATCGCCGAGCGGATCCGTGCACTATTCGACCGGCTCACGTTATCCGGCATCATCTTCGATGCAGCATCCGGCCCATCGCAGGTGACGCCAGCATCACCGGAGCCGTATTACCAGACGCAGGTTACTGTTACCTTCGAGGCCTATCTAGACTGAAGTAGCCACTACCGTTCATTACAATGGCTGTCACTGTTTTGTCCGGTACGTCCGGCGCCCTTTACTACAAACCCGCCGGTACTGTCGGCACCTTCGGCACTGCTGGTGTTAATACCACCGACGACGAGATCACCGTGGCGCCCTACCTGGGTTTCCGCGTTGGTGATCCGGTTGTGTTCTCGGTCGTCAACTCACAGACTGGCGGCACCGGCACCGGCACGCTGCCTGCTGGGCTGACTGCTGCGACCACTTACTACGTGATCGCATACACTGCTGCCACTGGTGTCCTCAAGGTATCTGCTACCGCTGGCGGCAGCGCTGTGGATCTGACTGATGTCGGCACCATCACCAGCCCCAATGAGTTCCAGGTGGCTTATGCCGAGTTTGCAGCTGTGGGCCAGGTGCAAAGCTGGAGCTTTGAGATCAGCCGCGCTGAGATTGATGTAACCACCATCGGCCAGCCGGTCGGGCAGTATGCGCCGTTCCGCGCGTACATCCCCGGCTTTGCCGATGGTTCCGGTAGCGCCACCATCTATGTCACCAATGAGGACAGCAACCTCGCTAACCGCATGGTGGAAGATGTGCTGTACCGCCAGCAGATCGGTTGTGCATTCAAGCTTTACAGCGACAAGCAAAGCTCTGAAGCGCTCAGCCGTTCGATCGCGATGGAGGCCACGCTGCTGACCGCCAGCCAAACGATCAACCCAGACGACGCGCAGCAGGTTGAGATCACCTTCCGTCCGGCCAGCGTGCCGACCTTCGATTTCAGCACCTCGGCCTGATACACTGAATACGGTGAGGACACGGCCCCGGCAATGCTGGGGCTTTTTTTGTTGCTTATACTGCAGGCACTGAACCATGATTTATGGCTGGCTCTGCACTTGCACGGCTCAAGAAAGCAGCAAACATTGAACCCACCAAGCGGACGGTAACGCTGTCGGATGGGTCTGAATTTGTGCTGTATGCCACGCCGCTGACGATGGCCGAACGCGAGCGGGCGCAGAAGATGCCCGGCGGCGATGATGCCAACGGCTTTGCATTGAACCTGCTGGTCACTAAGGCAATGGATGAAGCCGGCCAGCGGCTGTTTGCGGCTGGTGAGATGGCGGAGCTGAAGAACGAGACGGCAGATGCTGATCTGCAGCAGCTGATGCTCGCGGTGATCCAGAACCCTGAGGAGGAAGAAATCACCGACATGAAAAGCACTAAAGGCTGAGCTAAAGAAGGACAAGCTGTTACTTCTCCAGATGAATATCGCGCATGAACTCGGCTATTCGCTAGCCAAACTCATGCGCGAAATGACACTAGAAGAGGTTATCTTGTGGTCTGTGTTCTATGATCTGCGCAATGAAGAACAAGAAAAGGCTATGAAGCGTTCCTCCAAGCGGTACTAACTTTTCTGATTGGAGTTAGCACGATTCGCTCATCGCTCCACCCTCGATTTGATCTAGTGATAAGGGTGTTCACGTTAACACCAAGCTCTTCCGCCCACACCACCAACGGCTGAGTTTTGCCGTTGCAAGTGATCATGCGATTTGTGCGCTTATTCCTGCATTGCTCTGAGTGAGTGGCCCACTTGCAGTTTTCCGGCGAATATGGTCCGTCGTTATCAATTCGATCTAAGCTCTTACCAGCTGGGCGTTCTCCCATATCAGCGTAAAAGTTCTCAAAAGATTGCCAGCGTTCGCAAACATAAATACCACGGCCGCCATAGTTCTCGTAAAACTTGTTCCTAGGATTGCGGCACCTATCAAGCATCATTGACCATAGCCTGTATATTTTTGTGCTTGATTTTTGATGAGTCCGGCTTGCCTCTGACGTTCTTTCTTTATGCAAGCAGCCGCAGCTTTTGGTGAGGCCGCGAAGCAGGCTATCGCGGTAGATTTCTTTTTCTGGGCTGCCACAAGAGCATTGGCAAACCCAGTATGCGGACCTAGTTGGCGATCGGCGAATGACGGTGAGTCGTCCAAATACGCGACCGTCAAGCGGTATCCTTTTCATGTTGGCTCAAGTGCGTGAGTTGACCACGCCTCAGGGACTGGCATCCGCTGGGGCACCTTAATGCTAGCGCCTCCCTAGACTGACCGTATCAGGAGGGTTGTGCTGTGGCTGTCGTAGCCAACGTCGCTATTAACGTTGACAGCCGGGGTGCAGTTGGCAAGCTGCGCGAGGTATCAACTCAGGCGCAGGCAACCCAGAAGGCGTTTGGTGCGCTCCAGCAAGCGGCAGCGGCATTCGGCGCTGGCTTTGCAATCTCGCAAGTTATCGCTGATGTCAAACAGCTAGATACAAACCTACGGCGACTTGGCACCGTTGGCGGCAATGTAGCAGCGCTGGATAAAGGGCTTGGCGATCTCAGCAAGCAATTAGAAGGCGTTGCAAATAAAGCTGAACTTGCCGCAGCTAGTTATCAAGCTCTCTCGGCTGGATTTACCGAAACAAGCGCCAATCTCAGAATCGTAGAAGCCGCGACTAAGGCTGCCGTTGGTGGATTGGTGGACGTCACAAGCGTGGTTGAAGTAACCACCAAGACGCTGAATGCCTATGGCCTGAGTGGTGAATATGCAATCAAGGTCACCGACAGCATTAGCAAAGCGGTTGAATTTGGCCAGGTTCAATGGTCTGACTACACAAGTCAACTCGGCCGTGTCGCATCAATCGCTGCGCTGGCTGGCGTAAGCATTGATGAGATCAATGCATTCATCGCAGCGGCAACCAAGAACGGCGCCACCGCCGAGGTTGCGTTTACAGGCCTCGGCGCTGCGCTGGCTACGCTGCTGCAGCCAACCGAAGAAAGCAAAAAGGCTGCGGCTGCGCTTGGCATTCAGTGGAACGTCACCGGCTTGCAAAGCAGAGGGTTCTCCGGGTTGCTTGAGGATCTAAGCAAAAAGCAAGACGCAAATAAAACAGCAGTTGCAGAGCTGCTCGGATCACAGGAAGCATTGCGTGGCGTGCTAGCCGCGAACTCAAAAGCCGGCAAAGATTATCGCATGATCCTTGAAGGATTAGGCGGCGCCACGGGTAAAACTGAGGCTGACTTCGAGAAGATGAGAGGCAGTCTAGAGAATACCCTCAAATCTCTAGATACTGCATTTAAGAATTTCAGCGAAGCGTTAGGCAGGGCATTTGGCCCAACTGTTGTCGTGGTCATTCGTGACATTACCGGCGCGGTTAATGGCTTTGCGGCTGCATTCAACGCAGTTCCTCAACCGGTTCTCAAGGCAACCGCCGAAGTGGTCAAGGCAGTGGCTCAGCTACTGCTACTGAAAAAGGCGATTGAGGGAATCATCGCGCTGCGGGTTGCGCTGATTGGCATGTTCGCGGCGACGGCAACCGGTGCGGGCGCTGCAGCCGTTGCGTCGTCCGGCTTGACCATGAACATGCGCTACTTGCAGGGTTCGATGGCCACGGCAACCACGCAAGGAACCGCACTGGCTGGTGTGCTGCGCAGCATCGCAGCCTTCGGCGTGATTACGGTCGGCATCAATCTAATCGTCACCGGACTGCAGGAAGCAATGACTGCCGCCGCTGAGGTCCGCAAGCTTCGCGGTGAGCGTGCAGCTGGTGGAGCGGCTGCGATCTATGGCGGCAGTGCAACAGCTGATCAAAAAGCGGCTGCGCGACAAACGCTAGAGGCAGCGAGAAAAGAGCAACGTCGCTACCGCGACCCTGGCACTGTTGCGGCTCAGACGCTGCTCGGCCCATTGGCGCCAGTGTTCGGCGTGCCAACAACTGCGCAGGCCGGTCGCCGCAGGCCTTTACTTCAAGAGCGCGTGCGTCGAGCCGAGGCGGTACTGGCACTGCCTACGCGCACGCAACAGCAAGCCGGCATCCCAACACCAACACCAACACCGCAAGAACAGCTCAACCTTGACGGCTCCCGCTCCCGCACCGGCGGCAGATCCGGCGCCGACAAAGCAGCGGCCGAAGAAGCTCGCATTCAAGCCCGCATCCGTGGGTTGCAGATCGAGACGCAGGCTACGCAGCAGTTGGCAGTGCTTCGCGGTCGCATCGCTGAAGCTGAGATGGCCGGCAATGAAGAGCTGGCGATTCGGCTGCGTGGCGTAGAACGCGAGCAGCAGATCCTGGTTCAGTACCAGCAGTCAATCGGTGATGTCACCGAGCGCGTGCGGCAGGCGATGGAAGCCAAGGCGCTTGCTGATCTTGAGATGGTCGGCATGGAAACGGCCATTGACCTAGAGAAGCAACGGCTGAAGCTACTCAAGGAACAGAACGACGAGTTCTTTAAGCGTGCTGGGCTGACACCACAAGACAAGATGCCAAGCGGTGCTGGCGCGTTCGATCCATCACTGCCTGATCTGCGCGTCAGCCCCGCCGAGCAGCAGATGGCCGCATACCGCGCCGAGCTGGATGCACTGACCAATCCGATCAACATGGCGGTCACCGGCGCAAACGCAATCGGTGATGCCTTCGGTCAGGCATTCCAGGACATCGCAACCGGCGCCAAGAGCACCGAGCAGGCGCTGGCTGATACGTTCAAGGCGATCGGCGAGGCCTTCATCAGCATGGCCGTGCAGATCATCGCCAAGCAGATTGCGATGATCACGTTCCAAACCTTGCTCAAGGCGCTAGGTGGTGGTGGTGGCAGCTTTGGTTTCAGCGGCGCTGGCCCGTATCAGCTGCCAGGCGGTGGTGGGTTTGCGCAGGGGTTCAGCCTGCCCAAGCTGAACGCCACCGGCAGCATGGTCACCGGGCCAACGAACGCCATCATCGGCGAAGCTGGCCCCGAAGCGGTCATGCCATTGCAGCGTGGCACTGACGGCAAGATGGGCGTGCAGATTGCCGACAACCGCGCCTTCCTAGATTCGCTGACCACTGGCTTCACTGCTGCTATTGATGAAGCATCAGATGACCCAGCAGCAGCAGCCACCGATAACCGCGCATCCTTGCGCGAAGTGGAACGACTGCAAGAAAATCGCACGCAGATCATGACGCAGCAGATGGAAGCCGAACGCCGTTACGAACGCGAGCGTATTGAGCAGATGGCATCAACACCCGGCAACCTCAACATCAAGTACGAATCGCAGGTGATCAACAGGGTGGAATATGTCACCCGTGATCAAGCTGAGCGCATGGCGGCACAGTCGGCGCTGCGTGGGCGTGAGCTTGCAATCGGGGCGCTGCAGAATAGTGTCAAGACACGCAAGCGGGTGGGCATCTAATGTCAGTCGCAACTGTCAACTACGTGCAGTTCAGGGAGCGTGATACGTTCGCCACGCGCAGTCCGCTGTGGCAAAACTTCTTCGTTGATCGCTCGGCTGACTTCCTGCCTTTTGGCTACGGGCAGGGTGCAGGTCAAACTGCAGGCGAGCGCTCGCAAGCGAATCTCGTAACACCGGTCAACGCCATCTCGTTGAACTACGCCAAAGAAGCCGCCGACAACCGCTACATCGCAGAGGTCACCACCAAGGAGATCAATATCGCCTCGCTCTCCGAGGGCATCACGATCTCCCGCGAACTATGGGTGGTGGGCAGCTTCACGCACGACCAGGAGATGCTCACCTTCATCCTGCGCGGCCCCGGCGATGCGACACGGCGTGGGCCTGGGCGCTTCCTGTCGCGCTCATTGGTGGGACGTGTCCCAAGCTCGGGCACGCTGGTGATCTCATGAGCTGGCAGCACTGGATCGGCAAGCCGCACAAGACTGGCGCTGATCCGGTTCACGAGGACGGCTGCGACTGCCTGCTGATGGTCGTGCGCATCCGCGAAAGCCTCGGGCTGCCAGTGCCCGATGAAGCCGCCGTGCAGACGCTGATCTCACTGTCGCTCAGCGAAAGCTACCGCGAGATCCACATGCTGCTGGCGCCCCACCTCAACCCTGTCGATCCGCCGTTTGATGGTGCCTTTACAGTGTTTGAGACGCCCGATCAAATCGGAACTGCAGTGATGATTGACGGCGGGCTCTTGCATGTCAGCCATAAACGCGGTGTTCGCTGGTTGCCGGCAAACATGCTGCGCAAGTTCACTTGGTACGACTGGAAATGACTGCACCACTGCTGCCGCAGGATCGCTACATCGCTGAGCTGCTCGGGCTCACCGAGGATGAGATGCGGTGGTACAAGGCAGAGGTGCAACGCCGCGCTGCTGAAGGTCCGCAGCCGGCAGTGGTGGCTGGTACAGAAACCGCGTTGATCCTTGGCATCATCAACCTTGTGATCGGCGTCGGCCTCACTGTTGTCTCGGCACTACTCACCCCACGCCCACCGCAGCAGCGCGAACGCGGTGAGCTGACCACACGTCAGCGGCAAGGCGACACGCTGAATTCCCCTGGCGCATTCGCCCCCACCTACGGCTTCGAGGCAGTCCAAGATGTCGCACCACTTGGCGACCCAATTCCACTCGTTTACGCCAAGCGCGAGTTCTTGAACGGGCAGTGGTATGGCGGCGTGCGCATCAACACCCCGCTGCTCTGGAGTCAGATCTGGTCACTCGGCGGCAGCCAGATGCTGCGTGCGGTGTTCCTCGTTGGCGAAGGCAGTGTTGGTGCCATCCATCCGTACAGCTTCGCTATCGGCAACAACACGCTTGGTGCATATTCGTTTGACGGAAATCTGCAGCGTATCGCTATCTACAGCGTGCCAGATGGCGGTCGAATGGCCATCGGCAATTACCTTTCTGGATCGCAAAACGACATTGGCGCTCAAGGGCAATACGCATCGGACATCTTCCAAGCTGAGATCAATCCCGGCAACCTGTCGCCAGTATTTTGCGGCGCGTACAAGCCAAGCACCTCCACCAGCTTTGGACTCTATTCCCCCATTGCAAACGGCCTCGGCTATCGCATTAATCCGCGCATCCGTCCATTGCGCACGCTGCAAATCAAAGCAGACGAATATGAAGCGGATGACGACGCACAAGCCGTAGCAGAAGCGTGGAAATACAAATACTGCTACAGCAGTAAATCAGGCATCATCTCCACCAGCAAGGGAAGCACACCTGGTTCTATTGTTTCGTTGGCGGTGGGTGATACTTTCATCTTTATGCTTAGCGCCAAGTCAGATGGCGTATTTGGCGCCACTGAAAACCCCGCCATTGTTGTCAACTCGCTTAACAGCGACAACAGGGTCGGATCAATGGACGGCCAAGAAACACTAATTGCCGTGGGGCAATCTGTTGCAGGAAGGCAAAAACAATACGACTCAGCGCTACAAGAAGGCGAGCTGTACAAAGTCGGTTCATGCTTGGCCGTATTGATTCAACGCGATCCGATCTTTATCAGCGAAGCGGATTATTCGCTTGAAGCGCTTACGGATGCAAGCATCACTGAATTGTTTGATGATCCAAACGAGCGCGGTGAGAGCGCTTTTTACACCTTCCGCGTGGTCAGGGCTGGCGATGTTGGCGTGGTAGGGCAAGAGCTTGTCGATACACGCTTTTTTGACACCGTAGGAGAAAGCTCCATCCGTCCAGCAGAAGGTGCTGCATATCCAGCGTCTCAACCTTGGCAATTTCAGACGCCCGGCCTTGATTACGGCGCAGGCGAGATTGGGCGTCGTTATTACACTGCTTCAGCGTTCCCGCAGATTTTCCGCTGCGCTTTAGGTAGCGTCAGCATTAACCGTGAAACACAGTATTTTGAGCTTGGCATTCGCAGCACTGTTGCCATGCAGATTCAAGGCATGTGCAACTTTGCGGATGTACCGAACGATAAGAAAGAATTCACCACTGCAGGCGCTGCCACTGCAGTAACTCTTGTCCCAGGTGAGTTCAATCCCACTAATGACATTAGCGGACTGATAGATGGCACTTTTACAATGGGTGTTTTTCAGGAGAGCACATCTGGGGAAGGCTTGAGGATAACCGTAGTCGTTAGCGGTGGCACGATTACAAGCATCACAATCAGCGAAGGTGGCGCTGGCTATGCAGTTGGTGATGTTGTTTCTAATTTTGGGCTACGAGAACCCGGCGACTGGTCCCGTGTTATCTATCTCAGAATTGATGCCATTGATACCACCGTCATGACACCGAGCACGGTTCCTGGCTACGAATCCGTCAACTGGAAAGCCGCCGATGGCCTCGCCAATGAAAGTGCGGAAGAAAACTTAACAAATACAGTATTTACTTCCGGCACCATTACTGCTCCTGAAAAGCGCTACAGCTTTTTCCGCATTGCTTTACGTTCGGACCCAGCAGATTCTGTTGAGTTCGCCAACATGGGCAACTACGTGTTTGCGGTGGCTGGAGCAAAAGAAACGCCGTCGTTTAACTTCATCCGCTTTGCGATGAATGGCGATGCTAGCTGGGAAGTGCGTATCGAGCCTGTATCAAGCTGGGAAATTAGAAATGGGAGCTTTTCTCTTATTGAGCTGCGTTCGGACGGAAGCATGATTGGTATTTCCTTCGCGCAAGGCAATGCCTATCTTAAAGGACGCTATATCCAAGGTGAATCATTTGACGAACTATTCGACATCCAAGGTTTACGCCCCAAACAAGAAATTGGCCTTAGCTGGACCGAAGGCACCTACGGCTCAGCGACAGATGGCACATACCTTGATCGCTATGCACGTGCTGCTGAGTTTTTCATGTATGACGAGATTTCTACGTCTTGCTCGTCTGCACCCGAGCACGAAATCGCCTACGTCAACGTCATCCAACCCAATCCTTTCACGCCGCAATACGACAACTTGTGCCTGATAGGCATGAACGTAAGGGCAAGCCGTGAGTGGTCGCAGTTCTCGCAACTCTCGGCTTACGTCACCGAAGGCAAGGAAGTGGAACGCCTGCTCGGTGGCTTCGGTGCCACGCATTTGTTCCCTGAAATCCTGTACGACTTCATGCTGAACAAGCGCTACGGGCTCGGCAACGAGATCAGCGCCGAGCAGATTGACACTGCATCGTTCACGGCTGCCGCGCAATTCTGCCAAGACAACCGCTTCTTCTACGACGGCCCCAAGATCAACAACACCAACTGGCGGCAATGGGCGGCTGATACGGCTGCCACGCACTGCCTTCTGCTGATTGAGCGCGGCGGCATCTTTTACCTGGAGCAAGCCATCCCCGAGAAGCCTGAAATTCGCGGTCTGTTCACGGCGGGCAACTGCATCAGTATGAATCTGACGATGGCTGAAGCCGAACAGCGCCAGCCGATCTCCGTGTCAGTCAAGTACAGGACAGAGCGCTATGGCGGCAATGCTCCCTCCGAAAGCGTTGATCCTACCTACGGCCTGTTTCCTGAGCCAAAAGAGCGCATCGTGTATCACACGGACTGGGGCCAAGGTGTTACCGAAAGCCTTGACATATCCGAATACTGCACCAGTGAGCAGCACGCTTTAAAGGCCGCCCGGTTCATCATTGGCGCCAGGCGGCTTGCTGATCACACTGTAAAAATTAGCACCACCTACGAAGCCTTAACCAGTTCAATCGCCCCCGGAGATTTCATCAAGGTGGCACTGGATTACACGCACTACAACCAGTTCATCAATGGCGCTGTTACGGGTGACGGCCAGCTTGTGTCGTCCACTGCATTGGCAGATGGGAGCTACGAAGTCGTTTACTGGACAGGCGACAAAGATGCCAAGGTAACCGAGGGTACTTTGATTGTCCGCAACGGTGGCACCACTGCCACGCCAACTGGTGTTGTATTCACAGTCAAAACCTCGGAGATCATTACGCGCACCTATCGCATCGACTCCATTACGCCAAGCGAGGACGGCTACGAAATCGAAGCCGTGCATTCGCCGCTCCTGTCGGATGGCACCCTTCAGCTTTACGCTGAGTGGAACGATGACAACTACTGGGTGGAAGCCTGAGCATGGCCGCACTACCTGCGCTGACGCCAACGGCGATGGATTTCACGGCACCGGAGTTCCCGGTCAAGTCCAATACTTCGCTGAGCGGCGTGGTGTCCCGCCGCATCTTCGGCAACCGTGGATCGCGATCCACTTTGCAGCTCAATTTTGACAACATCGCCGATTCCTCCGCTGTTGAGTTTCTTGATGCTTGGAACGCATCACGTGGCCAACTGGATGCCGTGACGGTGCCAAGTGAAGTATTCGATGGCGCCGATGCCACGCTGACCGCATACGTTTCGGATGGCGGCGATGGGCTGATCTGGCACTTTGCAGAACCGCCGCAAGTACAACGAATCAAGCCCGGAATCAGCAGCGTTCGCGTAAGACTGGAAGCCACCCGCGACGCTTAGCTAGGCTGGTTGTAGCTTGGTGTGATCAGTGGCTGTCCTTACTGGTAAAAACGGCGCCCTCAACTGGAACGGCGCCACTGTCGGCAAGGTGCGGTCGTGGTCCATGTCGATCAACAAGGATCCACTGGAAACCACCACGCTTGGAGTGCATGATCGAACCTACGTTCCAGGGATGCGCGGCTCCACTGGTACGGCTGAGTTGATGTATGACCCATCGGAAGGTCAAGCGACGGCGCTGCTGAACAGCATCCTCGGCGATGGCGACGATGTTTCGGGCTCGGTGAGCTTTGTCTTGGACACCGCTGGAGGCAAAAGCCTGAGCTGCTCAGCGTTCCTGACCAGCGTGTCGCCGAGCGTCAGCGTTGGTGCAATCCAAGTTTGCTCCGTGTCGTTCCAAGTTTCTGGTTCCATCAGCGGCGGCTTCTAAGTCATGGCAGTTCTTGGCGTTGAAGGCTATGTGCGCTTCCGCCGAGAAGCGCCTGCGCCGATTCTTGTTCCAGTGTCGGCACTGCGGTCTGACACTGACACGCTGCAAGTCAGCAGCACCGAGTTTTGGAACGGCGACGAGGTTTATCTTGTGGCCCCAGAAGGGCTTCCGCTGTCTGCCGATGCCCTGCCCAACGGCGTTGGTTGTTACTTCGGCTCAATCTGGGAGTTGGGGCCGAACAGGACGCACGTTACAGACGAAACCGACGAATATTACGTTAGTAATGACGACACGGTGTATTTCTACAATCGTGGCACGCCAGTCAACAGCGGCACGTATTTCATTTACCGTGATCAACTCGGAAGGCTAAGTTTATACACAACACGAGCCGCTGCCCTTAGCGGCAGCACAAGCGATCGAATTGACCTCAAACAGCTTGATTTTCAGTACATGCTGATCGCACCAGCTGGCACAGAAGAGTACAACAACGCCCTAGCCGAATGCCTTGCAGCAACTGGTGACTACAGGTTTTCGGACATCCGAGATGAATCCACGCTGGCCAGTATCTGCGACTACGCACCGGACTACTTGCAGCCCACCGCCGGCACTGCCGAATACGACGACGCGGAAATTGAACCACGGCGCTGGGTTGGCGGCTTCCCCTGGATCATCCAAGGCGAACTCCGGGAATGGAGTATTGAGCTGAACGCCGAGAACGTTGACACGACTGCTGTTGGCCAAAAGTTCGGCGAGAGCGTCAAATCAGTTGTCAGCGGCGGTGGCTCTTTTGACTTTCTTGTTGAGCGCCGCACTGATGAAAACAAGTACGACTCTACCTCACTGATGCAGTTATTGCTTCTGACCGAGCGCGGAGCAAAAGCTGAGGCCGAGTTCTTTATGATTACAGCTCGCCCCGCTAATGCATGTGGGACGCTAGCGCCAGGCGACCTGTATTATAGCTGCGAACTGTTAGTAACAAATACCGCAATCAACACTCGCGCTACAGAAGCAATCGTAGGCACTGCACGCTTCGTGACCACCGGCCCGATCGAACTCAAAATGGGCGTGTAAACTGCAGACAAGTGTAGGTGTAAATCGTGGCGGCTATCCTGCTTCCCGGCGAAACGGGATCCATCAACGACCTGAACATCACCCAGGCCGGCTTCCGCGAACAGATCGCCGCCATCGCCACTGCTGCCCGCCGCTATGTGGGTGGCACTGCGCAAGGCGTTACCACCACCTGCCTCTACGTTGACCCCGAGATCGGCACTGACGACTGGGTCGAAGGCACTGCCGACGCAACGGCTGTCCCGCCGCTGACCAA
>Ga0208161_1001344_pt1 | contig 13146 bp, 14 predicted proteins | sample CB_VirMetaG_3_FD_184538 | JGI IMG/M metagenome (GOLD analysis project Ga0208161, IMG submission 184538) | Freshwater to marine saline gradient viral communities from Chesapeake Bay - CB_1508_1S Viral MetaG (SPAdes) (version 4) | ecosystem: Environmental > Aquatic > Marine > Coastal | place: USA...
AAATTTACGATGGCTTGCGTGGCACTTTAAAACAAATTACAAACAATAATTGTGAAATAATTTTAGTTGATTCATTGACTGAAGGAGCAGCATGTACCGCTCTTCTTGCAAAAGAGTTTATAAATAATGACGAAGAGTTATTAATTGCTAATAGCGATCAGATTATTGACTACAATAGTGAAAACTTTATCTACCTAAAAAACCTAACAGACGTTGATGCAATAGTTTTTACTTTTAATGCAGTTCATCCAAAGTGGTCATTTGTGAAAGTTAATTCTAGAGGTTATGTAACTGAAGTTGCAGAGAAGAATCCAATATCAAACATAGCAACTTGCGGCATCTATTGGTATAGAAGGGGTCGTGATTTTGTCAAAATGGCAGAACAGATGGTAGAGAAGGATGTGAGGGTCAACAATGAATTTTATATTGCACCCGTATACAATGAACTAATATCAGAGAACAAGACGTTAATTCCTTTCTATGTTAATAAGATGTGGGGGATTGGAACCCCTGAAGACTTAAAAACATATTTGAATAAAAATTTTGAAAAATGATACTGATATCACATAGAGGCAACATTTCTGGTATAGAGTTGGGGAGCGAGAACAGCCCTAATCTAATAAAACAAAGACTTTCGCAGGGGTATGATGTGGAAATTGACGTGTGGTTTTTGGATGATAAGTTTTATTTGGGGCACGACAATCCACAGTATTTGGTAGACGTGCAATTTTTAAAAGATCCGCGCTTGTGGTGTCATGCTAAAAATTTAGATTCTTTAAACGAATTATTGAAAAATGAAGTAAATTGTTTTTGGCATCAACAGGATGATTTTACGCTAACTAGTAGAAATATTATTTGGACATATCCGGGCAAGCCACTATCAGAAAACAGTGTTATTGTGTGTAATGATAGGGAAAAAATAAAACAGTTTAGAGATCAAAAAATATATGGTATATGTAGTGACTACGTGTCCGTTATAAAGGAAGGAATATAAAATGAAAATAGCAGGTTTTAATTCAAACCACGATTGTTCTTATTGTGTTTTAGATGATGGTAAACCAGAGTCTCACTATGAGTACGAAAGACATCTAAGAACAAAGGAACCCGCAGGTGATTCTATGAAGTTTTTCTTAGAAAATTATGAACAATACAATGAGGTCAAAGACTTTTGTCATTGGGAGGAAACCAGCGAAAATTGGAAATTGGTAAACAGATATCCAGAATCTTTAAAAAAAATTAAAAAAATAGCAGAGTCTAACGATGGATCTTACTATGAGCCGGGACACCACCAAAGCCACGCAGCAAATGCTTTCTTTTCTAGTAATTTTGATGAAGCTCTTATAGTCACTATTGACGGTGGCGGTAGAGACAATGTTGATGGTGAAATAATAGTATCTACCATCACAATTTGGGAAGGAAATGGTCTAGAGATAAAGCCGCTCAAGTATTTCCCAGAGGATGAAATAAATATTGGCGTCATGTGGTCAGCCACAACAGAGAAGGTTTATGGATTGTCGGTAGGATATCCAAAGGGTAATCAGTGTGGAACCGTAATGGGCATGGCGGCTCTAGGTAATCCAGACAAGTATTACACGTATTTTTATGACCATCGTTTCCGACACCCTTCGCTTTTCTACTTTGATTTTGATTTTTTTAAGAACTTAGTAGGAAAATCAGAACAAGAAGGTTTTGATGTTGCTGCTGGACTACAGAAGGCAACAGAGATGGTGATGAAAGAGTTGCTAGACCCTTACCTAAAGAGTGGTAAGTACAAGAACGTTTGTTTTGCAGGCGGCGTAGCCTTGAATTCTGTTATGATGGGAAAGATGGCAACTCAGTGGTACAAAGGGGTTGTAGATAATTTTTATGTTTGTCCTGTTCCTTATGATGCCGGTCTTTCATTAGGATCCGCGCAGTATGTTTGGCACCAAATTTTAAAGAACCCAAGGATTAAGTGGGATGATTCTTTTACGCCCTATATGGGCGGCAAATACACGAAAGAACTTGTACTTGATGCCATATCCAAATCAGGTGAAAAAGTCGCTTACAGGCAAGTAGACGACGTTACAGTGATAGATGAGATGTTGCAAGAAAAGGTAGTTTCTGTGTATGGTGGCGCATCTGAATCAGGACGACGAGCATTGGGGAATAGAAGTATTTTAGCAGATCCAAGAAGCCCTAATATGAAGGACATTATTAATGATAAGGTGAAACACAGGCAATGGTTTCGACCTTTTGCTCCAAGCATTCTGAGAGAAGAGGTCAAGAATTGGTTTGTTGATGACTTGGCCAGCCCATACATGTCATTTGTTTTAAGGTTTAAGGAAGATAAAATTGATAAAGTTCCAGCAGTTGTTCACTTTGATAAAACTGCTCGCTTACAAACAGTTACAGAAAAAGATAATCCATGGTATTACAACTTTATTAAGAAGTGGCATGAAAAGTCTGGAGTACCAATTGTTTTAAATACCAGTTTTAATGATAGAGAGCCGATTGTTGAGACGCCTGAAGATGCAATTAATTGTTTTCTAAAAACAAAAATAGACTGTTTGTACTTCTATGATTACAATATTTTAGTGGAAAAGGTATGAAAAAAATTAATTTAATATTTCCCATGGCGGGAGATGGCAGTAGATTTTTTTACGAATTCAAACCATTTTTAAAGCTTGGTGATCAAACATTTATTGAGCACGCTGTAGAACCATTTTATAAATTTGATGAATATATTGATAAGGTTTATTTTATCTTTAGACAAGATCAGGAAGAAAAAAGTGGCGTAACAGATTATTTGAGAAACAATATTTTATTTGATGATAACAAAATTGTTACTTGTATATTGCCACGTAAAACTCCTGGTCCAAAGAAAACTGTTGAATTTTTAGTTAAAAAGGAAAAAATACAAAATGCAATAATATGTGATTGCGATCATAAAATTAATGTTGATAAGATTTTTGATAAAATCTTAAAGACAAACTTTAAAGAAGTTGTAATCCCTGTTAAGAAGATTGATGAAAATGAATCAAAAAATTGGTCAAAGATAGTAATACAGGGTGATAGTATTATATCAATTGTTGAAAAACAGTATGTAAATTTTGCAAAATACTTAATCTACGGCATCATTGGCTGTATCTATTTTCCTTCTCTAGAAGACTTTTTAAGTTGTGATGGTGAATATATTTCTGATTACATTAGAAGAAAAGTATTTGATGATGAAAAGGTTAATTTAGCGCAGGTTGGCAAATCATATTTCTTTGGAGACCCGGAGATGCTAAATAAAACATTGGAAGAGAGAAGATCTGAATGTTCTGTTTTCTGTGATTTTGACGGTGTTCTTGTTAAGCATTCAAACCACTCAACAAATAGCATTGATGAAAACATTTTTATTGAAGAGAATATTGAAAAGATAAGAAGTCTTAAAAACGATGGTAATAAAATCATTATTACAACCGCAAGAAGTGTAAAAACTAAAGATGGCTTTTTAAAGCTTTTAAATCATAAAAAAATTCCTTATGATGAGATTGTTATGGGACTCCCATCAGGACCTCGGCTATTAATCAACGATAGAAAACCAGCCAAGGTCTTTACTAGGCAGTGTTTATCACATGAAAACACGCGTAATGGTATATTACAATTTGATTCAGAGTTCAATCAAAATCTTGAAAGAAATAGTGAAAAAATAGTAAAAAATTTATCAGAAAATTCCGGTGCTAAAACTTTCTTAATTGAGGATGCTGACGGTAAGAGATTTGTCAGAAAGACTGTTGTAAAAAGGGGAAAGGACTTTCAAAAGCACTGTGATACTTTAAAAAGACAGTATGATGATTTAAATCGCTTTAATCATTTCAAAGCTGGGGTGTGCCCTAAGACTATTCGCTTGCAGGAAAACAATTATGAAGTGTTTTATGACATGGAATATTTGGACAACTACTCAGTTTTATCTGAAAATACAAAACAAATGCAAGAGTGGGTTTTGAGCGCTGTAATGAAGGATCTGAAAAACCATGTCTATTCATACAGCAAGATCTTGTCCGAACAAGAAAGAAGAGAAAGGTTTTTAAACTTTATAAATGAGAAGATAGTGAAAAAACTTGACTTGTTTTCTGAGTATTCTGATGAAATGGACGCCTTGATAAATTCAGATGAGTTGTACATAAATGGAGAGAAAAGAGTTTGCCTGCGAGATATTTTTAAGGCTGGCAGAATTCTGAAGTTTGCGCCAAGTAGATTGAGTCCTGTACATGGTGATCTAACTTTAGAAAACATTATGTATAATACAGCGCTGGATTCTTATAAGCTAATAGATATGGATGGAGCAAAAACAACAGATACTCACTTTTTAGACTACGGAAAATTGTGCCAAAGTATGCTTAGCGGATATAATGAGTGGAAAAACATAGAACCAGATATAAAATATGAAAATAAAAGATTCTTTTGTGACAACACTTGGTTTAACTGCGAGAAAGAGAGCATGGAGAAGATAAAAAAGCTGTTTTTGTTTGAAGAAGATTCAATTGAAAAATGTATTTTCTACATGTCAACATATTTTATTCGTTTCACACCGTTTAGATTAAAAAAGGGTGAAAAACATGGTATATTTGCTCTTGTAATGGCTGTTGAATGGTTAAATAAGATATTCAACAAGGAGACTCAAAGTGGCTATAAAAGTTTTTTATGATGGTTCAGAAGTAGAGAAGTATTGCAACTATCCAAACGTGGTTGGTGTAACCACAAACATTTCTTTCTTAAAGAAGGCTGGCGTAAAGGATTATTCAGCTTTTGCAAAAAGTGTAATTCCATTAGTTGGCAGCAACCCAATTTCATTTCAAGTGTTTAAAGACGGCTTAGAAGAGATGGAAGCCCAAGCAAGAGAAATCACCTCTTGGGGCGACAATGTTTATGTTAAGGTGCCAGTTGTTGCACCAAATGGTGAATCATTGTTGCCACTGATTGAGAAGTTGGCTAATGACAATTTAAGAGTTAATATAACTTGTGTATATACAAAACAGCAGATTGATAATATTAAGAGTTTAAATTTAAAGAACCCATTAATAGTATCAGTTTTTTGTGGAAGAATCGGGGATACAGGCGCTGACCCAATCGATATTATGTCTTACGCCAACAATTCCTTTGTTGACAATGACAATATTGAAACTTTATGGGCAGGTTGTCAAAGAGCAAAAGATATTTTGGATGCAGAAAAGATTGGTACAGATATTATAACGGTGCCCGAAGATCCTCTTAAGAAGATGGATAGAGTTGGTATAGACTTGCACGATTTTTCTGTAAAAACATCAAAGGACTTCTTTGCAGATGGCAAGGAAATGTACATTTAAAAGTTTAGTATGAGAGTAGCAGTTTGTTTACACGGCTTAGCTCGTGGTTCATCAACACCCGCAGCAGGTGGTTATGAAGAGCAGTATAAAACACTTATAGACCTAATAAGTCAGTACGACACATTTATACATTGCTGGGACGTTGACTTAGAAGATAGCCTAGTCGCTTCTTTTAATCCCAAAAGAAGTATTTTTGAAAGACAAAAAAATTTTCAAAATGAATTGTCTGATTTCTCAAAATACAACATTTTTTCTAAAGTTTGGAAAAACTCTCCACAACAAGGAGATTTGTTTAAAACTTTAAGTTTTTTATATTCAAGAAAAAAATCCATTGAATTAAAAAGACGCTATGAACGTGATAATGGCTTTATATACGACTGTGTATTGACGGTCAGGTTCGATGCATTTCACCACAATAATGGAAAAAATGCAACAAGTCATGTAAATTTTGATCCAAGCAGAGACATGAAAAACTTATATCAGGCTTACTGGAATCAAACAGATGCAGGACCTTCAGATCACTGGTTTTATAGTAATTCACAAACGATGGACGTTGTAGCTAGTCTATATGACAACTTAAAAAATTATCTTAGTCCCAATAGCGAATACACAACTTGGTGCAGAGATGGATTTCCCCTAACTGACTCATGCGATGAATTATCAAACCAGATCTTAAAACCACAAAAAGAAAGAACAAAAAATTTAAAAAAATTTACTTTTGATGACATAATTTTAATAAATAATCATGTTTTATACAAGTACCATTTTATAAAAAATAATTTATGGGAAAATAAAAGTGTATTTTTAAACAAAGACTTATTTAAAAGTCTTGAGAGATGAAGTTTAATATTGGTGATAGTTTTTAAAAATAAGGAGAACAATAATGGTATTATCAGATCAAGCATTAGGAGCCGTAATGATGGCTTTACAAAAATCATTAATTGAACAATCGGACATTGTGCCAGTTTTAAAAGGCTTTAATTTTACGGTTCAAGGCGAATCACAGGACGAGTTGGTTGTTCTAAACCCGCCAACATTTAAATTAGATGAGTTAGATGATGCGGAAGATAGTTGAAAAACCTTGGGGTCACGAAGAAATAATCGTCCATACAGACAAGTATGTAATGAAAAGAATTTGGATTAATGAGGGTCATCGTCTATCAAGACAGTTTCATGTTAATAAAGATAAAACCATATATGTTTCAAAAGATATTTTATTATTAGATTTATCTACAAATGATTCAGAAAGTAATATACTGCGATTAAAAGAAAGCGATTCTTGGAGGATCAAACCTGGAACAATTCATAGGTTTTGTGCCCAGAAAGACAGACCAGTTGAATTAATAGAAGTTTCAACACCAGAGTTAGATGACGTTGTACGCCTTTCAGATGACTACGGGAGAACAGGTGCCTAAATATCGATATCAGTGCGATTATTGTCATGAGCAGTGGGAGGAATGGAGGAATCTTAGCGATCCTGATCCAGAACAATGTCCTCGTTGTGAATTGGGATATCCTTTTAAAATCCCTGTTAGATTTACAAAAATAAATTCCCCAATCCAAGAGAAAAAAACAGCTAAAAAAAACGTAGTTGAACATATCGAAGAAAATAGGGAAATACTTAAAAAAATGAGAAACAAATCAAAAGAGGAAGAATACTATGGTTGAAGCACTTTCAATGTTGGGAATTATATTTTTTGTTGTCATGTTTTTCGCTTCAATATGGTTGAATATTTATTTATTCAGAAAACTTCTTTATTTCAACGAAAACTTTTACATGGTTAGTTCTTCTTTGGACAACTTTACCAAACACTTAGACCAAATATATGAACTGCCCACTTTTTATGGAGATGAAACTCTCCAAGGTCTTTTAGAACACAGCAAGGATTTAAGAGATGACCTAAGCCAATTTCAACAAAAATATAGCGAAGAATAATGACCAAAACGAAAAATAAGAACGAGTATTTTACAAAAATACACGAAGAAGCCATCATCCTTTATTGTAATACTAATTTAAAATCAGAAAAAACAAAATTATATTCTGAATTAATCCAACCAGCTTTCAATGAACTGGTGGATAAAATTGTCTTTACATACAAGTTCAACAATCTTCCAAATATCGATGTTTTAAAGGATGATTGTAAAGTATGGCTAACAACAATATTGGATAAATATAATCCAAATAGAGGCTCAAAAGCTTTTTCTTATTTTAGCGTTATCACAAAAAATTGGTTTATTCATCAAGCTAAAAAAATCACTCAATCTTCACGCAGAGAAATAGATATTGAAGATTATGTTTATGACTCAGAGAACGAAAGTCTGTCTATTGAAAACGAATATGAAACCGAAAGAGAGAAAAGAGAGTTTTGGGGAGCCCTCATTATCTTTATTAGACAAATGCAAGAGGATGACGAGGTGGTGAAAACAGATGGTGATAGAAAAATACTTTCTTCAATAGAATACATGTTGGAAAATATGGATAAATTAGAGATATTAAACAAAAAAGCTATATATCTTTATCTAAGAGAAATGACAGGTTTATCAACTAAGCAATTAGCCCCAACTTTAAGAAAGATTAAAACAGAATACATCTTATTCAAAGACGAGTGGAATAGTTAAATTTAAAATAAAGTCTAATTATTCAAGAGGTTTAAAGAAATGGAAAAAGATAAATTAATTGAAGAAGCCTTAAAGAATATTAGAAACGATAGAAAAACAACAGAATCTCTTTTGGTAGATCTGAAAAAAGAAATGACCAGCAATAGCACAGAACACGCTAAGGCTGGTTTTGTTGCAGCAAAGTATGTTGAAACCCTACAAAGATCAAATGAACAATTAGTTAAAGTTCTGCATCTATTACAAAAGGCGGAACAACAAAATGGATCGATTGAATTATCTGACGATGAAAAAGATAATATCTTTGAATTAATTCGCGGCGATATGGAAGAGCGCGCATCGGGGGAATAATGAGATCGCCTAATTTATCCGAATATTATATCAAGCCCCTAATCGATTATCAAAGCGGCATTTCTGTCCCTCATGCTACTGCTATTTTGTGGAATAATAAATTAACAGAAATGCAAAGAGGCGCTGTTTATGTATCTCCATCGGACGTGGGTATAGTCAGGCGCGTAAAGGAAGTAAGTGATCTTGATGAGATTGATGACCCGCAATTAAAGGACGATTTAATTTTTTCAAAAGGGTTTCGTGTTTATTGTGCTTATGTTGAAGTTGATGGATTAACAGAAAAATATTCAAGTTATTATGCCAAAGCAATTTCCAAAAATGAATACTTTGCTTCGCTAATAAAAGTTTATATCAATACGGGACAATCAAATTCCAGAATACCTCAAAAAGATGAGATTATTACAGTAGTGCATTATGATCAATACGATCAGATGAAAATAAGATTTTCTGGTTATCCTGCTGATAACCCACAGTATGATCCTAATTTACATAGGTATACAGAACAAAACAGAACTTCTACTAAGTCCTTCTTTGGGGAGGGACCATAATGAGTTTGATTTCTCAAACACAGGCAAGAATCACTGAAAATTTAGAAGAAACAAGAAAAAGGACGCAAGAAAGTTTAGCAAAAATAATCGATCCAGATAGAACTTTTAAGGGATTACAGACTCCCGATTTTTCTGACAACAAAAAAAGAGGTGCAACTGTTCTGAGCGGTGAAGCAGATTCTGTATTATACTTGGGGCAAGATGCGAGATACGGAACAACTCTTACACCTTCTGGATCTGGTGGCGATTTCGCTAATAAAATTATATTAGCAGTTGGTTTTCTAAATGAAGGCAAGAAAGATGCAGACCAAATAGACTTATCTAATCCAGATATTAGATATGGCGCTGGTTTAACCATTTATCAAAGAACCGACACTGGGAAAGATGCGATATTTGATAAAAGCAACCCAAAAAATAAGGATAGAAAAGCTACAACAAGAACACCTCAAAAGGCGGTTTCTGTCTTTGAAATAAATGCTGATGTGGTTGAAGTTAAATCAAGAAATGGTGGCGTAAATATTATAGCTGGATATGATCCAACTTTGCCAGCGTATGGAGGTTCAACATTTGAAAGACCAAATACCGAATATGTGGGAGTTAATTTAATCTTTGGCAATCCAGATGAATCAATATTAAAAGATGAAAAATCTGTTTATGGTCTTCAACCAATTCCAAAAGGATACAATCTTGCAAAAAGGTTAGATGAAATGGCCGAAAGAATATCTGAGGTTAATAACAACATCTTTGAATTAATTACAAATCAAAAAATTTTAGAGTTATCTTTGGCGCTACATACACATCCAACTGTTGGTGTTGGAGCCGGAATCGCATTACCAAGTATTGATTTGGCTATTTCAATTGCAACTGTTAAAACTCCAAAAGATATATTTAATATACTGAATATGATAACAGCGAAATGGAATCAAGTGGCTCAAAAGGTAAATATGTCCTCCGTTTCAGAAGGTGGCATTAACAGTCTCTTTAACTTTACAAACTAAAATGGTAGATATAAATAAAAAAATAGAAATAAACGAGCAAAAAACTGTACCTCAGAATACTGCTGCATCAACTTTGGCAGCCGCCTGGGCTTATGGTTTAGAAGGATATGATCTTTTGCAGTCTCTTGATGATACCCTGGCAAGTTTGGCGAACATAAACTTAGCAAACAATTTTAAGTGTAAATCTTCTGATTCCGATAAAAATTTAACTGATGATGAAAATCTTTTTGCTGGGATTGAGGGATGTGCTTCTTATATCGGAAAAGCTAAAAGTGCAATTGAAAACGAAAATCCGACCGAGGCGATAGGAGCTGTTCTTGATCTTATTCAAAACCTCCTGTTTCAACCATCAAGATTTCCATCTTGTGCAGAAGAACAATTTAGAAAATTTTTAGCCGTCATACCAATACAGTATTATTTATTGATAATTCTTAGTAGAATAGCGAAAGAGGTAAGCCCAAAAACTTGGCAAAATGTTGTAGAGCAAACCACCTGTGGGAATTCATTTTCTCAAATAGCCACCTTTGAAGATAGAATTCCAAACTTAGAAATTCCAAGAATACCTCTAATTCCCTATATTAAAATTCCAAGTATCACCGACTTGATAGAAAAGATATTTTTTGAAATATGGTGCGTTGGATTCTGCATAACAACAACCCCGATAATAAACAAAGTTGCAAAAGAACTATTAAATTTGGGACAGGATTTTGCCAATTATTTAAATGAAGACAACGAATTTTATACAGATAATAAGGTTCTTTTGGCAAAAATACCAATTAGTCCTTACTTAACAGATGCTGCGTTTGATGCAGCAAAGAAAGATAAATTAATTCCACAATCGGTCGAAAACGAAAAAATAAGAAAGATTTTGTCTGATGTTCAAAATGATTCATCTATTGGACAAGAAGAATTTATATTCTTATTTTTAGGTCAAGGAAACTGCAATATTCTTGATAAATTATTAAAAGTACCAAATATAACAAATTTATTAGGGCTTAATAATGAAAATAAAATCTTAACTTTCTTTAAGTTTTTAGGGAGCTTTGTTAATTTTATTGATCTGATTAAAAAATCACAACAAAATGTTTGCCCGCCAGATATCTGCGAGGTTAAAGAGGATGATTTAGAAGCAACAATAGCTTCTGTGGTTGATTTATGCAAATTATTAAATCCATCACTTGGCTTGCCATCATTACCACTTGGAGCTTTAATGGAGGCGTCTGGTGTCAATAAATTCATTGTAGATAACACATATTCATCTTACCAGGCAAACGCACAGATAAATGAGTCTTATCAACCATATATTTCAGAATATTACACACAATCATTGACAGTTGTTGAGAGATTATTAAATCTTGATTTTTCCAAAGGAAGCGAAGCATTAGTCGCAGTCAATAAAGAAGGAACATCGTTAAATCTTTATGCAAAAATAATCATTTCACAATTTGGAAAAGAATATTCACAATATATTTCTCAAACTAAACAAACAATAATTGAAGATGATAAATTAACCCTATCTGAAATCCAAAACCAAATCAATAAATATTGGGTCTCTAATGAAAAACTAATTTTTATTAATTCTGAATCACGCATAAAACCACTGTCAGAAATCTCAACAAATGAAGAAAAAAGAAAGCAGTTAAGATCAATATCAAGAAGATATCTTGAAAGTAGCTTTCCATTTGTTGTATTACAACTCAGCGGATCCGGCGTTGAGCAACCAAATGAAGAGTATAGAGAGTATTATGATGGGTGGAATATAGATAACAGCGAACAAATAAGCCTTGAAAACAATAAAAGCATTCAAGACAATGAGGGTGTAGCCGTCAAGGCTAACGTTTATTTACAATATACAAAAAAGATGTTAAATGACCAATTGACATATTTGCAAAAATCATCAAAAATCGATAGCACCAATGAAGATATGAATAAAGATATGAAAGATTTTATAGATAAGAAAGAGGAATTTGGTTTAATAAAAGATGCTTAGTTTTAAAGAATATACAAGTTTAAGTTTTCAAAATCTTTTTGAGCAAAGATTTAAAAACCACTTTTTAAAGTACGCAGGAAAAGAAATAATATATAAATATAGGTTTTCTTATCCAGATTTAGTATCTTTATCTTTGTATGGAGAAGAAGGAGTCTATTATGACGGTGCAATATCTTATTTCAGAAACCTTATAGACGAGGATAAAATTTTTACAGATTTTTATGAAAATTTTATCGATAGACTGAATCCAAATAAAGTATATTACCAATTTTTAGCTTCTTTTTTACAAGATCAAAATTTCCCACTGGGAATAACTCCCAGTGCTCCCAGAGATAGTTCTTTTGATCAATTCCAAAATGCGGATATAGCCCTCAAAGATCTTTTTAGTTATTACCTCTATAAGCAAATGTTGATTTTAACAGGCAAAAAAGATGACCAATCAGACAGTGAGTCTTCTAAGATTGACAAGATAAAAGAAGAAATGGTTAAAACATTTGTACCAGACAGCATTGTAAGAAATTCATTTAAAACTAACGTTTCCTGGAACTTATTATCTAATACAGATTTAAACGAAAATACAGATAATCTTATAAAAAGTATTTCTCTTTCAGGCTTAAAAACTTATGAAGAGCCGGAAGGAGGACAATCTCCGTTCAACGATCAAATAGTATATGATTATACTTTTCCTGAGTTTTCTTTCATTTATAATAATCACACCATATCATTTAAAAAAAACATATATAACATAAAAGAAAATTTTAATTTGATTACCAGTGTTTATCAGCCGGCTTGGAAAATTGCCGGCGACGTATCTACATTATTAGATACAACAAAATTTATAAAATACACAGATCTTTTTGAAAATAATGGAGCTTATGTAGAATTTTTCTTTAAATTTGACTATGATAAATTAAAAGAATTTGATGAATCTCTTTGGTTTGATGGGTATAACGACGAAAGTGGTACCAAAGTTAATTGGTGGGAATGGAACAATTTATACAAAAAAGAGTACTATTCTTTTAGAGAAATAGTTTTTCTTTTTTCTGCTCTTGATTTCAGATATGGTCCATCGGGTGTCCAAGGGAAATATAAAAAAGACATAAATATTGAAATAATTAAAGAGTTAAATTTAAGATTTGGTGCAAGATTAATTGTGTCCTCTCCAACGTTAAAAGAAGACATAAGGATACAAGATAATCCTCAAAGACAAATAACTGAGAATCCTTACCCTATTTCTAAAAATAAAACATTTTTGTATGAATTTGTAAGTGAAGTGGTCAAAAATAAAGAAAACAATATTGATTACTATT
>Ga0208161_1001347_pt1 | contig 13123 bp, 29 predicted proteins | sample CB_VirMetaG_3_FD_184538 | JGI IMG/M metagenome (GOLD analysis project Ga0208161, IMG submission 184538) | Freshwater to marine saline gradient viral communities from Chesapeake Bay - CB_1508_1S Viral MetaG (SPAdes) (version 4) | ecosystem: Environmental > Aquatic > Marine > Coastal | place: USA...
TCACTCTGCGAGTTGATCGCAGAAAAACTTATGGCGAAATATGATCGCCATATTGGCAGAGCATAAACCCAAAAACCAAAAGAAAGGAAACGCACAATGAGCGCACTATATGGAACACTAAAAGGAGCAAAAGGAATGGCCACACGATGTGGCCACCGAGAATTGACCACTCACGCCGCAAGTTGGGATGGAGCGGTTCGGGTGAGTCTTAATAACGACAAGAAAACCGGATCGACATCCTATGTTGTCGAGCTAGTGCCTTGGCACGGCAACGGAGAATATCGGAAACTGGCCGAAGGAATTATGGAGAAGCGGAAATGATCTGCTTCTGCATTTACTCCCGAGCAGGCTCCTTCCTCCTCCGCTTCTCATCATATGAGCGAGCGGAAGCGTGGAGGAGGGCAAGAGGGGTTGAAAATTACACCATACGAAAGGAGGTGTGGAGATGATCGCAGAAGTTCACGGAGCCGTCTACTTCGCCCACGGATTGATTTTGGGCGGGATCTTGGCGGCTTTCGCAATGTTCATCGGGCGGAAATAAAAACAATAAAAGAAAGGAATACAAAATGAAAAATAAACTATTCGTAGTATACGCAAAGAGCGTTGTGAAATACCAAATAGAAGTAAACGCCAGCAGCGCAGAAGAAGCCGTTAAGAAAGCGGAAACGATCGACGCTGGCGAGTGGATAGAAGACGAAAGAAGCGGAGACTTCGAAGTGACATGGGCGGAGGCTTTCGATATTTGCAAACTCAAATAAGTCTCCCCTCGTTCCCCCTCGTCACGGAGGGGGACGGAGGCGAGATCCGATAGGGTCGAACCTAATAAACAGTAAAGAAAGGAAACACAAAATGAGAAAGAGTCAAAAATACTATATTGGAGAAGTTAAGGAACAGAATGGGGAGTTTCAGTATGAGACAAAGTACCTATTCGAAACTGATGGATGCCCGCTTGAATACGCTGAAAGAGTTGCAAAAACTTGGCGTGGCGATGAGGATAATAAATACGATGAGGGTGCTGCTGGTTACTGGTCGGGCGATTGCATTATGTCGACAGGCATCATTAAAAAGATTCCGCTTAAGGATTTTAATGTCCTTAAAAAATATTTGGTCAAACTATAATCCAAAGAAAGGAAACGCAAAATGAAAGTAAGACCACTGGCAGAACAACGCATTAAGGACGAATTGACCCCGATAGATTTAGAAGAACTTTACCGGGAAATATTGGACGAATCCGGGGCCGTTGATGTTGGCGGTTTGTCGTTTATGCCGTCCGATATCATGGAGAAGCTCGATCCGGTTGCGTTTCGTTGTGGGGTCAGCGATTATGCTGATAGCCTAATCAACGAAACTATTACGGATGAAATTGACGGCAAGCATTATGACCTGAGAGAGGCGCAGGATATCGTTGACGAAGTAGAAGCAGAATTGGAGGAGGTTGAATAGTAGTCTCCCCTCGTCTCTCCCCCACAAGGGGGGAGCGGAGGTGAGACCCGATAGGGTCAACCTACAAACGGAACCGCAACCGGGTCAATCCTGGCGGTGGGGATGAAAGAAAGAAGGAGGATGGAAGATGCAAACGATTACAAAAGCGGAATGGGTTCAAAGGAGTAAAGAGTATTATGACTATGAAATCGCGATGGAACTTCCAAGGCTTCAAGATGGATCGGAGAATGCGATAGTTGCAAGATTTTCGCAGGATGTAGCGGCTGGCAAATATTGGGTGACAATTACGCACGAGGTTGAAGGAAATCATACGGACTTTGTAGATGTCCCAATAAATCACTTTACTTTTGCAAAATTCATGCCGACAGAATAACAACCCCTCAAAGGTTCCACCCCTTGGCCGGTTCACCTAGTCCGCCATCCGCCTATAAACGGCAGCGTGGCGAGTGGTGCGGGAGCATCCAGGTATTTACAACAAACGGTACTTTGGCCTATAAGGAGTCTATAAGAAATGTATTGCAAGACAAATGGCAGCATGGTAGCAAAACAAGAAAGAAAGGACACAAATGAAGAAAAATAAAATCACAGCTAGCGAGATTGTTAATGATTTTAGGGAGGCAATGGCATTAATTATGGAAGTTTCGGAAATGCTAGATTATGAAGATGAAAGAAACCCAACCTATGGACCGAAGGCAAGGTGCGAGAAATTCTTGAGAAAAATTAAAAAGAGGTATTGTAAATGAAAAACTCCTCAACCTTCACATCCACCCAAGCCGAAAGAGATGATGCCTTGAAAAACTGCCTCGCAAAGGAGGATAGGATAAAACACCAGCGCCAATTAGCCCAAGCGGAGCTAGCCAAAGAAGGAAAGATTATCCTTTTGGATTCATCTTTCTATATCAGCGAATGCCGCCATCTTTGCCAGCGTTGCGTTGATGCCGCAAGCATTGAGATTGATGGCATTGATGGTCGGGATTACCCCGACTTCTCCGATGCTTTTGTGTCCGCAGCCAAGTGGGATGATGGCACGCCTTTGACGGAGGATGAGCTAAACGAATTGGAAAGCCAGCATTCGGATCTTGTTTATGAAATAATCTCGGATGTTGCTTTTAATATGTGAATAAAGAACAAGTAATTCGAGAGTATCTGTCCACCCTTGGCCGCAAGGGCGGGAGCGTTAAGGGGCCGCAGAAAGCCCGGAAGTTATCGCGGGAGCATTACGCCAGGGTTAGCCAGGTTCAACGGGAGCGTTGGGCGAAATGGCGGGAGCAGAACAAACGGTAGGCTACCCACTAAACGGGAGCGCCAATAAACGGTACTTCAGCGACCGATAGATACGCAGCAGGCGCGGTTGCCAAGAGAGGCAGGGATTTTGCGCCTTATAGCCGGTATCTTGCGTTGGGAGGTATCGGCTACTTGCTTGCCACCAATCCTCGGTTCTAGCGGCATCTCCGCTCGATTAAACGGTACCCTGGTGCCTTGTTTTACCACTTCCGGCAACTCCAGTAGCGTGCAGTCATCTTGCTAGGAGGGTTGCTGTCACACCGATGCCTAGCCCGGAAGCTCTTGCGCCGTCCGGGTATTGATTTCTTAATGGTCATTTTGGGATCGCCAAAGCGGATGGTCTTGGACTTGCCACCAGAACAGGCTCGAACCTTAAACTTCTTTGACCCTCCCGGTGTACGCACCGGCCTATTGCATGGGGATTGTTTCATTGGTTTAATGCTCCTGCCAGCAGTTTAATCTTTTCCTGGTGGATCTCAAGAAATTTCCCCAAATCTTCCAAGTCTTCGGTAAGGCTGTTCATGTTGGCCTCGTAGACCTCGCGGGAGCAGTCGGCCAGGATGTCGCCACAGAGTCGGTCAACCTTTCCGATAGTCTGGTGCAGGCGGGAGTTCTCTGTAAGGAGAAGCTCGATGTAGGCCCAAGCTATGTCAACCCTTGGGGGCTTCACGAAAGCCGCCCTTCTTGGCCTTCATAAGCCTCCAGGTGCGGGGGGAAATGGTGGATTGGGATTTGGGGCGGGAAGTGCCAGCCTTGCGGCGGGCGTTGATGTTGGCATAGAGGCCGGGGCGCTTCATTGCCTTAATATACCACACCCTCCCAGCACGCCCAAGGGCGCGTGTTCCAGCGGGTGCCGGCCTTTGCTTTCTTTTCCAGAAAAACGCTACGGCAGTGAGCGTAGCGGTAGGGACAGGACGGACTAAGGAGTCCTGTACCTACACTGCCTTCGCGGATTGTATTGTTCTATATATATAGTGGCCGTCATAGTGTACCTGTCAGTGATTTGGCATCCCCCTGTCAGGGGCTAGAATTCGGCCTGGTTTGCCTTGTACAACCCGTTCTCCTTCATTATCTTGCCAGCTTTTGTCAGCCTCTCTATGTGCCTGTAGACAGTTCTTTCCGATACGGACAGCTTTTCTGACAGGTGTTTGACAAGCTGATTGGGTACCCACTCCTTGCAACCCATCTCGCCAAGGAGCCTCTTGTCATCAACCGACTTGTTGGTATTGGGCCTCTTCAGCTTGTCCGGGTTCAGGGAGTAGTTTGCCTTGAAGAGCGGGTAGTGCCACTGGACGACAAAGCTGTCAACCGGCGGGAAGTTACGCAAGGTGATCTCACAGGAGAAGCTGCGCTCGTCCTCCTCGTGGGCGGTAAGGACGACCAAGGTGTCGGGGTTGCGGGCGAAGACCCCGGAACCTGAGAAGCGGTCAATCGACTCCGATCCCGACTTGTTGCCCTTGCTGAAGTGGTGACTGAGGATGACAGACAGATTGTGCCTGACTGCCAGTGCCTCAAACTCGTTCATCAGGCTGGCCATGTCACCGGCGTTGTTCTCATCCCTTTCCCCCATCAGCATATAGTTTGGGTCCAGCACGATGGCCTGGTATCCCTTTCCCTCGATGTGCTTCTCGATGATGGGGCGAATAAGGCTAAGATCGGCGGCGTATCCGCGCAGCGTCCACACGTCAAAGTCCTTGACCCGCTCCTCCGTCAGCCCCTTGGCCTTGACAACATCGGCCAAGCGGTTCCTAAAACTCCATTCCTGAATCTCGAAATTGATGAACAATACCTTCGCCTTGTTGCATTTCTGTCCCCACCAATCGGAGCCTGAATAGATCGACAGGGCAAGGTCGATCAACGCCCAGCTCTTGAATGACTTGCTGCCACCGCCAAGGAGCAGCTTGCCGCCTCGGTGCAGGATGCCGTCTATCAAAACCTCCGGCTCATCCAGCCTTTCCGTCATCAGGTCGCAGTAAGATTTGATCGGCGGCCACTGGTCCACCGGCTGCTTCACCCCCAATCCCACGGCTGGCTCGATCATCTCCCCTCCTTGCAGAACCAGAGGAAGCTCTGGTATGCGGTGTCATTTCTTTTCGCCCCCGGAATCCTGACCGGCTGGCTTGGCTTGAAGGTTGCAGGATCGCAACCGAGTGGCACAAGGAAAGCTTTTAGTTGCTCCATCCATTCTTTCTTGGGCGGGTTCTCGAACCATCCGTGCAGGCTCTTCCCGCCCGTGTCGACCACGGCGTACATCTTCATCTTGAAAAGATCCCGCATGGCCTGGAACACCGCGCCCATCTGCGGCTTGGTCAGCGTGTCGGACTCCACCACCAGGTAGACCCTGGTGTCCACGTTCTCGTTGGCGCGGCTGACCGATCCCGGCACGAACACCGCGCCGGTCGTGTAGTTGCCCACCGGCGATGGCAAGCCCATCCACTCATCCGCCCTGCGAAAGTTCTGCGGGTGCCTTCCGCTGTCCTTGACATCCCCGATCCAGATCAGGTCGCTCGGTTGCCACAAGGTCAGGAAGCGGTGATAGTCCTGCGCCGGATCGTCCAGCTTGATCGGACTTTCCTCGAACATATCCGCCGGGTCCCAGTTGTAGTGGGTCAGGTAGCGGCTTTTATTGGACTCGGCAATCGTCTTGATCCTGTCAATTATCTCGCTCTCAGGATCTTTCTCGATGACCAGTTTTACAGGATTATCAGATTGCTGGATCGGCCTGCCGAGATTGTCATGCAAGATGGCGCGGCGCAACCTGCGGTTGGCTTCGTCCCGGTACGCCATGCAGGAAGTGTGCCAGCAGAAGATCGTGGGCACGCCGTCCACGAACACCGTGGTGTCGCGCAGTCTGGTATGGCTGGTGTGCGTAGCCTCCCCTGGGCAATGGCACAGCCCGTGGTTTTCGGACTGCCAATCCACCTGACCCACGATGGCTTCGGCTTTGCGCTGGTTTTCGGTCATATCAGAAAATCACGCCGGTGATACAAGCGGGGAACACACACTAGGAGGACACCCGGTCGCAGGATCTCCCTGCGCTCCACTCCGGCATTGAATTATCCCTCCAACTCCATCGCCTTCTTCGCCGCCTCGACGATATCCTGGGCGGTGATGTTGCGTAGGGCATTGCACCAGTACTGCGTACCCTTGGTCTTGTTGTTGGCGTCCTTACACTTGGCCTGCGGCAAGCCCGCATGAGGGCGGCACGGAGCGTGCGGGCAAGTGTCAGGCTTGAAGACCGGCACACTCTTGGGGTAATACTTGACCCTGTCGTCGGGATGGTAAGAGCCGAACAAGCTGACACAAGGCGTGTCCAAGCCCGCCGCAATGTGGTTCACACTGGAGTCGGGTGCCACGACAAACTCAGCCCCGTTGACCAGCGGGAACAGCGTGCGGATTCCCTTGGTCGCATTGAACAGGTCGATGACGCGAGGGTGATCGACCGAGAAGTTGTTGGAGTTGTCCAATCCCACGATGACTGCGGTCAGGTTCTTAAACTCCTCAAGCAACGCCAGGACCGCCTCCTGCCCTTGGCGTGGCGGGTAGGTTCGGGTCGGACCGGATGAGGAGACGTGGTAGACAAAGTAGTCACCCTTGATCGGCCACTTGCCCATGTCGGTGAGTTCCTTGTGGTCAGGCTCGACAACGTAGAGCTGCGGCTTGCAGTACTTGGCCATCGTTTTCTCATCCCATACCCCCATCCATTCGTAGATGCGCTGGTAGGCGTTGCCCGGTCCCGTCCCAAGCTTGGTGTCCCCGACCTGTCCTGAAAACAAATCATCCAGCGGGACGTGGGCGTCGTAGGAATCCCAGGCTTCCATCGTGGGCGGGAGTGGGAGCAGCTTGGCTCCGAGTCCTGCGTAGAGGGTAAGGTTCCGGGCCGGGGTATAGACATCGACCACGCCGCCAGATTCCTGCACCAGATAATGCACGATGCCCGTTGCGATGATACTATCACCGATGGCACCAGCACGATACACGGCGGTCGCCCCGCCCGTGGCTCGGCCTGCATAGTAAGGCTTGATCTTGTGCGGCACCGGTATGCCGTCCTCCCATATCCCGGTGGATAGCTCGTCTGGCAACATATAGGATGTGCGTGGCCAGAGGATCTGGTCGTCCACCTTGTGCGCGTTGCCGGTGTTGTTTGTCCATTGTTTCATTTGCGTCTTAGCTCCTTTATTGTCTCGACAAACATCGGCGTGCCTTCGCCAACATAAGCCCCGGACACGTTGTAACTGAAATACTCCTCGGCCTCAAATGTTTTCATGCCTTGCTTGCGTAAAATATCAATGGCCGCAGACCTGTCATAAACCGCAATGGGCGGTCCATCGAATATCCTGCCAATGCCAATAAGAGCCTTATCAAGGCCATCCGCAAGCAGGATGTCCTCGTCGTAATGCTCGGCCAGCAATTCCCTCAAATTCATTTCGCCCTCCAACCCTTATCCCTCGCATACTCAATCGTTGACCGGTTACACCCCCAGGCGCGGGCGATCTGGTGGGTGGTGTAGCCTTGGCTGTACTGGATCTTCCATAAAGCCCAGCGTTTTGCCACGACCTTCGGCTCCTTGTTCCCGCCGCTCCTTCTCTTGGAACCCTTTCTGATCGTCGGTCTTTTGATTGCCAATAGCGGCGGCACCACAATCTCCCGCTCGTCTCGGATTCCCGCCACCACTTTATCGGCCATGCCGCGATTCTTTCTGGTGCGCTCGATACGCCCAAGCGTGATCTCATGGCGCATGGCCTGGATGCTTTGGACTGCGGCGACAAGCCTCGCCTCCAAGACCCTGATGTTGTTCTCGGTTGAGTTGATCCTGTCAGTCAGTACCTGAGTTGCTTCCTGATGTGTGTTCATTCTTGATCTCCTTTGTTATCAGAGCCGCCGCGTCAATGCCAGCAATAATTTCCCTGACCTTGTGCGCCTCGGCATGGTTTATCGAATCCCGATGGCTGGCCAGCCTCCGGCGCACCCGCGCCAGAATGTCGGCCAGCCACTCGATCCGCTCCATCATTTCGACCGCATACGGAACTTGCGACCACCCTTGGGCGGCACCCCGGCTGCCCGAAGCGCGATGGCCAGGATCTGCTTCTGCGAGCGTGGCGTTCCGCCAGCCCCGCGAGCCTTGCCCTTGCGCTTGTTGTCAGCGCGTAGTTCACGAATGTTCTTTCCGATGTCTTTACCTAGTGGCATATTAACCTCCTTGTTGGTTGTTTCCAGAAAGATGATATATGAATGAAATCTTTCCCTTAGTCGAAACATATTTTGCATCACCGGACTCAAGGGCAGCGCGCAATCTTTTTGCAAATGGCTTTATTTGTCCATTGTATTTTGCCCTTATTGACTTGTCGTGATATCTTTTGCCGTTCCACATAATTACATTTGCACCCCTTGATTCACCAAGGCATTTGAAGTTTGACGCCCTGTATATGGTTCCGTTGTGGCCATACTCCATATCCGAATATGAAACAACAACCCCGTCCTTACGCCAATCTCTTTTCAGCATTTTCAATGTTTTTGACACAAAAAAAGACTCTATGTTTTTGGGCGTATTGTCAATGCAGCACAGCCTTCGCAACTCAATAACATTGTCTGGACTATCGGAAAATCTTTTCCACTGCCCCGCCATTGCCATCATTCCATAAAAAAGCGCTCCAACCATTACGTTGCTTGGTGATGATATTTGGTAGCAATAATCAGTTTTGCATCCATTGATTGACTTTGAATAATGCCACTTCTCTATGAATGATTTTATGTCGTTTCTTCCGCACCTGTAAACCCTGTATCCAGAAAGAGATTGGAGCGCAGAGGTCGGAATCGCACCGCCGTCTTCCCCTTGGAATAGGGGCAGTTCTGCTACTGAACTATCTGCGCGTAAAGTCATTTGGTTTTAATAAATCTACCGGCCAAGAGATCCAACTCCCAACCGTGTCCGTGAAATTTGTCGTACAGCATCTGGTTCATAATCCAGTAGAGAGGCGAGCAGTGCTTGTCCATCAGCGCCCCCGGCTGGCAGTTGTCCATCTCTAGGAACTCCGCCAGTGCAGCAACCTCCAGCCTTGCAATCTGCGAGTAAGTCATGCTGTTTCCTCCCCGACCACGCCGTCGAATGGTTGTTCCTCGGCGTGGAATACTTTGGTTTGTACCTTGAGCCATGTGGGTTTGGCAACAGGATTCTTGCCGGTGAATGAGGATTCTGTGAACAAGATGTTGTTGCCGGGAACGCAGGCAATCCTTCCATTGGCAAGTTCAATAAAGTGGTGCGACTTGGTCTGGCTAGGCTCCAGGCTGTACCCATCCCCATACGGCTCGGCGGTGAACATATACGACCCCCGCATCCAAGTCTGCCTGCCCGCCAGCCATACCTGACAATCCAGTTCCCGCAGGTAATCGTACTCGATGGTGGTGAAGTTCCAGCCGAAGCAATCCCACCTCTGTGCGTCACCCAGGGTCCAGTCCGTACCAACCCCATTGGTAAACGCCAATGCGTGCAGCGGCAACCCCCGATACAGCGCCCCGCACTTGAGCATCAGCGTGCATCCCCAGGCCCGGTGCGGCACAGAGTATAGCCCAAACCACACGGCCTCTTCCCAGCCATGCTCCTTGCCCTGCGAGCAGAACTCCCGATCCACCATGACGTACTGGTGGCGCGGAAGGTTGGCGGCAAAGGTCATTGTCTTTTTAACTTTGAGTATCTTTTGTAATTGATGAGTTCAAGAGCTATTGGGTCTTTGAATATATCTCTTTCTACCCCAGAATATTTATCTTCCCATAACTTGCCCATATAGATTTTGCATATTTTGTCCATTGTGTCCTCAAGATCCTGTATCACTGAATACAATATTTTTTTATCACCATCATAAACACGAACAGTTCTCTCAAGATCGTCAAGCCTTTCCTGCATTAAATCTAGTTTCTTTATGTATGAATTTCTTATTCTTGATATTTCATTCGGTCTCAGCCTAAACCATTCTGTCCATCCATTCCCTATAAAGCTCTTGGGGTTTGGATGCGTAACCCTTCTGCATGAAAACATTTCGTGAAGCTGCCTCTCCCTGTCCCTGCCCCCAGGCATAATAAGAATCGTTTCAAGATTGTCTTTTCCAATCTGAAATGATCTTATTCTTTCAATTGGATTGCATGAGTATCCTATTTTGCACAGATCAAATTCCTTATCCTTGATTATATATATCATTATATTTTCCTTATTTGTCCAGCCACATTGCAATAAGCATTGCGCCCATTGCAAGCAGGATCAGGTCAATGGGATTTATTTCCACGCTTTTTGCGCCCCGGCTTGATCTGAAGGCTGCACTCCTTGTTGCCCTTGACCCATGCCTCCAGCGCCTTGCGGAAGGCGTAGCAGGCAAGCTCCTCCCGCTCGTATTTAATCATGTTGAATCCGTGGTAAGCCAGCGTGTCGATGGTCTGGTCGTCCATGTCCAGGTCAAGCTCGACCATCTGGACCTTGCGCTCGGACTTGATCTTTATTTGTCCCAGTTTTTCCATTGCGATTTCTCCTCTCTGGATCTGTCGATCATCCATGCGATGAAGCTACCGGCGAAGGTTATCAGAAGCAGCCCCGCCCCGATGAGCAGGCCGAACAGCACCATGTGTGCGCTGACCTCGGCAAAGAACCTGAAGTATTCAGTCATCATATTTCCTACTCTTTAGCATCCGGTTCAGGTCGGTCTGGTCGATGTTGGCACCGCCCATCCTGCACCAGAAGAGTACGGTTCCGTTCTTGAAATCGTCAAGCAGATTATGGATGTTCTCTTCCTCGCGGTAGCAACAGCAGTCGGTCAGGCGCGGGCGGTCCTCCGCCGGGGTCAGTTCGTCCCCGACCAAAACCTTGCGGCGCTGGAGCAGGCGCAGGTCGTAGATCGCCCGGATGGCGATCTCGCTGGCGAGGAGCTGCATCCTCTCTTCCTGGCTCAGGCGGTTCGCTTCTGCTTTAACCATTTCTTTTTCCTGCCGGAATGATTGTCCGCCCAAGCCGCATAGGCGTTCCACAGCCTTGCGGCATCCAGAGCGTTCTGCTTGTCGTCAAACACATCGTCGACAGGTGGCAGGCCGTTGGGCGGCTCGGCTCCCCATAGGCGAGGACCAACCGGGTTCTCCATCGACTCTGTCACCACCCGCCACTTGTCCCCATGCGGGATGACCTTGACCGGGGTCATCGGATCTCTTCCTGTAACTTCTTCTCGTCCTTCTCGATCTGGTCAGCCAGCTTGTCCAGATCCGCGCTCTGGCCAGCGTAGTGGATCACGTAGGCGTCGATGTATCGGTTCAGCCCGAAGTGTTGTTCCACGCTCGTCATGCAGTTGAACATCGGGTCAAGCTCCTGAAGGTCGAGGTCGCACAGGTGCGCCATCACGTTGAGCCAGGTCTGCTCGGCAAAGTGGTTTGGGAACAGCCCCAAGGGCGGCTGCGAGAACAGCCCCGCAACCTTGTTTGTTACCACGAAGACGCCGGTGTTGACATAAAAGCGCGGCTCGATCTTGAATCCGTAGGTCTTGGCCAAGCTCACCATCGCTGGCTTCCTGTCCAGGTAGGCGCCCTCGTCAAAAGCGCAGAACTTATCCACGTCCTTGGATATGTCCGGGCAGTCCAGCGCGATCAAGACATCGCAGTCAAAGAACGTGACCTTCTCGTAACCCCGCGCCGCCATCAGGTTTCCGATCACCAGCTTGCTGTATTGCACCGGCTCGGCCAACGGCTTCTCAATCGAGATAAAGTCCTGCTGGGTGCGCTTGCAGTATTCCTCCATGCGGGGTCGGGTCAGCGGCAGGATCTTGTTGATCCATCCGTCCCCGAAGGCTTGGGTCACGACGCAGGATTTCATTTCCAGATCACACCCTTATCGTCCAAGTCGCTGCTGAGAAGCATCAATTTATTGTAGAGTGAATAACCATAGCCCAACCTGAGAATGGTTTCGGAGATGGCGTGACCAAGCCAGTAGCAGATCCAAGCCAGCGCCAGCTTCACGCTGCCTCGCAAAGTTGTTCGTCGGCTTCCTCCATGAGCAGTTGCTCGGCAAACTCAAGCAGCTCCTTCTCAGGGTTCTCGATGTCCTTGTCCCCGTGGGCGACCTGTAACCTGGAGATCGACATATCGTAAGGCACATCGGCATAGACGTGTTCGCGGTAGCCCTGCGGCCCGATGTCAACCCGATGCGTTTTGTAATCGCAGTCGCCCCATGCCGTGACCTCGCGGCCTCCCCAAATGAATGTCACTTTGATGTCCTCTATTTTCTTCATAGTCGTGGTACTTCCTTTTTGATTTGCGCCCAGGCAAACAATGCGCGGACCAAGGCTCTTTCGAGATGATCCGCTGCCGTCTCCCCGTTGTTGTCCGGGCAAGGCGTTGACTTCTGCAACTGCAACATTGCCGTAGACAGGTGGCGCATGGCACGACCTATATGATAATCGTGGACCGGTTTGTCAACATTAAACCATTCACCGTAGGCGGATTTGTCGGAGCCTTTGCCCATAACGCGCCACACTATATCGGCTGCGGCTTCCCCAAGTTCGCCTATGGTGGGTGGCGTCATAGCTTCATCCCCGGAGGCACATACTTCTTGCTCCACGCCCATACCTTGAGCATTGCCAAAAATGCAATCCCAGCCTCCCTAAGCTCATCCTCATCCCATTGGCGGGTAATCAATGTTTCTGGATCATTGGCGGCCAGCACAACAGATACGCAGGCAGCTTTGGGGTTTTCGCTTGCCGTCCTATATGCCCACAATTGTGGACAGTCAGAAGTTTCAAAAAACGGAGAATACTTCGGGTTTACCTTGCGGTTTTTAAGGTCAATGATCGCATCCCCGATCCGCTTCAGTCGGACGTAGGCGTCGCATCGCCCAGCGTAACCAGCACCGACCAAGGCCCGCTCGCACCAATAGGTTTTCTCGACGTTATCTTCCGCCCATTCCTTGAAGGTTTTGATGTAGGGCTGAAGCTCCGGCTCCTTGGAGAAAGCACGTCCCAGCAGGATATGTTCCATCTGCTCGTGCATCCTGGTGCCATGCTCTGCCGCTTTTGTGGTTGATTGCTTCGAGTCCTTGACGACCCGCTTTGCGTATTCTTCAAGCGTTTCATTTTCCTCCTTCGGAAGAGTGAGCGAAGACATGATGGCCTGCTCGATCTTCCATGCGGTTAGTTGCGGCTTGTCCATGATGCCCAGGACGCTTGTGACCGACGGAAGCAGCCCCATCTTGCGGGCATCGGCGACCGTGGTGTTGCGCTCGTTGCCGTTCTTCCCGATGACAACGTGGGCGGACTCGCCATTTTCTGTGTACCAATGGCCGCTAGACTCGGTTTGAACGAGTTTAGCGGTCGATGGCTCTTTCTGCGTGAGAGTAAGAGCCACCGGATTAGAACGGGATTTGGTTCCCGTC
>Ga0208161_1001349_pt1 | contig 13114 bp, 8 predicted proteins | sample CB_VirMetaG_3_FD_184538 | JGI IMG/M metagenome (GOLD analysis project Ga0208161, IMG submission 184538) | Freshwater to marine saline gradient viral communities from Chesapeake Bay - CB_1508_1S Viral MetaG (SPAdes) (version 4) | ecosystem: Environmental > Aquatic > Marine > Coastal | place: USA...
GGAGACTTGATTGGCCTGCGTACCGTTTCAATCCTATCAGAGACACAATTCACCTTCACTGCCAGCAGTTTGGCTACAGCAGGCGCATCTGGCGACATATACGCTGCGCCATACATAAGCGAAGCAAGTCTGACGGCAACAGTGGCAAACGGTAATCAGACAGTTACTATTGTGACAGCGCAACCCCACGGCCTAATCACAGGCGATGCCATCACAATAGAGGAACTCAGTGCAGGAATTGCAGCAAGCTTTGCTTTGCCAAGCGACTTACTCGGCTACAGGTCAGTCACGTTTATTAACGCGACGACATTCTCGGTGCTTGCGACGAATGCGGCTACTGGTTCGACAACTGATCAGGTGGTGGTCACGGATAAAAAACAATCAAACCTCATGGTGACGATTGATTCGGTAGGTCTGTTCACGCCAAGTGCTGGCGATGCGATTGTGTGCGAAGGTCGTTTGTACAAGATCGAATCTATCATCAAGTATTCGACACAGGCATACATAGCAACGCTACAAAGCGCATATAAGGCGACTTCTTCCGCACTAGCGTTTGTGAATGTTGCTTATAGAACGCTTGTTAAGTTTAGCCCGCTTGTCATGGGACAAGTTGGACTTTTGAAACAGTTTTCAGAATTTCAATGCACTTTCCGTAACTTTCAAAGCTGTTCAAACATATCTTTGGACTTTTCATCGGATAGTGTAACTTCAAGCACAAAGCAGCAGTGGAATTACAAGGTGGGGACCAACGGCACGGCACCAAGCTTTGGTGGGTGGGGCGAGTTGGAATGGGGTAACTTCCCTTGGGGCGGAGAAGCGTCAATTCAAAGAATCTATTCCACACAACCTGCGGTTATCTTGCGCACCTATGTTCCTCGTGAAGTATTCATAGGCACCTTTATTCAGCCTATCCTTGACCACAAGGTCGCGGGTGAACCATTAGAATTACAAGCAATCAGTCTATTTTCGAAACCAGTCACGCAAAGGGTTAGCAGATGATCAACATCAAATCCGACCGCTATTGGGCAACAGACGACACCGATACCGTGATTGGGCACTTAGACGATCACGTTCAAATGTGGGGATCAAACACAGCCGCATCGTCTGTCTTTACGTCCATCCTTGCAGCCTACTGGCGCAATATGTCAGCTTACTACAGCCCTGTCATTAACCCTGACTCATGGCTTACAAGCTTGGGATTCAGTGGTGAACAGGGTGAACTTGTGCGCATGGTGGTGCCACAGGCCCGCACTCTGATCAGGCAGTTTGTCTCTGTCATCACCAAACAACGCTATAATTGGGAAGCTTTGACAGACATCGACGACGCAAACCCTCTGCAGACGGCAAAGATTGGTAAGGCGCTGGCCAATGACCTTTGGCAAAAGCAAGGCATGGACAAGCTGTCGGAATCCGCAGCAGAACGTGTATCGGTGCTTGGCCATGTGTTCGGTTCAGTCTGTTGGAACCAGTCAGGCGGACAGCCAATCGGTGTGCGTCCTGAAGGCGACGGTCTGCAATACCAAGGCGCGTTGGAAATGGACATCCACGATCCGCATGACATCGTGTTTGACTGGTCTATTGAAAACGAGAAAAACATTGATTGGGTCGTGATTAAGCGCGTCCGCAACCGCTGGACTTACGCAGCGCGTTATCCTGAACTCGCAGACCAAGTGAAAAGCATTCCATCAGTCAAAGAAGTCCGCCAGACGTTGCCTAACCTCAACTTTCTGTCGCGCTATGAATCGTCGGACATGATCTACGTCTACGAGTTCTATCACAAGCCCACACCTGCACTGCCACAAGGCCGCATGACCATCTATGCCAGCGGGACTTGTGTCTTTGAAGACGGTGAAAACCCCTATGGACAGATCCCCGGTCGCTTTCTCAAGTTCGAGAACATTCTCGGCACTGGCCTCGGTTATCCTATGCTTTCCAATCTTTTACCCGCGCAGGAACTGCTTGACCACAGCTTTTCAGCGATCGCCACAAACCAACAGGCCACTGCAGTGCAAAGCGTACTCGTGCCAAAGGGCGCAGACATTAGCGTAAACGATATCAAAGGCCTCAGCTTTATTAGCTACACGCCAGCCAATGCGGAAGGCGGCGGCAAGCCAGAACCTCTGCAGCTTACAAGCACTCCGCCTGAAGTGTTTAACTTCCTCAACATCTGCAGCCAGTACATGTCGAATGTTTCGATGATTACGGAAACCCTGCGCGGACAACCACCGGCAAACGTGACGTCCGGTGCAATGGCCGCAACCCTCGCAGCCAACGCGATGGAATTCCTCAACAGCGCGTCCAAGTCGATTACGATATGGGCCGAAGACTTGGTGAACATTGCTATTCAAAATTACAAGCTGTTTGCTTCAGAGGAACAGATCCTCGACATTACAGGCGAGGGTTCAGTTTCCTACGTCAAGCAGTTTAAATCAGAAGACCTGAAAAGCTTACGTCAAATTAAGATCCGCACTCAATCGCCTTTGATGAACACGGTCGCAGGCCGTCTGCAGTTTGGTGACAGCCTTTTGCAAGCTGGCCTTGTAAAGAAGCCACAGCAATATCTCAATCTGATCGAAGGCGCGCCAGTGGACACCTTGTTTGATGACGACCTGTCGGAAAACATGGCAGTTCAAGGCGAGATTGACGCAATCCTTGAAGGCCGTCCTGTTGCGCCAATGATGACGGACAACCATCCAATGTTCATCAACGCTTACAAGAAATTGCTGTATAATCCTTACGTCAGAACGCAGTCAGAAATTACACAGGCTGTTATCGCTTTAATGATGGAACGTATTAGTATGGAACAGCAACTCGAACCGATGCTGAAAGCCATTCTGCGTGGCGAACAAATGCCACCAACGGGCGCACAAGGCCAACCCGCAGCACAACTCCCCGGTCAGACAGCAACCGAACTAACAGAAACCGCAGCAAAACCTTCGGCACCGGCTGAAGAAGCTGCGCCAATGCTTTGAGGTGAAACATGGCAGTCGCACTAAAACCAAGATCTGAGGAACAATACGGACGCCTTATGGGCATGATCGCACCAGAAGCGACACCTTCAAAGCGTATTGGCACTGAAGCACCCGTTGGAAGCGTTGCTGCAGGCCCAAAGGCAGGTCAGGCGGCGTCTGAATTTACAAAAGCAGGCCAAGCACCCGGTGCGGCGTTTAGTCGGCAATTAAAGGGCGCAGACATCAGCGGAATCACAAGATTGTCTGAACAGCCTTTGTTGCGAGAAGCGGGACAAGAGGCGACTCGCGTTGCACAGGAAGGCATTGGCTACAAAGCAGGACAGCAAAAGTATTTATCCGAACAGCCGCAGTTCAAATTCGGCCAAGCAGAAACGCCAGACCTCGTGAAAAAGCTTGGTGAAGGTGAAGCGGGCGCAACTGAAACCGCGCAAAAAGTTCTTGCACGAGAAAAAATCGACGTGCCTGAATTTACGACAGCCGACATTAAAGAGTTCACGCCCTTGCAAGCCCTGCGCGGCGGTTCTGTTGAAAGCTTGTTGAAAAAAGAAGCGACAGGGCCATATTCGACAGGCATGGCAGGCCTCGACGCTTTGTTGTTTCAGAAGAAAGGCGGCGCGGCTGACCTTGCAACAAAAGGCATCGCACTTCGCACAGCAGAACAAGCAACTGCCGATGCGCTGGAAAAGAAACTTACAGAGGAAGCCCGCAAAGAAGCCGGCGAGTTCGTTACTGGACAGAAAGAACAGCTTTCAGGCGCAATTAAAGGCGACATTGAAGCAAAAACCAAGAAATACACAGAACCAAAAGACAAACAGCCATCTGCACTTGAAGCGGCGCAAAGAAAGCTGGCTAGTGAAACCTATGCAGGCAGAACTGGCGCGATGACAGAGGCGTCAAACTTTATAAAACAAGAACAAAATCAAGTTAATAATGCTTTAATTCAGGAAGCTGCATCGCGGTTATTCCCTGACGATGTCAATCAGTTCTTGGGAATTGTTGCGGTTATGAATGATCCGGCCAAAATGCAGGCAATTCAAAACGATCCGACCTACAAGCAAAGAAAAGAAAAAGCAGATCAAGAAATCATCAGCAAAATATCTGCCTTGCGTCCAGAACAGTTTGTTACAACACCAGAAACGCCGACGCTTGGCTTGGCGAATGTTATGTCTGCTGAAGATGCAGCGGCCTATAATCGGTTGCAAGGTTTGGTTGGCGGCCAAGGACTTGAAGCAAAAACTATTGCAGCACCGAAATCGACGTTCGATCAGGAAAAAGTTCGCCAAATTATCAGCGATTACATTAAAAATTCTGGACTATTCACAAGCCCACAGCAACAACCAGTTGTTTTAGGGTCTGGTAACTACAATATTCCTTTCAGCTTTCCGTCTTTTTAACTTGAGGTGACGCATGGATCCACTAACCTTAGCGTTGATATTGGGGCCGCAAGTCATAAGCGGCGCAATGCAATACGGCGAAAGCCAAGAGGCTAGAGAATACGAACGCGATCAGCAGGCGCGTTTGCAAGCCGCACTAAACAAAATTGGTATTCCCGAAGCACGTCCTGAATACTTTACGCCAGAAGTTTATCAATGGCTTGAAAACTACGATCCAGAAGTCGCAGCCTATGTGCGCGAACGCGATCCGCGTATGGTCGAAATGCGGTCTGCAGAAGCACAGCGCGCAAAAGGTGCAGAACAACAGGTTTTGCAAGACTTGCTTGACCGTTCACGCAGCGGCACGGACGTTATGGCTGAGATTCAACGCGCTAGGGGCATGAGAGAAGCGGCGGGCACGATGGCAAGTCAAGCGGCTACGTTACAGCAGCAACTTGCACGTCAAGGTCAGCAAGGCGGACTTGCAGCCTATGGCGCAGCACTGCAGCAGCAACAGGGCGCAGGAATGCAGGCGGCATTGGCAGGCGAACAAGCGGCACTCGCAGGCTTGCAGGAACGCGCGCGGGCACAAACAGAAGCAGGCGGACTTGCTGGCCGTCAACTTGGACGCGAACTCGACATCGAACAGGCAAACGTAGGCGCGATCAACGCCTTCAATCAACGACTTGCACGTTCACAGCAGGAACAAGCAAACCTCGCTGCAGATATTCGCAATCGTGGCGAAATGTTTAACATTCAAGGCCGGCAGGGCATCGCCGAAAGAAACGTAGGCGCACAAGCTGCGGCCCGTGACCGTGCGATGAACTTTGCACAACAGCAATACCAAAATCAGCTTGCAAAATACGGCAGGCAAGCGGGCATAACAGAAGACCTTACAAAATCTCGTGCGCAATCTGCGGCAGATATAAACAAGCTTTACCAAGGCATTGGTGACGTAGCATCAACAGCCGCATATCAATACGGAAAACCGCGTCCACAAGCTGCCGTAACTGCTGGCCCTGCAGAACAGGTTAGTCCGCGATACGACTTTGGGCCAAACCAAGAGGCACCGACCTATCAGGATCAAATCGATCCGATCACTGGACGTAAAAAATCACGCTATGACACGATGAACGCATGAGGTGAAACATGCCGATGAGTAAGTATTACAAACCGGTGGCGGGGTCAGTTAGAATCCCAGATCCAAACGATCCGGTGAACATGACTGTACAGCCTGGGATGACTAATTTTAACTTCGGGTCATCTGCAGAACCCTCGTCCGTGCTTGGCGGAATGCCAGCGCAAGATCTTCGGCAGGGTTTACTCGATCTGTTTCGTGGCAAAGAAGCAGTTCCGCCTGCACCGCCTATGCCACAACTTCAGTCAGGCTATGAACCGTTGGAAATGGATTATGCGTCCGTTACAAGCAAGCCTTATCAAATTCCACAGGCTGACAAACCCAAACCTCAACAGTCATACGGAACAAACAGAGGCGGAACAGGGGGCGCAGGCCGTGGTGTGCAACTTGGAAAAAGTCAGTTCGATATTGGTCCGCAGTTCAGTGAACCGGACACGGGTATGTCGATTGCAGACCTTAGAAAGCTTGACGACAAACCGTGGGAACTTGACGACAACACAGCGGCAGACGTTGCATCTGGCACAAGCCTTGAACCGCAGAAAGACAATGTTACGGATAAGATGCCAGACCTCAACACGCCTCAAGGCCTCTATTCTGCGTTGTCTAAAAAGTATCCGGACATCCTGCAGCAAAACCTTGACCAAGTTCAGCAAGCCCGTGTCGCAATGGAAGACGTTGATGCTTTGCGGGATCGTGGTGGGCTTGGCAGTCTATTCATTGCTGCGTCCAAAGCGGCATCGGGTGCAGGTTCAATCGGTGGCAAGCAAGCTGAAAGCATTGCTGAAAGGATTGTTACCCGCGAAGACACGCTGGAACGACAAAATCTAAAAGACCGCTTGGACGTTGCGAACGAAAACATGCAGATGAACGCGCGCGCTGTTGACCTTGCTATGAAGCAGATCAACTTCGCGGACGAACGCGAACAGTACGATCCTAACAGCGACGTGTCACAGTTTGCCCGCGACTTTATGAGGCAAGAATTTAAGGTGAACGTGCCAGAAAGTGTGCCGGCGTATCAGCTTAAACAATTTATGCCAGCGGTCGTGCAAAAGTATCAGGCAGAGGAACGCGCAAGGTATCAGGCGGCATTGCTTGGCTACAAAGAAACGCCTGAACAGGAAGCAACTAGACGCGCAAAAGAAGCAAAAGATGAACGCGATTTCAAAGCTGAACAAGCCAGACTTGACCGGCAAGCGCGTAAGGACATCGCTGATACTCGTGCGCAAAAAACCGGCGCAGCAAAAGCAGCACCGCAAACACCAAAAGAAAAACTTCAAATGAAGTTGGTAGAAAAAGACGCAGAAGTTTACCAAAAACGTCTGCAGGGTTTGCAGAAACTAGACGGCGGATTGAAAGCGTTGGATGACGCAACAACTGCAGAACAGATCGTGCAAATTGGTCAATCGATGCTTAAAACACTTAACGATCCAGAAAACTCTGATGCCGTTGGTGTAGACGAGGCGAAACGACTTGCAGACGAATTGCAGTCATGGTCAATACTTGGACCTAGCGGCCTTTTGCGTATCGGTCGCGACCTTCCGGGATTCAAACAGCGCGTTAAGCTGTTGCGTGATCGTTTGTACAATACGGCCAACACACAATATCAAACCATCAACCAAAAAAACCCTGATCTCGTTGATCCGCCGCCGACTTATGGCGCGACAACAGGCAAAACGTCTGGCACTCGGTCAATTGAAGAAATCGACGCAGAAATTGCAAGAATCAAAGCAGAGAAAGCAAGAAGGAAGGGTGGTCAATAATGGCAGAAATGGAAGACGATCTAGACCTAGACTTGCGTTTGCTAGAATTGGAACGCGAAAAAGCACTTGCACAACAGTCAATGAGGGAAACGCCAAAAGCACGACCTGAAGATCAAGTATCAGGCTTGGAGGCGTTTGGGCGTGGTGTTGCAGGCGCGTTGTCGCCCATATCCAAATATGGTGAAGCGGCGGGCATCAAGGCGCGCACTGCTTACGAAGACATTAAGCGTGGCAAACCATCGTTTGGCGTACCATTTGAAACCGCCATTGAAACAGCGGAAGAATTGCAGAAAGCCTCAAAAGAACAGCAACCGATTGCATACTATGGCGGCATAGGCGCAGGAGTCCTCGGCGGTGCTGCAGCAAGCTTGCCTGCAAAGATACCAAGCGCGTTAGGTGTTTTGGGCATCGGCGCAACTACTGGTGGATTACAAACTGCTGGCAGTTATCCGTATCAGCAACTTAAAGAGGAACCCGTCGAAGCCGCCAAAGCAACTGGCGTTGGTTCTCTGTTTGGTGCGGGTGTCTCGGCTATTCCTCTTGCGATTGGTGCGCGGGGACCAATTATCGAAGGTGCAAAAGCGGCAGCAAAAGGCGCGGAAGGCAAAGGCGCAATCGGCGGAACTGTCGGCGCAATATCTGAAGCAATTCCAGCCATGCGCGGCGCAGCGCGGGAAACAAAAGCATTCAAAGAAACCGTGCAGCAAGTTGCGCCCGAAGCCGTGGCACCAACAACGGTTGGGCAATATCTAAAGCAAGGAACACAAGTCACGCCAGAAGAGGAAGCGCAGTTTCTGTTAAACCTGCTTCAATCTGGAAAAACGCCTGCAAAAGAGTTTTTTACACAAAAATCCACACAGCTTTATCCGGGGCAGACAGGCCCTAAACAGCTTGAACGTGTTCTTGAAATGCCATTGGAACAGCGTGTTCAGGCAAGGCAATTTGATCCGTCAGCTATGGGTAAGCAACTGCAGCCACAGGCAGAGGCGGCAAAGCAAGCACTTGGCGAAAAAGGTATGGCTTTTAAACAACTTCAAGAATTGGCATCGCAAGAATACAAACGAACACAACTGTCCGGCGTTAGTAAGATGATCAAGCTGGCGAAATCGCAATATAATCGCACTGGAACGTCGGCCTTGACGAAAAACACAGTTGACGAAATCGACGCAATCATTAATCGCGGTTCCGCGTTGCCAAGCTATGGCACGACAGCAGGGCCATTAAAAGCTGCAAACGCACAAGAGGTTTACAAAAGATTGCAGGCAGCGCGTGAATATGCAGACGACACAATCAGTTCTCATTTAGATGATCGATCAGTAAAAGACATTTTGATGCCATTGCGGGCCGAATTGGACAAAGTGCTAAAAAGTTCTCCATCTAAAGTAATTGCCGACGCTTTGTATTCAAAAGGAAAGCGAGTTGAAGCACTTGGAATAAAACCATTAGAAATGCAAATAACACCGACTGAACGTGTTTTATCAGGAAAAGCTATTCAAACCGCGTTAGGAGATACACAAAAAGGTGAAAAGCTTGTGCGCGGTATTGAACAAGCGCGGGAGTTTACAAAAGAGTTTGCACAACAGCTTGGACCAGATGAAGCGGCAAAGATTGATCAATTTTTCAACGCACTTGAAGGCGCGCGTAGTGTTGCCGATCAAAAGCGCATACTCGATCAACTCAAATTCTCTGAAGGCCCGTCAGGTGCCGCGATTCGCGCAGGAATTGAGAAGCTACAGCAGACGATCAAGCCATCACCAAGCGGGGCGTCTATGTTTAGGGCCGCACCCGAGTACCTTCAAAGCGTTGACGCCTTCATGTCGGAAAACGCAAATCGGTTTTTTGGAAAGTCTTTTGATAAGCTGACAGGTAAGGAACAGTTCAAGCTTGTGAACGCATATCAATGGTTCAAAGAAAACCCGAATGCCACGCCACAAGAATTAAATGCGAAAATCATGCAAATTGTCGGAGGAAAGAAGAAATGAAACAAACAGTTGACCTTGTAATTATCGAATCACAGGCACTTGGCGCAGGCTTTAATACGCCAGCCATTTCTGTTGCACCTTATCAGCTTGTCAGCCTTCAAATCATCTTCACCTTCGGTGCAGGAACATCGGCAGGCAGCGTTAGCCTTCAGTCGTCTAATGACGGTGTGAACTTCAGCACAGTTCCGTCTAGTTCTCTTAGCTACACATCGACGACGACAAACCATATCATCGAACTGCAACGCGTAGGGTTTAAATTCCTTCGCCTCAACAATGCCCACACATCGGGTTCTGGCGGCACCTGTAAAGTTATCGCACACTGCACAATCAACGGCTGAGGTGAACCATGGCGCACCTTTACATACCCTTAGACGGGGTGCCTATAGTCCCAAGTCCTCCAACGCCAGACTTTATTGCGGCAGATGGTTGGGTTGTTTTCGCCCTCAGTGACAGACGCTTTTACGCCTACAATCAAGCACTAGGCATCTGGCAGCAGGCAGGCGGTGGCATCGTCGTTGCTGACACCGACAGTATTGACCTGACTGAAACATCCGGAACACTTACAGCAGATGTGCTTATTTCGTCTGACAGCGCACCTGTAGGCAGTATAAAAGCGACAATCACCATTCAGCCGGCACCAAATCAGGGGTTGCTGGCAGTTGTTGCAGAGTCCGACATCAAAGCACTGTTTAGCGCAACAGACACCGACAGTGTGGATATGACGTATTCATCCGGCGCGTATTCAACAGCGTTGAAACTGTCACCTACGGCCGCAAGTGTTGGTTATCAGCTTGTCGATCTAAACGTAGAAACAGGCGCAAATGCAGGCTTGCGGGCACAAATCAGTAATGCGTCCATTCAAGCGGCCTTGTCTGTCACTGACAGCAACTCAATCGACCTGACCTATTCAGGCGGTGCGATGACCGGCGATGTTCGTTTGTCCAGCAACGTGGCAGATGCCGGCTACAAGATTGTGCCGATTGATATTCAATCAACTGGTGTTGTTGGTCTTAGGGCGCAGATTGCTGAAACTGACATTCAAGGTTCGATTGCCGTCCAAGACACAAACTCTATCAATTTGTCTTACGTCACCGGCACGATCAGCGGCGATATCCGCTTGTCTGGCAACCTTGCAGACGCCGGCAACACCCGCGTTGACCTCGACGTGCAAGGCAGCGGAAGCGTAGGTATCAGGGCGCAGGTTCAAAACACGTCTATTCACGCACTGTTTAGCGCATCTGCACCCATTAGCTACGCCGCAGGCGCATTCAGCTTTGACACTGCAACCACAACGCTGACCGCGTATCTGTTGAAGTCTGGCGGCACCATGACCGGCGCGATTGTGTCGGCCATTCCTTACAGCAACCTGACAGTCGTTACTTCGATGTTGCAGCCATCTGCAACGGCGTTTGCAAATGTAAGTCATCTTGCAAGCACCACGTTGACCTTTGATGCAACAAAAGGCGAGTGCTTTAAGTTTAGTATCAACGCAGAAGGTCATGCAGGAATGGAAGTCTGCGCGTATTACAAGCATGGCTTGCTAACTATCCTGACAGACCAAGAAAACAAGTACCAAGAAGCCGACAGCGGATCAGGCTTTTACATCGCCAAAGGCAACAATACTGGCGTTATCACTATTAAATCAAGATTAGGCGGGACACACAAAATTTTGATCACCATTAAAGAAGGCGTTCTGTTGTCGGCAACGGCATGGGCGTAAGGGGGTAATATGGCTTTTTTTCCAGAACGTCTGCAGACAACAAAAGAACTTATCACGCGGGAAGGAACGGCTATCGTCGCGGGTAACAACGTGGCACTTGGCGGTGTATCGTTTGTGCGGGCTACGTCAGGAACGTCACTGACGGGCCTCGCAGACGGTATTTCAGGTTATGAATTGACCTTAATTAACAGCACAGGCGCAGACCTGACGATTGCAAACGACTCTGCGTCATCGTCTAACGGCAACAAGATCGTTACAGGCACAGGCGGCGACATCGCCCTGCCAAACAACGCGGCACTTTACCTTAAATGGTCTGCAAACCTTCTCACAGGTGGCGCATGGCAGGTAGTCGGCGGTGTTGCAGGTGGATTTAAAACTTCACTTGTGCAAAACATCAGCGCAGGCGGAACACCAACAATCGGGACACAGCCATTCCAGCGCATCAAAGTGCAAGGCAACGCTGCAGCAGTCAGCATGGCCACAACGCTTGCAGGCGGCACTGATGGAATGACCTTGCTGTTCATTGGTAACGACAGCACTAACACTGTGACCATCGCACAGAACGACGCATCAAATGGTTGGATTCTGAACGGCGATGTAGTTTTGTCGAAGTATTCAACGCTTTTGGTACAATATGACAGCACAACTTCTCGTTGGGTCGAAATTTCACGCAATATGATCGCAAGCTACGTTTAATCGGAGGTCTTTATGAATTTCAAGAAACTAGCCTTCTGGACAACATTGTTCACAACAGCGGCGGTACCATTAGCTACCGCACAAAACCCTGTCATCCTGCAAGGAAACTATGTTTCCAACGTGTTTGGGCAAAGCAACTTTATTTTAAACCCTAACGCGCAAACAAACGTCGCAAACGTCACAGTCTCAAACGCAACAGTGACACGTTCTACGACAACACCTTTGGTTGCAACATCAGAATTCAACATCACGACCTCTACAGCCACAGGCTATGCAGATTGGGCAACACGCACTTTTGATGCGGGCATGAAGAACCAAAACTGTGAAGCACGTTTCACATATCGTGGCTTTTCTGTCGGCAGTACAACGGTGCAAATTCGCCAAGGTTCAAACACAGTCGCACGGCTTACGCTTACGGCATCGACAGATCCTCGCATTGCGTCGATAAATTTCCCTTGTGGCGACCTTTCAGCAGCTACAACCTTGCGAGTACAGCAAGCAACGGCATCACTGACAGGCACAAATGAACTTAGCGGTCTGTATCTTGGACTTGCGACAAACCAAGCGAACGTAGCGCAGGCTGAGTTGGTTGGTACGTGGAAGATGGCAGGTGCATCAGCCTGTGGATTTTCATTAACAACAACAATTTATGATCAATTTACTGCAGATAATGATTGTAATTCACCGACAGTTACAGGTTCAGTCGTGGCTACTCAAGGAAAACGTCCGTGGATCGATATAAGTAATCCAAAACCCGGCAATTATTATGTTGTCGCAAAGGGATCTTTCTATAATAACGTAGGTAATGTTAATCAATTCGCAAGATTAACAGCCGTAAAATCATCAGGAAACGAAAATAGCAGCCAATCGCGTATTTATGGCGGTACTTCACCCTTGCTTGTTCCAATAACTTTTGTAATGACAACCACATTTACATCGGGAACGCTTGGGTTCGTTATCGAAGCGTTGACAGATAATTCGGCTAATCCAATTCAATTGTTAAACGATAATACAAGATCTGAAATTGGATTTGAAGTCTACCGCTTTCCCACGTCCTCCGAACTTGTCGTGACGCCTGAGAGGCAGAATACTTGGGGGGGTGTTGTTCATGAAACATTGTCTCAAACGATCCGTTCTGGACAAGCAGCAAGCGGAACATTTTATCCTTTTGATACAGGATGGAATGTAACATCGGCTTTCAAAGGAAAGGCGCAGGCACCGCTTTCTAGTGGCTGTGCCGCAGGAATTACATGCAGTGCAAACGATCTTGGTTTTAGTATCCCAAATCTTCCTGTCGGCGCATATAAACTTCAAGTAACTGGTTTGCTGAATCCTGAAAACACGTCGGCTGCCAATTCAGTTGTGCAATGTAACTTTAGAATTAGAGAAACGACGCTTGATAGTGAAGTGGCTGCACAATCAGCGCGTGATCAATATATTACTAACGCAACAACAAGAAATTGGATCAACTCG
>Ga0208161_1001352_pt1 | contig 13109 bp, 21 predicted proteins | sample CB_VirMetaG_3_FD_184538 | JGI IMG/M metagenome (GOLD analysis project Ga0208161, IMG submission 184538) | Freshwater to marine saline gradient viral communities from Chesapeake Bay - CB_1508_1S Viral MetaG (SPAdes) (version 4) | ecosystem: Environmental > Aquatic > Marine > Coastal | place: USA...
GAACAATTAGTATTAGAGGAAGATTACGATCCTACAAGCGACGATTACTACAAAGAAATCGACGCTCGTATGCGTAGAGAAATGCCTCATAAGTTTCAGGAGAAACGGTCCAACGCCCAGACTGTTGCTCCTGCGTCTGGAAACGGACGGTCTGTAAAGTCAGGGCGGAAAAAAGCGGTGGAACTTACCCCGGGTCAAGTGGCTTTTGCCAAGAAAATGCGTATCCCTTTAGAGCGTTACGCAAAAGAAGTAGCTCGTTTAGAGCAAACAAGGAGAGACTGATATGGCTGATCGGAGTTCACGAGAAGTACAATCTCGGGAGCGCTCAGAGCGCAAAATGGAATGGAATCCCGGTTCAGCACTAAGTGCTCCTGAACCACCCATCGGTTATAAACACCGTTGGATTCGCGAATCTGTAATGGAATTCGACGATAAAACAAACGTTCATAAGAAACGGCAAGAAGGCTGGGACCTCGTTCGCGCCGAGGAGTATCCCGATTGGTTTGGACCTGTAGTAGACGAGGGACGAAACGCTGGCGTCATTGGCGTTGGTGGTCTTGTTCTCGCTCGCATCCCTGTCGAAATGGTTGAACAGCGGAATCAACACTATCAAGGTGTTACACAGCAGCAAATGGACGCAGTTGATCGTGACTGGATGCGTGAAAACAATCCAGCTATGCCAAAACTTGCGCCTCAACGTAAAACTTCTGTCTCTTTCGGCTCAGGTCGAAAAGGCGGATAATTTTGAAGGAAATTAGCTATGTCTAATCAAGACGCTTCTTTTGGCCTTCGTCCAGTTCGTACAAGCATTAGTTCGCAGCAGCAAAACCGCTACCGCATTGCTTCAGGCTACGCAACTGCTATTTACCAAGGCGACCTTGTTGCTATGGTAACTGGTGGTGGCATTGAGCGTGTTGCAGCAGGTGGTTCAGGTTTGATTCTGGGCGTATTTAATGGTTGCCAATACACGGACCCGACTTCAGGCAAACCAACTTGGTCAAACTACTACCCCGGTAGTGTTTCTGCCTCTGACATCATGGCGACAATCATTGACTCGCCAGATGCAACATTCGAAATTCAAGCTGACGCTGCATTCCCTGTAGCTGACTTGGCTGGCAATTTCGACATCGTAGACCAATCCCCAGTGGGCGATACCACATCTGGTACTTCTCGCATGGAATTGGCTGTCACAACTGGCGCAACAACTGCAACTCTGCCGTTGAAAGCCATCGACATTTCTCAAGACCCTGAGAACAGCGATGTTTCATCTGCGAACACAAACGTGATCGTGAAAATCAACAACCACCTATTCAGCGGTGGAACCGCTGGCTTGGCATAAGGAGATTGAGTTATGGCTATTTCACGCTCCCAACTCGTCAAAGAACTTGAGCCGGGCCTGAACGCTTTGTTCGGAATGGAGTATGACCGCTATGAAGGCGAGCATGCTGAAATCTTCGATACGGAAACATCTGACCGTGCATTCGAAGAAGAGGTTATGCTCGTCGGATTTGGAAATGCTCCAACAAAATCAGAGGGTTCTGGCGTTGAGTTCGACAATGCAAATGAAGCATACACTGCTCGTTACACACACGAAACAGTGGCACTTGCATTCGCATTGACTGAAGAAGCAATCGAAGACAACCTGTATGACCGTCTTGGTGCTCGCTACACGAAAGCGCTTGCGCGTTCTATGGCACACACCAAACAAGTCAAAGCAGCTTCTGTTCTAAACAATGCGTTTAACAGCAGCTACACAGGTGGTGATGGTAAAGAGCTTTGCGCGACTGACCACCCACTTGCAGGTGGCGGTACATTCCGCAACGAGCCGTCAACAGCAGCAGACTTGAACGAAACTTCGCTTGAGAATGCTTTGATTGACATCTCTACCTTCGTTGATGAACGCAACATGATCATTGCTCTTCGTGGCTCCAAGTTGATCATTCCTCCACAGTTGCAATTCGTTGCAGACCGTTTGTTGGAATCGACTCTTCGTGTTGGCACTGCAGACAATGACATCAACGCGATCCGCAACATGGGTATGGTTCCAGAGGGTTACACTGTTAACCACTTCTTGACAGACCCAGATGCGTTCTTCATCAAAACTGATGCTCCAAACGGCTTCAAACACTTTGAGCGCTCTCCAATGCGCACAAACATGGAAGCTGATTTTGACACAGGCAACATGCGCTTTAAGGCTCGTGAGCGTTATAGCTTCGGCTATTCCGACCCACGTTGCGTATTCGGTTCTCCCGGCGCATAAATTGTGCTACAGTGAGGTTATTACCTCCCTGTTGGACTTTGGGGCAGCTTCGGTTGCCCCTTTCTTTTTTCAGCACATGTGTTATTCTGCGTACATCCCTGACAGTCGCATGGTGCGGCTGACACTAGCCACGACAGGAGATTCACATGGCTAATACAACTTTTTCAGGTCCAGTTATTTCTAATAACGGATTCACATCTACAGGCATTGCATTCGCAAACCTTCCAACAGCTTCTGACAACACTGGTCGCATCATCTTTTGTTCTGACGCTCTGAAAGCAGCAGAGACAACAGGTAACGGTACTGGTAACTTGGTATTCTCTGATGGTTCAAACTGGATTCGTGTCGATACTGGTGCAACCGCTGCGGCATAAGGAGATTACTTATGGCTGGTCCAGTAAAGGCATATAATTGGGCGCAGGGCACTACTGCGGCTGTTGTTGGTGATTCGCGTTCGCGTATCCGTCAAATTGTAATTTACGCGGCTGCGGCTGGCGCATTTACAATTAAAAACGGTGGCGCGTCTGGTGAAACGCTAATTACGCAGACATTCCCAACAGGACTGCATCATCTAAACATCCCAGATGATGGTATTCTTGCTACGAGTGGTGCTTATGTAAGTGCGTTCACAGGTGCAAGCAACCAATTGACAATCTTTTTGTCCTAAGAGGTACAGATGGCTAATTTTCGTTCCATAACGCAAGTTGGAACATCTGAGCCATTTGAGCTACAGGTGGCCCGTGGTCAAATCACGGGTCATAAAACTGTTTTTAAGTTTGGTTACAACAACGATGTTGGGGACACAAAAGAAACCATCTGGGAACAAGGTGGTTTGTATTCCTACCCACCATCCGCCACGGTAATGACTATATCAAGCAGTTCGGCTAACGATACTGCCGCAGGTACTGGTGCAAGAACGGTTGAAATTTTTGGCCTAGACGCCGATTACAACGAAATAAACGAAGTTGTCACGTTGAATGGGCAAACAGCAGTTAATACCACAAATTCTTACCTCCGTATAAATCGTGGCATTGTTCGCAGTGCAGGTAGTGGTGGCGCAAACGCTGGCACACTTTACGCAGGAACAGGCACAGTAACCACTGGAGTTCCAGCTAATATTTACCTGACCATAAATGGGGATGGTGATAATCAAACATTGATGGCTCTTTGGACAGTTCCCGCAGGATATACAGCGTTCCTTACAAAAATGTCTTTGTCCACAGGCACATCTACTAACACCAAAGCTATTTTAAATGCTAGTCTTGTTGCTAGACCCTATGAGGAAGTGTTTCAAATAAAGGAAAGATTTACCCTGACAGATGGCGCACACGAACAGTTTTATACTTTTCCATTAAGGTTCACAGAAAAAACAGACTTAGAGATGAGAGCATTTTCTTCTTCAAACTCTGTTAACTTTAATGTCTCCGCGTCAATGGAGTTTGTCTATATAGAAAACGAGGATTGGACATAATGGCTTCTAAAAAAGACAATCCCATACGCAAAACCACCGGCAAAGGCGGTAACTACCGTAAGACCAAATCTGGTGCAGGTATGACGAAAAAGGGCGTTGCTGCGTATCGCAAAGCAAATCCCGGATCAAAGCTGCAAACCGCAGTTACTGAAAAAAGCCCGTCGAAGTCTCGTGCGAAACGCCGTAAGTCATATTGCGCACGTTCTGCTGGTCAAATGAAACAATTCCCTAAAGCAGCAAAAGACCCAAACAGCCGTTTGCGTCAAGCCAGAAAGCGGTGGAGATGTTGATGGCTGAGAAAACTGTACACGAAATTGAGCTAGAACTTGTTAAGTTTCAGGCCCAACAGGATCATCTTGTGAACAGTGTTGATAAATTGCAATCTGACATGAAAGAAATAAAGATTGCAGTTTTTCAAGCCAAGTGGATGATTGTTGGTGCAATTATCTTTGCTGGCCTTATGAGCAGCGAAACGGTTATGGAAATTTTACTAGGGATTGGTAAGTGATGGCTACAGGACGTTCTCAATCAGCCAAGCAGGTGACAAATCGCGGACTTTGGGATAATATTCATGCTAAGAGAAAGCGTATAAAGGCTGGTTCTGGCGAAAAAATGCGCAAACCCGGTTCAAAAGGCGCTCCAACGGCGAAAGCATTTAAGCAATCCGCCAAAAAGAGAAAGAAAAAATAGATGGCTGTATCAGGCTCAACAGACTTTGAATTAGATGTAGCTGACTACATCGAAGAGGCTTTTGAGCGTTGTGGCTTAGAAGTCCGCACAGGATATGACCTAAAGACCGCAAAACGGTCTATGAATCTTATGTTTGCTGACTGGGCTAACCGTGGCCTCAATCAGTGGACAATCGCCCAGCGCACAATAACTGTGACAGCAAGCGATGGTGATTATAATCTTGGTGCAGATGTGATCGACATTCTTTCGTTGGTAATCCGTCGCAGCGGAACAGATTATGCTTTGGATCGTGTCAGCCGCGATGAATACCTAAATATCCCTACGAAAACCACTACAGGTCGTCCATCACAGTATTTTGTTGATCGTCAAATCACACCTGTCCTAAAATTGTGGCCTTTGCCTGATAACAGCACAGATGTCATCATTTATGACGCACTAACGCGAATGGACGACGCTGATACCTATACAAACACTGCGGCAGTGCCGTTTCGCTTTTACCCCGCGCTCGCGGCGGGTCTAGCGTACTATATTAGCGTAAAACGAGCACCTGACCGTATGCAGATGCTAAAGGCCATATATGAAGAAGAACTTAACAGAGCAATGGATGAGGATCGTGATCGTGCATCCTTCCGCGTTGCTCCAGATTTGAGGAATTATCGCTATGTCTAAGTATGCCACAGGTAAGTGGGCATATGGTATTTCTGACCGATCAGGCTTTCGCTATCGGTTGGTAGACATGCGCAAAGAATGGACTGGCGCACTTGTTGGCAAAGACGAGTGGGAAGCAAAGCATCCACAGTTAGAGCCATTACGGGCGGTTCCTGATCCGCAAGCATTGCGCAATCCTCGCCCCGATCCAGAAGCTGGTGCAGTTTCTGTGAGCGTGGGTGATAATATTTTTCCTCCCCCACAGAATAAGATGAACACCATCGGTTATGTGGGACAAGTTACGGTGGTGATCACATGAGCTTTACATATGACGAGCTAAAACAAGCCATTCAGGATTACACTGAAAACACAGAAACAACCTTTGTGAATAACCTTGATATATTCATCAAGAACGCAGAGGAACGTATTCTCAAGATTGCGCAGCTAGAGGTATTTCGCAAGAATCAAAGTGGTAATCTGACTGCAAGCAACCAATATCTTGCGTTGCCATCAGACTATCTTGCTCCATTTAGTCTTTCGATTACAAATGGCAGCAGCAAAGACTTCATTCTTTTTAAAGACGTAAACTTCGTACAATCTTTCAACCCGAATGCGGCAACGACTGGTGTCCCTCGCTATTACGCGCAGTTTGACATCGACAACTTCATTCTGGGACCGACACCTGATTCTAACTACGCTGTGGAACTGCACTATTTCTATCGCCCACTGTCTTTGACGGCTGGTGCAGGTGGTGACACAACGTGGTTAAGCGTGAACGCATCAGTGGCCTTGTTGTATGGATGTCTCATTGAGGCATATACGTTTATGAAGGGCGAAGGCGACCTAATACAGAACTACACGCAGAGATTTACTGAAGCCTTGTCGCGTGTTAAAAACTTTGGTGAGTCACAAGAGGTTACAGATGCATATCGCACTGGGCTTATCTTGAGAGAGAAAACGTAAGGAGACTATAGATGGCTTTCACAGGCAACTACATGTGCACCTCTTTTAAGAAAGAGCTTCTTGAAGGATTGCACGACTTTAACACATCTGGAGGAAACGTCTACAAACTTGCTTTGTACGACAACACAGCAACGCTGGATGCATCCACGACTGTATATACAGTGACTGGTGAGATCAGTGGAACAGGGTACTCAGCAGGTGGCGGCACGTTGACAAACGTTGACCCGACATCTTCTGGCACGACTGGCTTCTGTGACTTTGCTGATCTGACATTCAGCACAGCGACAATCACGGCGCGTGGTGCGTTGATCTACAACTCAACAAACGGCAACCGTGCGGTTGTGGTGTTGGACTTTGGATCAGACAAGACTTCAACGGCTGGTGACTTTACCATCGTGTTCCCAACAGCGGACGCTTCTAACGCTATCATTCGGATCGCGTAATGGCTGACGTCATCGTTCCAATCGGCGGATGGTCCCGCTTCGGTTGGGGCGAGATGCCGTGGGGTCAGACTGACCTCCCCAAAGCTACGGGTAGCGTAGGCTCGGTAACGGTTGTTGCCGAGGCGAATGCGCCTGTAACTGGGCTACAAGCGGCAGGGTCTGTTGGGTCTGTCACTGTAATAGCGGAAGCGAACGTATTCCCAACAGGGCAAGAGGCAACTAGCGGCGTTGGCACGGCTGCGGTCATCGCGGAAGCCAACGTCTATCCAGTGGGTCAGGCGGCAACGGCGTCTGTCGGTACGGTATCTGTTACGGCAGATGCGAATGCGTCTGTAACTGGACTTGAGGCTACAGCTTCGGTTGGCAGCGTCTCAGTTGTTGCCGAGGCTAACGTCTACCCAGTGGGTCAGGCGGCAACGGGAGCGGTTGGCAGTGCGACCGTGATTGGTGAGGCTAATGTTCCAACGACAGGCGTAGAGGCTACAGCTTCGGTTGGATCGGTCACCGTCACGGCGGATGCAATCGCACCTGTTACAAATGACGCCCGTGGTAACGGTCTTGTTGGCGCAGTTGTTGTCGAAGCCAACGCGGATGTACCCGTCACTGGCCTTGAGGCTGAAGGTCAGGTCGGCACAGGTACGGTTATTGAGGTTCAAACATTTGTCTTTGTGACAGGTGTTGAGGGCGATGCTGATGTTGGCTCTGTAACAGTAGACGCAGCCGCCGACGTCAGTGTTACTGGTATCGCAGCAACAGGCATCGTTGGCACACCATTGGTTTGGGGACGTATTGTTCCAAATCAAAATCCGAGTTATACTCCAATTCAACCATCTTCTACCCCTTCTTGGAGTGACGAATCTCCGTCTCAGACTCCGAATTGGGATGACATAGCAGCATAGGAACGCAAAATGGCAAGTACATATACGCTAAATAACGGCATCGAACTCATTGGCACAGGCGAACAGTCTGGTACATGGGGCGATACCACGAACACAAACTTGAGCTTGCTGGATACGGCCCTTGATGGTCAGGTCACAGTAACTCTTGCAGCAGCGGGGACTTCTGGTTCTCCAAACACGCTTCCAATCTCTGACGGTGCGGCGTCTGATGGACGCAACCGCATGGTTATCTTTAGTGATGGCGGTGATTTGGGTGCGACGGCTTATGTTCAGTTGACGCCGAATGACGCGGAAAAGATTATTTACGTTCGCAACGCGTTGTCTGGATCACGCAGCATTATCCTGTTTCAAGGCACTTACAACGCGAGTAACGACTACGAGGTTCCTGCGGGAACAACAGCGGTTATTTACTTCAACGGTGGTGGCTCTGGAGCGGTAGCAGCGAACGTCTTTAACAACGCGTACTTTGACAGCCTGCGCTTGGGCAGCGTGTCGGTGACCGCAATCTTAGATGAAGACGACATGTCGTCTGACAGTGCTACGGCTTTGGCCACGCAGCAATCTATTAAGGCGTATGTGGATAGCCAAGTAACTGCGCAAGATTTAGATTTTGCTGGCGACAGTGGCACTGGCGCGGTTGATCTGGACAGTCAGTCGTTGACGATTGCTGGTACGGCTAACGAGATTGAGACGTCGGCCTCTGGTCAGACGCTCACGATTGGCTTGCCTGATAACGTTACGATTGCTGGCGACCTAACCGTGGACACCGACACGCTGTACGTCGATAGCACGAATGATCGGGTGGGGATTAACAATACGGGAATCGCAGGCTACGATTTATTGGTTGGCAATGGCCTAACGGGAACAAAAGCCTTTGCTCTTAACGGTCAGGGGTCCAGTTCTTCTGTAATGAACATCGATCTTCTCGGCGGTGGGACAGGAAATCCAACAGGGCGTATTGCATTTGCTTCTAGTACAGAAGCACTGTCTTTTTCCACTGGTGATAATGCTTCTATTACTACAGCCATGACCATCGACTCGTCGCAGCGGGTTTTGATTAAACAAACGTCAGACATTGCTACCAACAGTTCGATGTTGCAAGTGTTTAGTACAGGTGCAGAAGCCGCAGTCAATATTCATAGAGGCGTTGCTTCATCAGGGGCGGGATATTTACAGTTTCAAAAATCTCGTAATACCACAGCGGGTAGTTATACGATTGTTTCAGATGGTGATAGCGCGGGAAATATTATTTGGCGTGCAGATGATGGAACAACTTATGACTCTGAGGTTGCATGGATTTCTGCTGCGATAGACGGAACTCCCGGTGCTAATGACATGCCGGGTCGGATTACGTTCTTAACAACTGCCGATGGTGCCTCTTCTGCAACCGAGCGTATGCGGATTGACCAAGCGGGGCGCGTGGGAATCGGAACCAGCGCAATAACCGGCTATAACGCTTACGGTGACGGTCTTGTTGTTAAGAAATCGTCAATTTCTGGATCGTCTGGTATGACTATTCAGGCACCAGACAACGCAGGATATAGTTCTGTTTATTTCGGTCGGCCAAATGACACAAAGGTCGGTGGGTTAGAATATTCACATAGTTTAGATGGAATGTTCCTTATTTCTGGAAACTCGACTGCAATGGTTCTCGACTCCTCGCAGCGGGTTTTGATTGGTACAGATACCCCGGATAACAATGTTGACGGTCCGAAGGGTAATGTCCAAATCGCGGGTGAAAACACTGCTCCTTTATTAAGTGTTGTGCGTTATTCAAACAATAGTAGCGGACCCTATGTAAGAATAGGTAAGTCACGGGCGATTGCTGCTGGCTCCCGTTTGATTGTTCAAGACGGTGACGCTTTAGGCTACTTGCAGTTCACCGCGGATGACGGCGGTGATATGAACCACGCTTCGGCGCAGATCACTGCTGAAATTGATGGCGCTCCGGGTGCTAACGACCTGCCGGGCAGATTACAGTTTTGGACTACCGCAGACGGTAATTCATCTCCAACTGAACGTATGCGGATTTCAGAAAATGGTGACGTGGACATCGGTCAGACAGGCGGCGGTGTTAAACTAGCTGTTGCTGGTGCTGTTGGTCCTCAGAACGGCTCTGAGTCTGCGCCTACACATACATTCTACGGCGACAATAATACCGGTATGTATCGTCCGGCGGCTGACAGTTTAGGGTTCTCTACAGGCGGCACCGAAGCCATGCGCATTGACTCGTCGCAGCGGGTTTTGATTGGCGAAACATCTGCCCAGAAAACCTACAACACTACGGCGTACCCTATTTTCCAAGTAAGTGATTACGGGTTCGCGCTGGCTAATATCATTTCTTATGATACTGTTGCTGGAAATTATGCGCAGTGGATTACGTCAAAGTCGAACACCAGCACTATTGGAACGCAAGCGTTGGTGGATAACGGTGACGGAATCGGCATTTTTGGTGGGCAAGGTTCGGACGGTACGGAGTTTGTAGAAGCCGCCTCTATGCGGATAACTGTTGACGGCACTGCCGCTGCTAACGATATGCCGGGTCGGATTACGTTCTTAACAACTGCCGACGGCGCTTCTGCTGGCACCGAGCGTATGCGGATTAATTCTTCGGGTGACGTTGGCATTGGCAATACGGACCCGACTTCACGTTTGGTAATTGAAAAAACATCTGCTCGTACTAATGACGCAGAGAACATGATTCGGATCGTACATAATACCAGTGGTACTTCAGCAGTAGGTTTTGGTTCAAAGATACTTTTTGCTGGCGAACGCTCTAATGGCACATTGCAGAACCAAGGTAGAATTGGTTTTGTAGCAGATGTGAATACTGCAACTAATTTAAGCTCTGCTCTTATACTGGAACCTGCATCTAATGGTTCTCCTTTTGAAGCCATGAGGCTTGGCTCTGATGGTTATCCTGAGTTTACAAGTGCCTCTCAAATCCGTTTGACTCTTGGCAGCGAAGGGACAGCAGGAACCAACACTGCGAACTGGATCAGAGGGTCTGGAGCAGCATTAGGTTTGAATGCCGCCAGCGATAATATCCACTTCGAGATTGCCGGCACTGAAAAGATGCGCGTCACTGGTAACGGTCTAACCTTCAACGGCGATACAGCCGCAGCCAATGCGCTGGATGACTATGAGGAGGGGACTTTTACTCCTGAAATTAGGTTTGGTGGAGGAAATACGGGGATAACGTATACTCAACAAGACGGTTGGTATACGAAAATTGGAAGATTAGTTACAGTGGGTTGGGAGATTGTTCTAAGCAACAAAGGAACTTCTACAGGGGATTTAGATTTAAGAAACTTACCTGTAACTATTGGTCCCACCCAAAGACAAACCGCAGGTTCATTTTACTTTCAGTTTGTGTCGTCAACCTTTCCAGCAGGCGCAAAAAGTTTTTATGGGATCGCTAATACAACCCGAAGTGGTGGTGTTCAGTATTTCACGGGAGCGTCAGGAACATCTGCCTCTTTAAACGATACGCACTTTGGAAATTCATCTTACTGGTACGGTTCTTTCACTTACTATGTCGCATAACACCCCTGTTGGATCACAGGGTAGTCAGTCCAACCATCACAGGAGATAAACGATGGCACTAACAGAAGAAACAGTAAACGACAAAATTGAAGTCGTGAACAACGGCACATATTCAGTCGTACAGGTACGCACAGCTACAATCATCAAACGGGATGGCGTGGAGATCAGCCGTTCATTCCACCGTCATGTGGTAATGCCTGATGCTGACTTAACTCAGGAAGACGCTGATGTAGCAGCTATTTGCACGCCCGTATTCACCCAAGCAGTAAAAGACGCATACGCAGCGCACCTAGCTGCTCAAAGCAATAACCCGTAACAACAGGAGAAACAAACAATGGCTGTTACACACACTTGGTCAGTAAGTGACCAACTCCAAACCAGAACACAAGATGGGCTTTCCGAAGTCGTATTCTCTGTTGTCTGGCGTTTATCATCAGAAGAAACTGTAGACGGAAAAACCTACAGCATTTCCTCTGCAAACCAAATCAGTTTGAACACTGATAATCTTGACCCTGCGACGTTCACAGCGTTTGCTGACCTGACAGAAGCTCAGGTTGTAGGCTGGGCCAAGGCAACCATTGACGCCAACGCCGCTGAAGGCGACGGTGTTACCTGCGCCGAGTGGGAAGCAGGGCATAATCGCAATATCGCGAAACAAATCAACCCGCCCACCGCCGTAGAAACCGCACCTTGGGCAACTGCAAACCCTTAATCTAGGAGACTGACAAATGGCTGAGAAAAAAACAACGCCTATCGTCATCGACGACAAAGAATACACTTATGAAGACATGACTGCCGAGCAGCAGGAAATGGTAAACCACGTTGCCGATTTGGATCGCAAGTTGCAATCAACACGGTTTAACATGACCCAACTAGAAGGTGGTCGTAAGTTCTTCATCGACATGCTGAAGGGGTCGCTAGAAAACCTAGCGGAAGAAGCCGAAGTGGTCAACTAAGAATGTGTACTCTGGTCCTAATGCTTTGGGGCCAGAGTTTTTACTTAGGTTTATATAAAGCCTGCTTCTATGACTGCAACGTGAGGGATCGTAACCGCTATGACATTGTGCGCAGGATGCCTCCCCAATCATTTTGCTATGCGAGGCTAAGGTTTGTGTAATGCCGATTTTAGAAAGCATAGCCGCCGCGTCTGCCGCGTATGAAGTCATTAAGACTGCCATAAACCAAGGTCGTGAAGGCGCTGGGCTTATTGGCGCTGTCGGCAAATTTCTTTCTGCTGAAGAAGATATAAAGGACGCTGTTCAAAAGAAAAAGAACAGTCCGTTCACCGCTATTGCTGGCGGCGAACAAGGAGACTGGGAAGAATTTCAAGCGCTAGAGCAGATACGCGAACAGCGCAAAGAATTAGAATCTTATATCCGATTGTATGGGAAACCGGGCCAATGGGATAGGTGGATACAGTGGCAAGCTGAAGCTCGAAAGCAACGCGCAGCCGCAAAGAAAGCCGCCGATAAAGCTCGCGAGGAACGGCTAGAGCAAATCCAACTGGCGACAATTATTATTCTGGCAATTACCACCGTTGTTCTTAGTATATATTATTTAGGCGTTTACATGGAGAAGTGGTAATGATTTATGTTCTAGTCTTCTTGCAGTATATTAATGGCAGTGAATTAAAATACTACCAGATCGCAGTGTTTTCCTCAGATGCCGAATGCCAAGCAGAACAAAAGAAAGCGCAAGAAACCCTCGTCACCCACGGGAGCCAAACCGTCGCTTGCTTGGAGGTTAGCCGAGGTTAGCCGTGGAAAATGGGTTTTATATGACAAATACGGAAAAGTGGTTATAATAACGTCGGATAAACGTATAGCGGAGTATTACGCTAATGGTGAAAGAAGAGTATGACTTCAACGGCAACGGCAAGATCGACCCCGATGAACGGGCAATCATGCTGGAAGATCGTCGTCGTAAGATGGAAGATCAGGACGCCAAGAGAGACACGCAGAGGCGTCTCACAGTGGCCTGTACAGCGGGTATGCTTCTTTACCCGTTCGCAATCCTAATCGCCTCTGTACTGGGCTACGGTGAAGCTGCTGGCCTGATTGCAGACATTGCTACAGTTTATGTTGTGGCGGCATCGGGTGTTGTAGCAGCGTATTTTGGCTTTAATGCCATGGAGGCTAACAAATGATACAAGCATTAATCGGACCATTGACGGAGTTGGCTGGTGGCTG
>Ga0208161_1001353_pt1 | contig 13105 bp, 8 predicted proteins | sample CB_VirMetaG_3_FD_184538 | JGI IMG/M metagenome (GOLD analysis project Ga0208161, IMG submission 184538) | Freshwater to marine saline gradient viral communities from Chesapeake Bay - CB_1508_1S Viral MetaG (SPAdes) (version 4) | ecosystem: Environmental > Aquatic > Marine > Coastal | place: USA...
ACAATCAACTTAGTACGATGCTTAATAGTTCTGATGATGATAATACAACTTTAGCTATGGAAATTATGGCTAACTGCAACTATGTAGATAGTTTGTTATATTTAGAATTATTATTTAAAGAACATTATTATACCATAGAAAGATCTAGAACTAAAAATCATGTAAATTTTAAAGGTTTACTTGCATTTTTGGGTAAAGACAAATCTTATATGAGTACTAATATAGATCATGTAATGAAATCTTTATTAGCTAATGATGTATTAACTAAAGATAAGATAGATTATATTATGGATAAATATTCTGATGAAATACAACGTAATGGAGATACTGATGTTTTTAAAGTACAAACTATTACATTAAATCAAGAGTATTTAGAAAAACTTAATCTAAATTATAAGTTTACTAAGGTTCCAGAATTTATTCCTGAAGGGTCAGAAAATGAAGATGAGTTTAACATGCACAGTGATTTACATGAATTGCAGCATGAAACTTGTGAGGAGAATAATTCTGAAGAGATAAATTCTAATGAATCTACTACAGAACAATTAGAAGAAAATAAAGATACTATAGATGAATTAGAAATTAAAAGCAATTCAGGGGACCTCCTGAAAACTAAAATGATTGAAAATAATGGAGATGATTTTGAATGGTTCTGAAGAATTAGAAAAATTTTATCAGAATAAATTTTACTTTAGTTATAGTGGTTTAAATAAACTATTATATTCACCTGCACTATTCTACAGTCATTATGTGCTCAACCAGAGAGAAGACAGTACAGACCCTCACCTTGTAGGAGGTAGGGTCTTGCACTGCCTTTTATTTGAACCTGAGAAATATGATGAACAATTTATATCATTGCCTGGTAAGCTTCCTACAGCTAGTCAAAAAGAAATTATTGATAATATTTTTAAGATACATTGTAGTATTGAAAATAATTCATTACTTTTGGAAGACTACTCACAAGATATACTCACACTTCTACTTACAGCAAACCTTTATCAAGCTCTTAAAACAGATCAACAAAGATTAGATAAAATTCTTACCGAAGAAAATAAAGAATACTTTGAATTTCTTAAACAAAGTCAAAACAAAACAATAGTAGATCAACCAACTTTAGATGGCTGTAAAGTACAGGTCGAAGTACTAAAAAATAATCAAGATGTTAGAGCTTTGTTACAACTTGATAAAACTGAAGAAGATACTCATATAGAGATTTACAATGAATTACATATTAAAATGGATCATCCAAAATTACCTTTTGGTTTGCATGGTGTTCTAGATAATATTGTAATTGACAATGATTCTAAAACAATTTTTATTAATGATTTAAAAACAACTGGTAAATCAATTGGAGATTTTCCTGATGCTGTTGAATATTATAAATATTGGATACAAGGTGCTATATATTTTATATTAGCTGCAGATAAATTTTTAAAAGATTTACCAAATAAAGAAACTTGGAATATAAAAATTACGTTTATTGTAATAGATAAATATAACTTAGTATATCCATTTCAAGTTTCTGACAAAACTATGGATAAATGGAATGATGATTTTCTTGATATAATAGCAATTGCAAAATGGCATTATGAAAATAAAAAATATAATCTTCCATATGACCTAGCAAATGGTAATGTAAAACTTTAAAGGTATGCCAGTAAAAAGTGTTTATAAAAAATATTTTCAAAAATCTAAGGTGTTTTTGTATCCGCTCCTTGGAATTAAAAGAGGTAGCTGTGCTATTCCTGAAGAGACTTATCTTGGATGGAATGATGTTATAGTTCCCGAGGATGCAAAGTTAATATGTGTGTATGATTTTAGAGATGATTCAGAATATTTAAAATTTGAAAAAACAGTTTTATTAAAACACAGTAGGTTAGCAGATTATATAAAAGTCAATAAGAAGACTATATTTACTTTTGATTTCTCTGATATAAAAGAAGATTGGTTACTATTTCTTGATGGTCAATATAGTAAGATATCTCCTAGAGTAAAAGAGAAAATAGTAAATTTCTTTGATAGAAATTCTGGCAACTATGTCTACATGAAAAGCTATTTGTATCCTGAAAATTATTATAAGGATTATGCAGAATGCTTAGATGTTGAAGAAAGTTTCTTAAGAGAAGTAGTTGAACTATGTAATAAACCAGATATCGAAAAAGAACTTTTATTATTACCTGTGGCTAATTTAGAAAATCTAAAAATTTAATTAACTTTGTAAAAAACCAATAATAAAATGAGTGAAAATTCAATGATGCTTGTAGAAGCAAGTTGGCAAGAAGCCAAAACCTTTAGAATGATTCCTATTAATGATGAATGTCCTTATGTAGAGTGTATTTTTGATCCTACTACAAATGTCTTTGTAGTTATTTCTAAAATTAAAAAAACATCTCTACATATGTTACCAAAACTAGATGAATATGGTAAACCTATAGTAGGTTCAAAAGGTCATAAACAAGAGAGACAAAAGATAGAAGTATTTCAAGAGTTCTATGTTGAAGACAAAAAAGCTATTGAAGAATTAATTAGTATTTTTGGAATTAACTCTCAAAGTTTTAAATACAAACAATTTTTTAATAATAAAAAAGTAGAAGTACCTTCTCCAGAGGTAGCTGAGTAAACTCTGTCAACTGTAAAAAAAGGGCGGTGTTTACTGCCCTTTTTTGTTTATACGGGGAGACAGCTTAACTGAATAAATATATGAGAACACACTGGGTAATGGATTATGAAACTCTTAGTAATTGTTTCATAGGTGTATTTGAAGACATAAAAACTGAAGACCAAGAGATCTTTATATGTCATGAATCTAAAAATGATATTGTAGAATTAATAAATTTCTTTAAGAGAAATATTACTTTAGATGAATGGCATGTTAGTTTTAATGGTTTAGGTTTTGATAGTCAGATTACTGAACATATTATAAAAAATGCAGAACAATTAATAGAACAAGATGGTGAAACCATAGCTAGATTCCTTTACAATAAAGCTCAAGATGTAATTAATAGACAAAAAGATAATGAGTTTTTAGAATTCTCTCCAAACCAATTACATATCCGCCAGGTTGATGTATTTAAACTAAACCATTGGGATAATCATGCTAAGAGAAGTTCATTAAAGTGGATACAATATACTATGGATTGGCATAATATTATGGACATGCCCATACACCATACAACTAATGTAACTGCAGAGCAAATTCCTGAAATAATAGAATATTGTATTAATGATGTTAAATCTACTAAAAAGATAATGCACTTAAGTAAAGAGCAAATTAATCTAAGACGTAGTTTGACAGAAGAATATGATATAGATTTATTTTCTGCATCTGAACCAAGAATATCTAAAGAGCTGTTTCTTTATTTTCTTAATAAGCAGACAGGTATTAGAAAGTATGATTTAAAACAAATGAGAACACACCGTTCTAAAATACTATTTAAAGATATAATCTTACCCTATGTAAAATTTGAAACGGCAACCTTTCAAAACTTACTAAAAAAGTTTCAAGATGTAACACTATACGCTGGTGAAACAAAAGGTGGTTTTAAATATTCTGTACAGTATAAAGGTGTTAAAACAGATTATGGTCTTGGTGGTATTCATGGTGCTAGAACTAGTAAAGTTTATAACTCTAATGAAGACATGGTGATTATGACTAGTGATGTAACTAGTTTTTATCCTAATCTAGCAATTAGAAATAAATGGTCTCCTGCTCATTTACCAAAAGAAGAATTTTGTAATCTATATGAATGGTTTTTTGAAGAAAGAAAAAAGATTCCAAAATCTGATCCTAAAAATTATGTATATAAAATTATTCTTAATTCAACTTATGGTTTAAGTAATGATGAAAATAGTTTTCTATATGATCCTGAGTTTACAATGAGAATTACAATTAATGGTCAGCTTAGTCTTACTATGTTGTATGAAATGATTTGTGAAAATATTCCTAATGCCTTACCAATAATGCAGAATACGGATGGTTTGGAAACTATGATTCCTAGAGAATATGTTACTAAATATATGGATATATGTGCTGAATGGGAAAAAATTACCAATCTGCAATTAGAACATGATACGTATAGTAAGATTGTTCTTGGTGACGTAAATAACTATATAGCAGTAACTGAGACAGGTAAATCCAAATGTAAAGGTAGATTTGAATTTAAAGATTTAGCTCTTCATAAAAATAAAAGTTTTCTTGTAATACCTAAAGCATTACATGAGTATTTTGTTAATGATACTAAACCTGAAGATTATTTAAAATCTAATAAAAACATATTTGATTTCTGTGGTGGTGTAAAAATTAGAGGAAATTGGAAATTTAATCAACATGCAATTGTTAATGGTGAATATGAAACTAATAAACTACAAGACACTATAAGATATTTTATATCTAATACGGGTTGTAAAGTTATTAAGAAAAACATAGATGATAACCGTGAGATTAATGTTGAAGCAGGTAGATGGTTGCAAACACTTCTTATTAATTACATAGAAAAACCATTTGAAGAATATGATATTAACTATGATTATTATTTAGAAAAAATTAGAAAAGAGATAAACTCTCTTGAATCAATATCAAATCAATTAAAATTATTTTAATATGCCTAGAAAAATTCAAAACACAACAAAAGCTGATTTAATAAGTGTAGCACTACCACAACATGGTGCTACATATACTGTAATTAGTCATCAATTTGTTATGGACTATACAACTCAGCAACTTAATGCTGCAGGATTTAATATTTTAGATGAGGAGTACAGATGTACTGCTGATGGACAAATAGCTCAAGGTATTTATAGACTTTCCTATAATAATGACCCTGAATTATCTATGATGTTTGCATGGACAAACAGTTATAATAAACAAGTTAAATTTAAATGTGTAGTTGGTGCTTATGTCAACAATACAGGATCTGTAATGATTTCTGGTGATATTGGCAACTGGGTAAGAAAACATACTGGTGCTGCAGACACTGAAACTAAAGATACAATAGATGATTATATTGCAAATGCACATATGTATTACAATCAATTAGTTTCTGACAAACAATCTATGGAAACAATAGATCTTAACAGAAGAAAACAATCTCAATTATTGGGTGTGTTATTTGCTGAATATGAGATCCTTACCACAGAACAAGCAAGTATGGTTAGAGATCAAATGAAAAAACCACAACATGTATTTGCAAATTCAGATAGCTTATGGGCTTTTTATAATTATGTAACTGTAGCTCTTCAAAGTTCTCATCCTAAAACTTGGATGGAAGATCAAAGAATACTTCATTATTTTATCTCAACTATTGGAAACTTTCAACAGTGCAGTACACCTGCACAGGTAACTCCAACGGTCCCTGTAGTTGAAGAAAATACAAATGAAGCTACAGTACCTTTTGTTGATCCTCGTCAGATAGATTTAGAAGATTCTATTGCTGAAGTACTAGCAGAAGAAGCTGAGAAAACTTCATTAGAAAATAATGAAATAGAAATAGAACAGGACGAAGAACCACAAGAGGAAGAAGCTCCTGTATATGATGAAGATCAAATTAAAGAAAGAATAGCTGAAGATGAGGCTGCAGTAGCTGCTGTATGTGATCCGGATGATTCAGATGATGATGAAATATATACTCAAGAAGAAAAAGAAACAGTTGAAGATGATTCTTTTGAGTATGCAGAAGAAGATAACTTTAGTTTAGATTTTTCTGAAAGTACTAATGATGATCAGGACAGTACACCTGACTTCTTTTAGTGTGTTTAAGTGTATAAAAATAGGGGGTAGTTTAGGCTATCCCCTTTTTTTTTAAGACCAATCAAACTGAATAGAAATAAAAAATAAAAATAACTCAAAAGTATAATAGTCAATGTCATTTTCTTCATCTGGTTCAAGATATTGCCAACCAACTACAAATCTTAAATGAGGTGGTATAATCACTATATTGACATTTAAATTCATCTACCTTGACCTCTATACTTTTTATTATAGTTCTTAGAACTCTTTAACTTAGAAGATTTAGTTTTAGCATGTACGCCTGGACGTAATACTTTATTTTTTTCATAAGTTTTAACTGTTGCTGAAGTTGCCTTTGCCATAATATTAGCTTCTTAAATTTTCAAATTGTTCTTTTTTCTTGATTGCCCATATAGGAGAATAGTTCTTACCTGAAATACCAAATGTTGATAAGATGTGATTTAAAATCTTTGATGAGCCTTGCTCTTGCCACGGATAAGGACCAACATCTTGTTTGTAATAAGCACTCTCATCACCAGTTAACATCTGATAAGCATCTTTTGTTATTTTATACAAGTTACCTATAGTAGGTTGTAAAAATATATTACTTGTTTTTGCAAAGTCAAACCAATCAGGAGCCCCAAATACAGGGTTAAATAATTGGTTTTCTTTTTGTATCATTATTGTTTGATACAAAGCATGATTTGCTAACCAACCTAAACTACCATAGTCTTTTTCTCTTTGCTTCATTTTTTTAAACCTATCTGGATCATCATCGTCATATCCAAATATTATTGCAGCAATAAGCATTAAAGAAATAATATAAGCAGTTTCAGTTAGCATCTTTCTTAATGCCTGCTTTTCTCTATCTGTCATATAATGTCTCAAGTAATCTGCGTCTTTCAACATTTTCCTTATAGCAGATAAAGCATCAATGTAAAATCCTCGGGTTAATTCATTAGTATTCCAATTATATACATCTCCACCATAGTTTTCTTTAGAAGTATCAAATTGAAATCTATTTAAAACAAGTCCTGTAATAAATCTTCTAGAGAAAAAGAAAGTATTATACAGTAAGTTCTTTTCACCCATAGGATTATCTAACTTATCTGTTAAACCATTAAGTCTTACGTTAGCATCATAAACTTTAAATTTAAAATCTAAATACTTTTTACTTTTGCTTATAACAAGCTCTTCACCTTCGGCAAGCTTTCTTGACTTTTTCATTTTATTTTTAGTCATCAAACTTTCCACAGTAGTGTTATATTGTTTAGCAAGACTTTCTAATGTATCTCCCTTAGCTACAGTATGATTAATATTACTCATTGACCAATCTGGATCAACACCATCTTTAAGTTTAATAATACCTTCATTGTCTAACTCATAAGCATCAGCAAGAGGTATTTGTTTTACGCTACCATCAGGCTGCACTTGATCAACCATTTGATAATACATCATACCATAGCCTAACTCCAAAGAAGCGTTAACTTCCATAAGCTTTCTATCAGAATACAACCAGTTTCTATCAAAGAAATCCGTTACTAAAGATCTAGTAGTTGATTTACCAAATTCTTTTCTAGCTTTACCAGGTACTAAATCAAACATGTCCATTAGCTGAGAATCTAAAGGTTTAGCACCTTTAGAGTAATAACCTTTTGTAGCTAATTCCCAAGTAGCTTTAGCTGCTCTAAACTTACCTTGAGCCATTGTCTTAATGTTCAAGTTTTTACCACCCGCTACTTCTACAATCTTGTTAAATTGCATACCTCCGCGGTTCTTTATTGAAGACACAGGGTTTAAAGAGTAGAATGCAAAACTAGCAGTACCCATTAGTGTAGAAGTTAATTTAGTTATCCAAGGATTTTCTGCTTGGAAATCACTAACTCTTTTCCCATAGAAAGTTCTATTAATAAAATCTTGTAAAGCAACTATTCTTCTATCAGTATCTGTATTCTTTGATAAGTACTTGATCTTATTTGCAGCTTTAAGTATTGAACTACTTGCAGTATCTAATCTTTTAATTGCATTCTGATCATCAGATAGTACATCTAAAATTGCAGTCATTACAGGCTCTTCTTCTACTAAAGTTTTTTGTTCATTAAGAGAATACATGTAATCCCACATAGCTCTTAATACATCTGTAGAAGTTTCTTTAAGATCTAATTTATACATACCTCTTACAGGAATCTTAGATAAACCATTACCTTGTAAATCTGTAGGCACATACATCATATGCTCTTCTAAATTAAAGCCATATGTTTCAGCATCATCTGATTTTTTCTTAAAGATTGACTTAATATATTCTAATCCAGTTTTAGCAGCAGTAAGTTTTTCTTGAGCTTGCTGTTTACCTTGACCTGATTTTATATACTCTAGTGTAGTTCTTTGACGGAATCTAGCTAAATCATAATACATTCTTGACCCATATACTGAATCTTCTTGAACACCTAAGTAAAGTTCTTTCATCTTTTCAAGAAGCTTAAACTTAGCGTCATTCTTAGCTTTCATTTCATAGTACTCTTGATTTTTATATTTATCATCAAAAGCATTTTCTCTTGGTAAATAATTACCACGGTTATCTACTATAGTACCTATACTTTTTTCCCAATCACCTTTTGGTATAGTTTTATATTCATCTTTAATAAATGACTGAGTATACTTTGAAATAGGTGTACCTTTTATCATTCTTTTCTTACCTGTAATAGGATCAACTATCTCAGTCTTTTTATAGTACTTTTCATCAGTAGGTCTTTCAACTTCCCATACTTTAAGATTAACAAACTTATTAGTATAACCACCTTCATAATCATTTAAAGTTTGATCCCAAACATTTCTAATAATGTGATTATTTGTAAACCACTCTTCAAATAATGAGCTCTTTTCAAAAAGTTCTTTTAATGCTAAATTATCTGAAACAAGATCACCAACAGTCTCCATTGTTACAGGCTCAACATCTAAACCTTCTAAAGCTTTATTAAATGCAGTAATATAATAGTCTGTATATATACTATCCTTAAGTTCATTTAACTGAGCATATAAACCTCTTAACTCAGAAGTTTCTATACCCGTCATTCCAAACTCATTTCTTCTATTTATAAGATTCTTAAAATCTTCTTTATCTTTTTGTGTAGGAACTATTTTACTACCTTTTACAAAAACAAAATTTTCTAAATAGTATAATCTTTTAGATTCTTGTGGGGTTAATCCAGTCTTTTTATCAAAAGTCTTTTGTAATTCTATTATCTCTTCCTCAACTCTTTTTAATCTTTCAGCAGATACTTCTCTTAACTGAAGACCATTAGGCTGACCATCTTTATCAGTTACATTATTAATAAGTCTATATCTCTCCTCATATAACTCATTAAGTTTTTTAATAGTAGGATGATTCTTACTTCTAATTTGTAACTCTTTTATTCTATTCAGTATTTTAGATTTTTCTTGAAAGTAATCTGCAGTATAAGCAGTGCGAGTACTTTTCTCTAAAAATTTTTCTATTCTTTCTTTAAATAACTCAGGTTTCTCATCAAGAGTAATACCCTCTGCAGGTAGAACAACTTTAGCAAAGTGATCCAAGTCACTTTGAAATTTATTCATATTAGTCTCAAATCTATAAAACCTAGAAGATTCTTGTCTATACTTTCTTCTAACTAAAACTCTTTGTAATTCTTCTCCTTGTTTGTATTTACCAAACTTATCTACAAGACTATACAAATCATCATACTCTATTTGAGCTTCCTTAGATGGAGTAAAGTCTAACATATCATCCAGTTCTGTCCAGGCACTATTGTTTTTAATAGCATTCAATTTTTCTAATGCCTTTTGTCTTTCAATATATGCATCCATTGATACAGAAGCTGATACAGTTATTTCCTTTTTAGTAGACGGATCATAAACAGCATTATTACTATTCCATATTTTTCTAACATCATATACTACTTGTTTGTAGGGACGATGCATGTATTTTTCATTAAAATCATTTAATGCAGTTACAGCAGTTTTAATAGCATCTTTATCTCCATTTTTTCTAGCTATAGTTAGATTATTCTCCAACACTGCTAGATCATAACGCCAGTTTTTAAACTTATCTATAAAAGTATAAATCTCATATTCCGATACTTCATTAGTTTCAGGGTTGATACTAGGCACAGTATCTACTGAAAGTAAAAAGTCTTTCATTTGAGTTGTATTTGTAGGATCTAGTCCTGCAGCTAAAAACATAGGCTCCAATTCAGCAGCCATCTTATTTAATTGATTATAACTTTCAGACTCTGTTTGTGATAACTTCTGTCTAACATATTTAAATACAGAACCTAGAAGATCATCCATATTACCAGTTGGTGTAAACATAGCAGTCATCAAACCTAAATCATCTACTTTACCTTCTATATAGTCACTTACCGTATCAGCAGTAATCTTTTTAACTGTATAATCTTTTATACGATCTAGTAATACTTTTACTCCTTTAGGTTTGCGCGGCAACTTTAAATTATTCTCATTAAAAGTTTTAATCTTTTGATTATCTATTTTATCAAATACATCTTCAAAAAATTCTGCAATCTCCTCTTCAGTATAACCTTCTTTATTTAATACTTGTAGAGCTCCGTCTTTAAATGTTTTTACAACATTCTCTTGCATAAGCTCTGTATTATCTATAAAGAAATCTTTAGTAAAATCTAAAGTAAGATTATCCGCCATATCTATAGCATTATCTAACTCCGTGGCCATACTTGATAGTTTAGCAATCAGCGGGTTAGTACTATCTAATTTTAATAATTTAATAGTATCTCTCAAGAATCCTTGTTCTCCCTTTAATAACTTCTTGAAATAAGTAACTTTTGCAATACCATCAACAGTAAGATGTTTATTATTTTTTTCAAGGTTTCTGAATACCTCTTCTATCTTACGAGTAAATACATCTATCTCATTAATACTATTTATAAAAGCTAATGATCTGGTTCTAAAATCTGACTCACTTTCTTCTAAAGCAGTTATTATATTTTGTAAGTCTTCTTCTGTAAGATTATCATCTACAGTTTTAAATGGTTGTAAATAATCACGCACACTTTGGAGTACAGCCAAACCGCCTTCTTCTTGTAATTCTTCTCTTAATTTTTTAGGCGAGTTTCTCAACAAGTTAAGCTGATACTTCATCTCACTATAAGTCCTATCTATTACTTTAATAAAATCTTGAGCATCTGTTTTTCTTAAAGCTTTAACAAAATCATCGGTCTCCTTTTTCATCTCAGCAAACAATGATTGTTGATAAGCCAAATCTGTAATGACAAAGTCTTTGTTTATCATCATGTCTACAAGATCTTCTAATGTAGTTGTAGTATCAAGTTTTGCCAACCTTACTTTGTTACCAGCTAGACCTCTCAACACTTGCTTTATGGCATATAATAAGTTCTTTATAAACTTCTCAAATAAAGTATCATCTGATACGACCTCATTAATTTTATTTTGAGCATCCATTTCCATAGCTGTAGCCATGGCTTCTTCTTTAAATCTGTTACTATCTTCTTGTAGCTCAGGATACTCTCTTTTTACATATTCTATTGCCTCCCTTCCTTCTGCAGATAATTTAAGTTGCTCATATAAATTATCAAATAGTTTTGAGTTTTGATATTGTATTCCCTTTAGTAAAGGGTGTGCAAACTCATGTATTAAGTTTTTAGAATTGAATTTACCCTTTATGAAATATACATGATCACCATAGAAAAATGCGGATGATTTTCCATCATAAGGCTCTGGTGTATTTTGTAGTAATGATATTGCATCATCTATTTCAATTATACTATAACCAATACCAAATGCTGCTTCAAACTTTTCACCAAGTCTTTGAGCAATCTCTAGATCCCTTTGTGCCTTGAGTGCTTCTGATATAAAAAAGTTTCTGTCAGGTTCAGTAAATAAATAATTGTCTGTATATTCTTCAATAGTGATTCCCGCACGTAAAGCGTCTTCTATTTGAATTTTTCTAGCTTCTTCTTCTAAGAGTGCAAATTCATCTAACTCTCTTAATACATCTATCTCATAGTACTTATCTATAAGTTCTTTAGGTATAGTTATTTCTGAGTCAATGAAGTCTCCGCTTATTGAATAGTCCAATACTTTTATTGAAGCTACTCTATCTTTAGGAGCTTTCCCTTCATTTACAAAATCTGTCATTTCCTTATTGACTGTACGAGCATATCTTTTAGCAGCTTGTAAATTCATACGTCTTCCAGCAGAAGCTTTGCTATCTATAAGTTCTTTTGCAAAATCTGTTATCTTTGTTCTACAGGGCATTTTTAATATTTATTTAAATATACAAATTATTAACTACATGATTCTGTAGGAGGAATGTTATTTCCTTCTAGTCCAAATATGTTTAAGTTTTCAGCTCTATCTGATTCTTGAACAAAAGATTGAGTAGGTTCATATATTACAAGTTCTCTACCTGCATCTTTTACGTCTTCTTCAATCCAACCAATTAAAGAATTATAACCATTAGCAATCATTGCATCTCTTACAGCATCATTTGATTCTTTCATAGAAGTAAATGTTTTACCTTCTATTGCAGATCTTTTGATTTGCATAAACTTAGTTTGTCCTTCTTTAGTTGTAGCATCTAAAGTTTTAGAAAGATCATATACCACATCTACTTGCTCTACAGGATCAGTAGATCCAATTTCTTGAAATGGTTTGTCTAAAGCATAATAAGCACCAGAACCTCTTTGAGCATAATCTACTTTAGAAGAAAAAGTTCCTGATGTTCTATATGCGGTAACTGTTTGTACTGTAGGTTGAGTAATAGGTTTACTCCAAGTACCAATAACTTGACCATCTACGGTTACTTCAGAATAAGTGTATCCTTTTGCTTGCATATTAGCAAACAATCTTTTTTCTCCTGTATTATAAGAATTAGAATCAATATAAGCTTTATTATCTGTAAGTACAGTAGCTCCCGCTTCTACAGCTTTAATAGCTTCTTTTATGGTTCTATCTTGATTTTGTTTTTGCAATTCTGCACTACCTCTTTTGCCAGGTACTGACACAAATACTACATCATTAGAACTATAGTTACCAGTATTAGCATACTGACCAGCCTGCTCTGCATATAAAGCTGTACTACTTCCAGAAATACCTTCAGCAAAACCTATATACTGAGTAGCAATTTTAGCTTTAGATTTAGCTTTTTTATCAACAGCCTGTTTTGGTTCTACTGTAAATCTATTTTTAGGAGTGGTAACACCCTGTACAATAGGTTTAGTAGGTTGAGTAGTGACAAATAAACCTGTAGTTTGTAATACTTTTAATGATCCAGGTTTTTTTGCATATTTATTTACTTTTTCAGTAAATTCTTCTAAAACGCCATTAATTGTATTACCGTAAAGGTTG
>Ga0208161_1001354_pt1 | contig 13102 bp, 16 predicted proteins | sample CB_VirMetaG_3_FD_184538 | JGI IMG/M metagenome (GOLD analysis project Ga0208161, IMG submission 184538) | Freshwater to marine saline gradient viral communities from Chesapeake Bay - CB_1508_1S Viral MetaG (SPAdes) (version 4) | ecosystem: Environmental > Aquatic > Marine > Coastal | place: USA...
GTGGTGCCGCTGGGCGCTGTCGTGCGCGTTACCCTGACCTCGTAATTACCGCGCGAAACAGCCCATCGATATCCGTGCCTGATCGCGGAATTGCGCGCAGCCGTGATCTTTATATTCGAGCCTGTGGAATGCCCGCTTGTCGATGCCGTGAATGTAGGGTCGAGCCAAGTAACAGCGCCGACAGCACGATATTCGATCTTGAAGCTGACCGAATGGCTGCTCCTGACGCCCTGATCGGTGATGTAGAATATGCCCTGCGGGAAGGTGATATCGACGCCGATCTCGTCAGCATCGCTTGCCGCCGTGCGCGTATAATCTTCGGTCGCGGAATAATTGATCGAAAGCGCATCCTCCTCGACGATATTCGGGAACAGCGAAAGCGGAGTATCTCCAGCCCTGCCTTCGACCGTCTCGATCTGCACGCCCTCGAAATCGGCAATCGGCGTTTCACCGATGCGAATGTTCTCGATCTTGAGCGGCCCGTATCCCCAGACGAGCAGCATCCTGACATAGTTCTCATCGCCGACGACCTCGGTATATGAGAGCGCACCGAGCGGTGGCGTGTGGCGATAAACGCCGAGAACGCTGGGCACCGTTTCGAAGCGCCGCACCGCATTTCGCGCACCCTCGATAAATAGCGTTGGGCTATCCATCTGCGTCTGCGTTTGCGACAGCTCTGCCATCTTCGGCGGTCTGATAGGCGCGATGACATTGATCAGCAGCGTTCCGGCGATAGAGATGATCGCGCCGCCGATCTGCGCTGCCGTGATGGTCGTGCCCGCAATCGTTATCGCTTCGATGCCGATCGCACCGGCGAGAGCGCCTCCGAGCGTAAACGATGCAACGATGACCGCGATGGTGAGCAGCGTTCTGGTCGGGTTTTTGCCACCACCGCCACCGCCGCCGCCCTGCGGAAATACCTTCAGATATACATGCCGTCCCGGATTTGGCCGCACGAGATGCCAGTTATCGCGCGGGATATAGATGTCCTCGATGTAGACATGACAGTGCGCGCGCAGAACCGGATCGGTGATTTCGAGATCGACGATCTGCTCGATTGTCAGTCCATCGGGAACAACAGAATGCCGGGTTTCAGACCGGAACGGATGCGGCTGGGATATTAGCTGCTGCATAGAAGCCCTCGACCCTGAAACGCTCTATTCGTTCCAGACACGTTTCGATGCCCTGTTCAACGTGCAGAATTCTGCGTCCGATGACCAATCCGGCGTGGATAACGTGCCCTCGACGATAAATGCACGCGACAGATAACGGCTGCGGATCGACCTTTACCCAGAATTCCTGCGATCTCGTGCCGAAATTGCGGATCAGCGCGCGGATATCGTTCGTGTCATTATAGATGAAATCCGGCACTGTGACACCCAGCACGTCGCGATAAGCGCAAAGTACCAATCCCCAGCAATCCCAGCCTTTATAGTCGCGCCCGTGTTCGACGAAAGGCACGCCAATCGCAGCGCGCACGAATTCGTCCTGCGTCATCAATACAGGCCGGGGAAATATGCCGGGACGAATTTTCCCGCCGGATAAGGCTCCGTGACGAAATCTTCGAATGTCAGATCGCCGGTGACCTTAGCCGCGTCCCATTTGACATTACGCAGCGTGAAATACGGCCACTCGATCTCTACCGTGTCCGGTGCCGCCGCGCGAATAACCTGAATCTGCACAGTCGCCGCGCTCGTCATTGTTCTGAGCGCCTGGGCGATTTCACGCGACACGTTATCGATGGCGAGTTGTGCGCGTGGCGGCGCTCCATCCTTATTGTCGGGAAGCGTGATTTCGAACGGGAAGCCGACGAATGTCTCGCCGTTTGACGTGACGCTTTCGGTGTTATTTACAACGCGGATCGGCTCATCGAGCGTGGCGTGATCGATAGATAGCAGCACGAGCCAGACATCAGTTGTTTCCTGCGCGAAGGCGCTCGATGTAAAGGTCGCGGAAACCATTACGGCAGCACCTCAAGCGGCAAAGTGAGCGCATAGAGACGCGAATTCGGCGTTCCATCCGGCTTTATCAGCGTTTCTTGCGGCTCCTCGCGAAAGCGCAGCGTTTCCGATGCGTCGGTGAACGGGTCGATCCATGTGAAGCTGTCCGTGCCGTGTCCAAGCGTGTCCTCATAGAACGTGTTAAACGTCGTGAGTTGCGCGCCCGTCACGATGATCTGCGCGTCATAGTTCTTGGTCGTCGCTGTAAATCTGGCGCGCTGCTTCGCCGGACCAGTGTCCATCTGCGAGCGGATGCGTCCGGCCTGTCGAGTGCGCGTTACATTCGCCAGAATTTCCTGCGGTAATGTGCCCGGCCACGATGCCATTTTAACGTCCTGCCAGTTGCGGATTCAGCCCGGCGAAATTATTTCGCAACGCGCGCCCAGTGCGACTGCCGGGGGATGAGATATTACGCGCGACGGCTTCATCGATGTAAATGTCAATCGACTTTGAGCCATTCGGCCCGGTGCTTTCTTCCGTGCGTGTCTGCGCGCCGGTGTTGTTGTACACGTTGACCATGACCTGACCGCCGCCACCCGCGCCATTAGGCACGACACGCCCAGTCATTCCCGGCACGAATAATTCCGGCCCTTTTTCGCCGACGACATACGCACGATTGGGCGATGTCACGCCACCGGCAGCAAATCCGGGCAGGTTATAGGACATCGGATCGAATGATGTGCTGAACGCGCTGCCGAGAACATTGTTCAGGATCGACGACAGCGGCCCGGTGATAAACGTGCGCGATGCCATCCTGAGCATGTCGGCGATGATCGAATCGGCCATTGATTTGAATGAATCGCTCGCGCCTTTCGTGCCCGTTATCAGACCGGCGAAAGCATCATCGATACCATCCATCGCCTTGACCGCGCCCTTCTGCATCGCGTCGAATGCGCTCGTCGATGCTTCCGCGAGTTCCTGCAATGGCGTTTTTGTTTCAGCGACCGTCTTTCCGAATTCATCTGTCGCTTTCCGCAAATTTGCCAACTTGGCGAGTTCCGCAAGCGGATCGAATGTTGGTTTGGTTTCTTTGGGAGCGGGAATTGTTACGCGAAGCGGCTCGCCTTTGGCTTTCTTCTGAAGTTCTTCAAGCTGTCTGGAGACCTCGCCGATCTCTTTGCTCAATTCCTGCGCCCGTGTCCGCGAAATATTTAAACTCGCCGGATCGCCAAATTGGAGCGCATTCATACCGGCCTCAGCATTTCTTTCCTGCTGCTGCATCAGGTCGTCTAATTCCGCGCGCAATTTCGATATGCGCTCAGATGCGGGACGAGATATCAGGCCGAAGAATTTGGCGACTTCTCTCGTGGCTGCCATTGCATTAACTGCGATCTCTATCAGATCGGATGCAATCTGCTTAAAATTCATATCGCGCATCATGGTCAGCATCTGACTCATGAATTGAACGCGGATCACCTCAGCCGCGAGCGTGAATTCATCTTTGATCTTTTCAGCGTTCCGCAACAAATCTTCTTCGATGACCAAGCCCAACTGACGCGCGCGTTCGATCCCGGCATCTAAATCGGCGATACGGATGTTCGAGAAAACGAGACCAGCGGTGCGTCCGAATGAAGCAGCAGATAACGAGGCCCGATCCTGCGCGTTGGTGTAACCTTCAAGTCGCCCGATAATCAGTCGGAACGCTTCTTCATTATCCGTGACACTTTTAAGCTGCTGCGCGAATGCCGGGTCCGTCCGATCAAGGAATGTCTTGAGCGATCCCGTACCAGCGCGCAATTCGCCAAGCCGTTTGGATAAGCCGCCAAGCGCGCTCTCTAATTGTTCCTGCGAGACGCCGAGAAGGTCTGACGCGACACGCAATTCTTGTAGCGCATCCGTCGAAACGCCGATTTTATCTGCGGTCTTTGCGAGATTGTCGGCAAAATCCAGCGTCTTTTTCGCGGCGACGACGAAGCCCGCACCTATAGCAGCGACAGCTCCACCGATAGCCAACGCTCCGGCCTTGAGACCTTTGATTTGGTTGCTGACCGAATTAAACGCCTGCTTGGTCTTATCGACGGCGGTGATTTGGATTTTGAGGTTTTCATCCGCCATCGTAATTTATCCTGAAATAGGCCATCCACTCGTTAAATTCATTAACGGTCAGACTTTCGATCTCGCTCTGTGTCTTGTGCAACCGATCCGCCAGAAACAACATGTTCATCCTGAACGGATCGGATTTTAGTTTTTTTCAATATCCGCCGAACTTTCAACATCGGCAAACATCTGCCCTGACACTTCCGAGATGACCGTCAGGCTTTCACGCATCAGGATCGGCTTGTCCTCGATGGTGAACGCCTTGGCTCCATCTTCCGTCTCGGCCTTCATGATGATGAGATCGACCATTCCGGCAATCGTCATGTTGGACAAAAAGTCTTTGTGCCGACGCTGTAACTTGTCGATATCGCCAGCGGTCAATGCCGAGACAAATATCACCGCCGGATTGCCATCCTCGCCCCATGCGTCAACGATAATCCGGCGGCGTTCCTTTGCGCGATTGAGCGCGATTTTTTCTGCCAAGCGCATTAGGCGACCGTGTCAGTCGTCAGCGCGCCCGTGCCCTGCACGCCAATCGACATCTCAACCATGCCATCGAAGCTGGACGAGATCGAGCGGCTGGTCACGATAGCCGTGCCGGTCAGATAGGTATCGCCGCTCGTAGAACCCTCGGGATAGAGGTTGAGCGTGACCGATGCGCCGATGGTGAGCGCGTTCTGACCATTAGTGTCGGTCTCGTCCCAGAACACATCAATCGAGCCGCTGAAGCTAGTCAGGCTCGGAAGATAAGTGCGGGCGGTGTCGCCCATCGAGGTATCTTCGAGCGTGTCTGCGGTTTCTTCGATGGAGAAGCTGCGGATTTCGGCAATCGCATTCGCGCCGACCTTAACAGTCCCCTCCGAGCCTTTATGCGTTGCCATATCAAATCTCCTTATTAGGCAGCGGTTTCGAGATCGTTTTCGAGAGTAACATAATCGACCATGACCGTGAAGGTCGCAATACCCACGGGCTGATCGCCTTCTGCGTTGAAGTCAACATCGAATTCCGTCACGCGCGTATCCTTAGCTAAGCCGTTGCGCGTGACATCTGCGGCCAGTGCTTCCGCAACTTCAACGCCAATTGCGTCAATCGTATCCTCAACGCCAGAGACGGCTTTGACATACGCTTCGACCGTAAACTCAACTTCGTGCATGACTGTGCGCGGTACCGTGATCGACACATATTCGCTGACTTCGGATTTCGAATAAATGCAGATCGCGGGCAGCTTCGTCTCGGCGAGCGGGAAAAATCGCGTCTGATAAACATTCGCCCCGGTCGTCGTCAGGCCAGTCAGCGTTGTTTTGATATGATCGCGGATCGCCTTGCGAACGTGCGCCATCAAACGGCCTCCAACACTAGCATCGTGATTCCAGTGCCATCATCCTCGACCACTTTGATCGTGTAATTGGTCGCATTGACGGTCAGCGCATCGCCCTCGGCTGCGGCGGAAACATCGGAAGTGCGACACATAAAGCGCGGCTGCTCGATTGCTACAGTAACAGAGCCGCCAGCGTCAGCAGCGTAAAATTCGTGATCGAAGATGCCGTTAATGGTAACGGGGGAACCGCCATCTGGCGTATAAGTAGCCGCCACGCCGAAATCATCAACGCTAAAAAACAGAGCGCGATCAGCGTCAGTCTCGACAGCCATCTATTCCTCCGGCGTCTCGATCTCATCCGCATCGAATGCCCTGTCGATCAGGGACATCTTTTTGCGCCCCGGCTTCTTCATTTCCTCGGCAATGCCACGCGCAACCAGCTTCTCGCCGATGCGATCATTAACTTCGAGGATGTCACCGGCGAGATGGTTGCGCCCATCGCCGATAAAACATTTCTGCGTGATCTTGATTTTCATCTCAATTCCCAAAAGAAACGGGGAGAGGCGAGATTATTCCCACCTCTCCCCATCGTCTAATTAGGCAACCGACACCTCATCGGTGAGCGCGAAGCTCTCCAGATGACGGAACGCAATGTCAACGTCCTGATGGACGATGATGCGAACCGTGCCAGCCAGACCGCCGGTCGTCTCATCGACGAGGATCGACGGAGCGCCGAACAGGCCAACGATAAGCTGCGACCAGTCGCCGAACACGAGCGCCGAAGCATCGTTCCCGCCATCGCCCGGATCGTAGGTCGAGAGGACGTTGCTGCTGAACTCGATGGGATAGCCGTAGAGGCTGTTCCAAGGATCGTTCATCAGCATGACGCTGTCGGTGCTGCTGACCTTCGCCGTAGAAGCCAGCTTCGCCTTGACCGCCGGGGAAGAGAGCCAACCCTGCGTGGCCGTGTTGACCACCGCGTTGTTGTTCTCGACCGCCTTGACCAGCGCAACGATGTCAGCCCAAGTCAGCGTGTCAACGTCAGTGCCAGCCGAGATATCGACCGAAGTCACACCAGCGTTGATGATGCCGGTCGGCTGCCCCGAAGAGCCCGAGCCGTTGATCGCGTAGTACTCAAGGCGATCAGCGAGCGAGCGCAGCAGGTCATCCTGCACGACCTGATCGAGCGACGGAATCGACTCTTTCAGCGCGATGCGACCGATATCGACATAGGCACCCATCGTGCGCGGCTGAAGCGTGACGCCCGCATCGGTCTGGGACTGATCGGACACATTGCCGAGTTCTTCGACGAAGCCCGCATTCGCACCCGCCGAGAACTTCGGCATCTTGATGCGATTGGTCAGGCCCGACATGAACGTGACACCGAGACGCGCCATCACCTGACGGGCACGCAGGGCCTCGACGAACATATCGCCGCGATGGACGGTCGGAATAAAATTGTCCACCACGTTTTCGGAGCCGGAAGCACCCGTCGCGGCCGCAGACATCGGACCAGCGCGGAACGCAAAGTCAGGCACATAGAAGCCATCGCTCTGCTTGCCAACGCGAGCCGCGATTTCCTCGTGCATCTCACGCTCGAACCCGGCCTTCGACCAGTCATGCGTAAGCTGCGCGTTGATCATGCGCGACAGAGAGTAGGACCGACACTCCTTCTTCGGGGCATCGACGACGTGCGCCGGGGTGTCCAGCGGCTCGTTGCCAATAGCCTCAAGAAGCTCACCACGGAAGGCGTCGAGCGAAAGACCACGACCAAGCGCGTCCTCGCCAAGATCGGCCTTATTGTGCTTGCGCGCGAGAGCCATGATGTCCTTGGCGTCCCGGCGTGCGGCCTTCGCAGCGTCGGCAGCAGCCTCGGCCCGAACCGCGTCGAGATTGATGTCAGACATTGAAATATCTCCTTCTGATCTGACGGTTACATTCAGGGTTTCGGGAGCCGCTCGCCCAACGCCGACGAGACTTGACTGGTCTGCCGGAATTGAAACGATTGAAATCTCCATAGGGGTCGTGCGAACCCGATAGAAGTCCTCGGGATCGTTCTTTTCATCAACGCGACCATCGATGCGATAGCCAACGCTGATGTTCTGGCGGATACCATCCACCACATCGTCGAACACTTCGGAGGCGAGCGCACTTCTTCCAAAGCGCACATATGCACGGAGACGCCGCGCATCCTCGTCCAGTTCAACAGATTCAACCACGCCAATCTGGCGTTCCATATCGTGATCGAGCAGGAGCGGAGCGCGCCCACTGTTCAAGAATTCAAGGTTCATGCTCTCGGAGCGGTGATCGATGACCTCCATTCCGAATTCGCGCCGCACGGGCTGCTCCGACGACACGCCGACACGCACGACACGCTTTTCTTCATCGATGACCTGATCGCCCGACATATCGAAAGCGCGCATCTGCAATTCGGCGCGATCAAAGCGCGCGGTCTCGGCATCCTGCTGCTGTTCCTGATCTTCCATCACTTCGACCCTTTCATTCGTCGCGGGTTCAAACTCGATAGGCTCGAAATCGTGTTCGTCGAGCCATGCACGCGCATCTGCTTCGGAATATCTGTCTGCATCGAAGCGGATGGCCTGAATCTCGCTCTTATTGTCTTTGATTCCGTAGATGAAATCAATGCCGGGTCCACCCGCGTCGGTTTCGCGCGCAAACTCATCATATTGCGCGGGATCGGTCAAACGCGCCGCATGCTCATTAGGATATGGCCGCATCTCATCATGCGCGCCGCGCTCATCGATCCTATCCATCGCGGCATCCTTTGCTTCTGCCCATGTTTTGCCAGCGTCACCGCCCCAAAGCGCCCAGGCGATGCGCCCATTAGACGGATATCCATCCTCATCGGGCGTGAAGCCCTGCCCCTGCTTATCGACCTCATGCCGCGCGAAAAAAGAAACCATGCGGCGCACGGTCTCGGGCGAGAGTTCCTGCCGATTTTTCAACTGCACCGCGCGCGCAACGCCGACCGCCGTGCCGCCGCGACCGTATTCTTCACGCCACGCAAGCCCACGCTCGGCTTCTTCTGCCATGCCAGCGGTCGGCGTGAGATCGATGTCCTCGCCCTTATACTTCGCCATCGTCGCCTCCGGTCACATCAGCAATCGCCGGTGCTTTGGTGCCGAACGGCTCGAATGCCATCGAAAGCCCATACTGCGCCGCAAGCTCTTTGTCGCGGCTGATCTGATTGAATGTTTCCTCGGCATCGCGCCCGTAATGCGCGGCAACATCCTGCATCGAGAGGATGCCGTTATTCAGGCCTACAACTGCCGCATTCATTTCCTTGAGCGGGTCTACCCAGTTCCAGCCGCGCCCACGGAAATGCACATTGTCGGCGAATTTGTCGAACTTGCTGCTCGGGATCGGGATCGCGCCGAAATCCATCGCAGACATGAGCCATTCGCGGAACACCGGCTCGACGAAATGCTGGATGATAAACATCTGCAAGCTGCGATACCCGTCGCGTTCATCGAGCGCGCCCTGCCGGATCGACGAATAATTCACGCTGCTGAGATCGTTCGACAGCGCCGCATACGAGACGTTGAGACCTGACGCCACGCCGCGCAGCATCGCAGATTCGAATTCGCCGAAGCCCGTCGTCGGATGTTTCGGATCGAACATCTCAAACGAATAGCCAGACGGAAGCTGGTGGAACGATCCCGGCTCGACATCGATCACGGGCATGTAATTCTCATGAGTGTCGTCACCGATGTATTCTTCGCCGCCGGGGGATGTCAGGATGCCCATCTTCGACGCTGCGATGCGCGCTGCGATAACCTCGGCCTCGCGATAGGCGTGCAGATGTTTCATCGCCGACATGGCCGATACCATAAACGGCTCGCCGCGCGTCTGATGCGTGCGCGTGGGAGTGTAGATATGGATCATCTCATCGGCAGGGACGCGAATATGTTTCTGCGATTGCGCCGAGTAATAGTATCTATCGCCCGGATGCGTCGTCAGCACATGATAGGCAATCGGACGGAAGGCGCGATCAATCTCGATGCCCATGCGGATTTGATTGCCGTCCGGCAGCGTTTCGTTTTTTTTCTCGTCGATTAGATCGGCCTCAATAAATTGCAGCGCAAATCCATCGCGATATTTTTTTCCGCGCAACTTCTTCACAAATACTTCGCCGTCGCGCGCCATGCTTTCGACCGCAAATTTCTGACAGTCGATCCACGACATGCGCCCGTCTACAGTCGGCGAGCCGATGCGGCCCCAGCGTGTAAAAGCATTTTCGATGATCGTATTACCGGCGGCGTCGAGCGTGCCATCCGCGTTGCGCGCCTTGATCTGTAGCTGAAAGCCCTGATCGCCGACGATGTTGGTCTTCAGCAGGTTCATATATCGGCGCGCAAATTCGTTATCTCGCACCAGTTCGCGCGAGCGATTACGCATGACTTCGAGCGTGTAGCGCAACTCGCTGTCTGCGGAATTGGACGATCCGATGAAGTCACTAAATAGCCGCCCGCCGCGAGCCGCTGCATATGTGCGACGTTTGAATTTGTTCTCGGCGGTGGTTGCCTTATCGCGCCGGAGGAAGTCCAGAATTGCCATGTCAGAACCTCACAACCATCGTGGCACCAGTCGGCAATCCGCGCCGCACCCGTTCCTTGCGCCGTTCCATCACGATCTCGCGCTTGTAATAGTCGCGCCATTCGACCAATTCGGTCGGTGCCATCTTGGACAGCGAGCGCCCGTTGATCGAATATGACAGCACGTCGGCATCCGCGCGCCCCTGCAACACAGTCTCGATCTTGTCGACCATGATCTCGGCATGACTGCGCGGGTCGGATTGATTTACGTCGAGATCGACGACTGCGCGGAAATCGCCGCGATCAACGACGATGCGATTGCTGTCGCTGTTTCTGACGATCTCAAGCTGCCAATGGTAATAGCCGGGACTGAAATTGGCTGACGTGGCCGACGAGGCAGCGAACAGATAATCATTGCCGTATGCCGAGCCGGTGAGCTGAATTTCATTCGCGCCGCCGCCGGTAATGCGCGCGATATACGTCGCCGTATATGCCGTGTTGGGATAATCCGTGCCGAGATCGACGCGCCGCCACTGGATGTAATCACCGACAACGATTTCGGACGGCTCTGTCGTGGGAGAATTCGCAGCATCGAAAAGATTAGCCATCTGTCACCTATTTCCATGCCGTCGCGAAATTATTCCTGCGTGCCGGTCTGCGTGGCGCAGCACTTGGCTGCTCTGTCTTTCGGTCGATCAGCGCATTGATATTCGTGTTTAGCAATGCATATGCGGCAACCGCGTAAACCCTCAAATCCAGCGCCTCATTGCGCGCTCTGACCTTCTTCCATTCCCTGCGCCGAAAGCCCTTCGTGAACCGCACGACGATCTGCTCCGCGCTCAACTGCGCGAAATATTCGTCATCGTAATGGTCAGGGAAATGACAATAACCCGGCCCCGGCTTAGATATCTTCAAGCGAGCATATATCAATTCCTTGGCCGTATCAACGCCGACCGGGAATAGCTTGACTTTTCCGATGTTGTTCTTCGATGGGCGTCCGACTATCGGCTTGCCCTCGCCGCCAATGCCTTTGATCGCAAATATGCGGCGAGCCTCTCGCGGGCGAACGAAATTGTAGACTGCTTGCGTATAGTGCCCGCCGCTATCCACACACGCCGCCCGTATCGATAAGGTCGCGCCATCCTCTTTCTCAAACGTCTGATTAAGATATGCGTCCAAATCACGCCAAATCTCAGGCGCAGACGGGTCGCCATAGATGATCGAGTGATCGATAGACCAGCTTTCCTCGTCGCGGCCCCAACCCACGATCTCAATTTCGAGCCGGTCGTCCTGCACATCGACGCCAGCCGTAAGCAGATGCACGTCGCCCGGAACGCTGTCATATTGTTCGCGCCGCGATGCCAGATTCTCGTCGTCAATGCCATCGCCTTGCTCCTCCCATGTTTCGCCCAGATATGTGTTGACCCAAACGCGCAATGTTTCGGGCAACTTCTTTGCCTCAAGGAAATCGCGCACGCCCTCGGATAGCGGCACCCACGGCGAATAAAGCCCGGATAAGCGGAACCCGGCAATGCCATTCGACGGCTTCGAGGCGATCCATTCGCCGCTTCTGATGGCACGATATCGGTCGGCATCCGTCCACGCCACGCCGCAATGCTCGCAGATATATGCCGCGCTTTCCGCGTCGTCGTCCTGCCATTGCACGCTCGACCACTTCATCGTCTGTGCGCCATCGCAATGAATGCATTTCACATGATATTCTCGCTGATCGCTGTCGAGCCATTCGGCTTCGATGCGAGACGCATTCTTCACGGTCGGCGTCGAAACCGTGACCAGCTTGGCGTTCCAGAACGTGGTGGCGCGTTTCGCGGCAAGCCGGATCGGATCGCCTTCGGTCCCTGCGCTCGATGGATAGCGATCAACCTCATCGCAAAGCACGATACGCACAGGGCGAGACGCCAGACCGGCGGCTGAATTAGCACCGGCAATCGTGATGTGCCCGCCCGCGAATACCTTGTGCAGTGTGGTATTGCCGCTGTCGCGCGTGCGCGGGTCTTTGACCTTGCCCTTGAGACACGGCGTGTCGCGCAGCATCGGTGCGAGACGATCCTTCGAAAACGATTGCGCCATCTGCAACGTGGGCTGGATGCAAAGGATCGGTGCCGGGTCGCGATCAACGTGATAGCCGATGACGTTCAGCACGAATTCCGTCTTGCCGACCTGCGCCGATGACATGACGCACACTTGTCGGATCGCCGGATCGCTGATTGCGTCCATGATGCCGCGCAGATATTCGGCGCGCGATGTGTACCAGCGTCCCGGCTCGGCAGATGCTTCAGGCGATAAGCGGCGCTGCGCGTCAGCCCACTGACTGACCGTCATCGTCGGCGGCGGCTTCCATGCTTCCGCTGCCATCGCCGTCAGACGCTTGATCTGATCCGAATGCGTGTTCATCGATCCATCTTGCAAGTTCATCCAACGCCTCGATTATCTGATCCTCGATGATGCCTTTGCATATCGCCGGGTTATCCTCGACGGCCACGACCGGAGCCAATTTCGCGGGCATCGACAACATCTTTGATTTGCATGCGCCGATTAGTTCCATCCATGTTGCCACAACGCTATCGACGGCAACAAGATTTCCGCGCCGCTCTTTAAGTTCGATCTCGACCAGTTCCGCCTCGGCTGCGGTCTTGCGCGCGCGCACCTCATCAAAACTGACGACACCGGGATTGATGCTGCGCTCTTTGAGATAGCGAATATAGCCGCGCACCGCCGGGACAAGTTCATATCGCCCGCGCTCCGCCTTCGGAATGACGCCCTCTTTCGATAGCTGCTGCACGCGGCGCGGCGATAGATCGAGCAGCTTCGATATCGTTTCGAGCGAATGCGTTGCGGGACTAGGCATTAAATTCTTCTCCGGTTTCCGCATGAACGGCTTTTGTTAGATCGTCGGCGATCAGGATCGGGACTTCTGACATTCCAAGCGATTGCGCCGCAGCAAGCCGCGTGTGTCCGGCAATGACGACCATTTCGGGATCGACGACGATGGGCTGTTTCCATCCAAACTCTTTAATCGACGCCGCGACCTTGGCTATAGCGCCTTGATTTCGGCGCGGATTTCGAGCGTATGGAATGACCGTGTCGATTGCTACATTCTTGATTTTCATCGGAAACGAACCGCCTTCAAAATTTCTGACGCTAAGAAACTATCGGGGTCGCGCGTTACC
>Ga0208161_1001357_pt1 | contig 13089 bp, 28 predicted proteins | sample CB_VirMetaG_3_FD_184538 | JGI IMG/M metagenome (GOLD analysis project Ga0208161, IMG submission 184538) | Freshwater to marine saline gradient viral communities from Chesapeake Bay - CB_1508_1S Viral MetaG (SPAdes) (version 4) | ecosystem: Environmental > Aquatic > Marine > Coastal | place: USA...
GTATGCGTCCATTAGTTCTCCCAGTTTTCTTCTATAATTTTTAATGATACTTTTTGTAAAAGGAAGTATACTCCTTCTGGGTACGGTCTGCTAGATGCTATCTCATACATCTCGCCTTTGTCGTACATAATAACTGCACAGTCAATTTCTTTGCCTTCTTCCTCGTACTGCATCGCTTTTACTGCGAAGAGAGACAAGAACTCTGATGCGCTTATCGGCTCCTCTTTATCTTTACCGAAGTTACCCTCCACTACTTTCATAAGTTAGCCTCTATCAGCCTCTCAAGATACCACTTGGCTTTCCGAAGATCCTCTATACCGTTCTTGTACTCATAGCGCCACACGTACTTAAATATGTTGCCTTTGAGATAGCCCTTGAACTCTGGCTTATCCATAGACTCCTGTATCGCCTCAATGCACTCTACGTTTCCTGTGTTGTAGTGATGCGGTCTAGAGACTATGTCCCACTCTTCTGGTGTTACTTCGTTTAGTGATCGCGGGAAAGAAGTGTTACGATCAGACTTAGTACTCATTCTCTATCTCCTCAAATTTCCATCTGTTTTCTTTGACTCTATCACAGAACCTTTCTACTAAATCTTCTGCGTTTATTTCAAGAGCCTCTAGTATTGTTACTTCATCGTAACGTGCGGCTATGTGTTCTAGAAGTTCGTCAAGCGTTAGCACCGTACTTCCTCCGCAGATAAGACATACTGATAGGCATCTCATCAAACGCACCATCAATAACTTCATTGAACATCCACAGCCCAGACCAGCTACCATTAGTCTGCGGGTTTAGATACTCTTCGTTGTGCTGATAGTAAATACCAGCAAACAAAGCAGTCATTCGTTTTCCGCTGGCGTCTCTGTCGAACGCGATGTCTCTGTCTTGTACGTGTCCCATGACGCAAGACATATGTTTCTTTTGCAGTAATAGTTTTGCATTAGTGACTGGCCTGCCCATGACACCGCTAGTGAAAAAGTGGCAATAAGCAATACCATCCACAACAACTGGCTTAAGATACGGATATACTTCCCAATCTTTGAGGTATAAATCTTCATAGCTCATCAGTCCTTCTAGCTTTGCATCGTTTTCTACTGCCCGTTCAATACGATATTCATGATTACCTAGAGTAAAAATCATACGGGGTTTCCAGACACGCTTCTTGTGTTTGCGTAATCGTTTCTGCTCCGCCTTAATTATTTCCATGAAAGCCTTCATTGCTTCGTTGCCTGCTCTAACGTCAGCAGAGTAGCGTCTACCTTCGAATGATTTCTTGCCTACATCATAACTAGACAACGATGGCATATCCCAATGGTCGCCTAGATGAATGATTGTATCTGGCTTGGCAGCGACAGCATAACGCGCCGCCCAAATCATATGGCTCCAAATATGGTCTGGCTTTACTTGTGTATCTGGTATAACAAGATGTCGTTTACCATATGTCATGACCTTTTCCTCCGTCTTCTTTTACGCGGCTTACCATGCGTAGGATGTATAGGGTTGGCTGTGTAGTCGATGCTCCAATACTTAAGCAGGTTCTTTAGAAACGCTACAGGATCGTTACCTCTACTACGTTGCTTTGCCCAGTGCAGTATCTTGCCTTCTGCTGAGTTACAAGAACGATGTAGTACCTTACGTACATGACCTGTTGCATGACAGTGGTCAAGAGCAGCTTCATCTGGCTCACACCGTTCTTTACACAACGGGCAAATGTACTTCTGTCTACGCAGTTGACGTAGTCGGTACTCACGTATCTCACTTTGTTTGATTTGATTGTGGGACATTGTACTTGTCGTCCTCTGAACGCAAAAGATACAGTAGACTTAAACTCTCTACCAGCCTGTCTCTGTCTAGCTCATTATCTATGTACGTCTTTAGACAGGTCTCAAAAGCCTCCGCCTCTGATTTACACGGATCAATCAGTACATCTGCTTTCTTCGGCCCTATTCCTCTAACACCAAGAATATTATCAACACGATCCCCCATCAAAGCCTGCTTGTATATCCACAGCGATGCCTCCTCAGAATTAACTGCAGTTAATTTCTTCTTGACATAATCGTACAACTGGCAGGGTATCTGTTTGAAGTCCTTATCTAAAGAGCAAATGATGCAGTCGTAATCTAGCTTTGCGGCTTGGATTGCGATGTCGTCGTCTGCCTCTTTGTTGTCAGATACCGTAGCACCCCACTCGTTTATTAAGTACTCACGAAGTGCATCTTTGTGTACTGGTTTACGTGCTGGACGGTCTCCTTTGTATGGTTGAGAAACAGCAACCTCATCCCTGAAGTTGCTGCTACCGGTAAGGAATACTCTGTGTTTATCGTAGTGCTCTGCTAGATCGAAGACCATCTCGGTGATGTAGTTACCCATAGTTTGAGTAGCTACTCTCTCCTCTTCTTCGTCACAAGCAAAGCCAACACGATAGACGAGCATATCCCCGTCGATGAGTATCACAGTACCTCTGCCTCATCGAACTCGGTGACGTACTCTTTTAGATCGTCAATCACTATACGTCGTAGAGTGGCAGAACGACCTTTCTTCTTATTGTATTCCCAGTCGTAGTAGGAAACAAGACACTTGGCCTTGGAACCATTACCCACAACGACTCCCGTCTCTGGGTTATCATCTTCTGACATAGACGTTCGCCCTTTGATTGGGATTTCGAATCCTTCTTTGTCGAAGGCTTTGTACTTGTTGTTTGACTTGCATGTGATGTAGTATCCACGCTCATCTCCCTTGTTGTGTACAGTCAGGCCCATATCTTCCAGTGCTGTTACTGCGGCATCTGAAAGGCAGGCTAGGTCAACAGTGTACTTCTCTGCCATCTTATTCTGATGGGTAAGAAAAGGGTAATACAACTCACAACCGACCATTACGTTAGCTTCGTTACTCATACTTCTCTCCTTTGGTTTTACCACTAACATTATACCATAGATTTAAGATTGTGTTAATGGGTTTCTGCCCAATTATTACCAATCTTGTATTCACCGTCCAATGGACAGTTAAGGTTCAGGGTCTCGCCCGCAAACATCATAGCGTTGACACAACTACGTCCAATGAAGTCAGCATCGTCTGGCTTGCACTCTATCTGCCACTCATCGTGTACCTGTGCTACCAGCTTGAAGTCAACATTGTCTAGTAAGTCATACAGTATAATGATTGCTTGCTTCATTACCACAGCACCTGCCCCCTGCAGCAGCGTGTTCAAAGCAGCGTGTTCCGAACGTACTCTTATCCTCCTTCCATCTAGTCCTGTTACAAAACCGCTTGCCGCTTCCTGAGAAACGGTCTGCTTAAGATTCCGCAGTGATCCAACACGAGATAGAAACTTACTTCTTGCTTCTTTCCCTGCTGATCTCTTTGCTTTTTCACTACAGTCTTCTCCTCTAACAATAGACCCTATCTTTACATCGCCTGCGCCATACAAGAATGCGTAGATAAATGTCTTCGCCTGTGCTCTTGTCCGTAACCCAGCGAGTTCTTGATTCAGTGTGTGGATATCGCCTTCTAGTAGTTCCTTGGTGTAAGCCTCACTGTTCATGTAGTGAGCAAGCATACGTAGTTCCAGACCGCTAGCATCAGCGCCTACTAGAACACGACCCTCTGGCACACCAAACAGAGACCTGCATCGCTCGCCGTACTCAGCGCTTACGGCAGGCACTTGAGCCAAGTTGGGATTTGAATGCGACATTCTTCCCGTAACTGCACCAATATGCCTGACCCTACCGTGTATTCTACCGTCTTCGGAAACTGCTTTAATCCACGAATCAACTTGGCTGGCTCTCTTTTGGCATAGCAGATAACGGAGAATAATCTTCGCCTCTGGAATGTGTCCCTGTTTTTTAAGGGTACCCTCATCCACTTTAGGTTTTCCTGACGGTGTGAGTTCCTTCCATACAGCACCTTTGTCAGCAAGTCTATCTGCAATCTGCTGTCTACTACCGACATTGAATACCGTAACTTTGTCTTTGAGTTTCTTGTGTGTTTTATCACTGAACCTCTCCTCTATTATGGGAGGAAAAACTGCTTGAAGGTCTTTCTCTATCCGTATCATACGGGATGTCAGTTCTTCGTACAGTTCTTGCGCTCCCTCTTTGTCGAAAGAGAATCCGTTGTCCTGTTGTTCTTTGCATATCTTAGCCACACTGTGCTCTAGCTCTATGCAATGGTCTGAGAAGCCGAACATACCTAGCTGTGCTGATAAGGCATTGTACAGTTTCTCTGTCACATCAACGTCACGCTTACAGTACTCAATCATCTCATCAGACAACTGAGACCAGTCAGTGTGCTCACCTTTCGGAAAGCCTAGTCTAGTTCCCCAAGCATTGAGACTGTGACCCCCATCAACGTCGGGGTGAAACAGATTAGAAAGAACGAGAGTATCCATGAGTCGAGAATCATCAATGCGTATACCCCAGAGCCTGCGAATAACAGGGTCGTCATAACCGATAATATTATGACCACATATTTTCCCACCTTTGCTGAGTTCAGCACGTAGTGTCTCCTTAGATGTATGGATCAAGTGAGCTTCTAGGGGACGCTTTGTAACGACACAGTGTATCGTAGTAGGATTCAAGCCATCCGCCTCCAGATCTAGAAAGACTATATTCGAAGTAGGCAAGGTCTCGCTCGTCTTGCTCTGAGAGTTCGTCTCCATTACTCTTCATCTCCATATTCTGTTCCTGTGTAATAATCCACTGCCCCATCTTGGACATAGTTCTCCTCCTCTAAATCACTAAGACTAGCATAGTCCCAGTTACCTTCTACAGTTACATCAGATTCTACCAGATACCTAGTACACTCGTTACACAAGTCAACGTACTCATGTGACCCTGTGTACTTCTTGGTTCGTTCGTAGTCATTTAGTATCTTATCACACGCACAGCATCTCACGACATGATCTCCGTCAATCGTCCTGTGTCTTTATTATACATCAAAGAACACGCAGGGCCAGTCTGACCGCTGTATCTGTTCTTCAATACCCTGATGTTGGTTGTGTTACGTACCATGATATCTTCTGCCTGAGCATTACGTTCTAGTCCAAGAACAATATCAGATAACTGAGCGATTGCAGCAGAGCCGCGTAGCTGACCCAGACTAGTATATGCTCCGTCTTCATGTCCTTTACCCTCCGGTCTCTTTAGATGTGAGACAACAAACATACTGACCTGCATCTCCTGACAGAACATCCTGAGCTTGGTCATGATTTCATCTAGAGCCTTACGTTCATCGCCGTTGTTCTGGTCTGACACCAGTATAGATATGTGGTCTAACACTATTGTCTTGACACCAAGAACCTTGACTTGGTATCTGAATCGTGCCAGTACATTCTCTATCTGATTAGACCCCCACGTATCCCACAGCACAACACGATCATCAAGATCCAACGAATCGAATACACGATCAACCTCTTCAGGGGTGTAGTCACAGCCGGGTATGTGTATTGGTTTGTTGAGTTGAAGACCGATAAGGCCACGAGCAGTCCTGTCTGGTATCTCTTCTAGAAAAGCTAGACCTATCCTGTCGGTAGTCTGGCCCAATATAGAGAACACTAGCTCACGCATGAATGTGGATTTACCTAGACCAGAGCCAGCACAGATTGTCACTAGCTCTGTAGGTCTGATGCCGAAGGTCATATCGTCTAGACCTTTGTAAGGATAGCGAACCTCTGCTTCTTCAAGGGGTTTCTTCAGTGACTCGCGTAGCTCGCCCAGCATCGTCATACCGTCTGGGGTGTACGTCTTCGAGGCCCACCACCGCTTTACGAAGTCATCCTTGTCTCCCTCTATGAGGTAGTCACACGCATCCTTGTGTTTACCATGTTGGTAGATACGGGCTTTGCCACCAAAGATATCAGCACACTCTGTCGCCGCCTTCTTTCCTTGCTCGTCGTTGTCAAAGCAGAAGATGATGTTGTCGAAGTTGTCTAGGAAGTCATACGCCCTGCGACAGTCTGCGGCAGCACCATGAGCACCGTTACGTATAGAAACAACAGGGTACTTACCACCAAACATCTGGTATGCCGCCAGTGCATCGAACTCTCCTTCCACCACAGTTACGTACTGCCCACCTTGCGGGAACAAGTGCTGACCAAACAGCGATGCTTTCTTCCAATCCCCTGATATCTTGAATGTCTTGTCGGGGTAGCGGGTTTTAACCGCAGTTAATTCACCTGTCTCTGTGTGATATCCGAAGTGAACATTGCCTGACTTCTGTGCCACGTTGAACGCCGCCATCGTCTGCGCTGTGAGACACCTGTCTTGGTACCCCTTAAACGGCTCTGAGAACAACGATCTGTCGAACCCACCCGATGGTACTACCTTGTCTTTTAATTGGCTAATTTCCCCAGTACCCATGCTCTCAGAGGGGGTAAACTTAGCACACGCGAAACAGTACGATGATCCGTCGTCGTTGTAGGACAGTGCGTCACTAGAACCACAATCATCACACCTTTGGTGTAATTTAACAAAGCCCATTAGTGCATCTCCTCTTTACTTTTCCGTTCACCGAAATAATTATGGTACATATGCTCAAGAACATCAGGCTGAAGCGAACCATACTTGAGACAGTACCACTTAAGAACTATCTCCATCGCCTCAGCTAAAGAAACAGACAGAGCTTCTCTCTCCGCCATTTCCATAGCCATCTTGTTGTGGTCGTCCATTGCACTCTCCTTACATAGTTAATATGTACTATGTGTTATTAGTAATAGTAACACATATTACTCCCTATGTATTATCTATATAGTTAGTATAACACGATACCAGAAAAAGGAAAGGGTCTTGTAAATTATTCACGAAACCTCATCCACCTGCCTGCTTTGAGGGACAAACCAACATCCCATGAGACGTTGGGTAACGACAGATTTAGACACGTTCTGTTCACCCCATACTCACCTACACGGTGCATGTCAAACGCCTCTGTTGAGGTGAATACCCGATGGCACACGGCACATTTACACTCCCGCTCGCCCTTGGGTTCGTAGTTGGGGTCAATTATCTCTTTCATCTTCATCTCCTCTTGCGTGTTCAATATCGCTGTTGCATACACACGCCAGTCTACCGTCAGGCATAACAGTGACAACCCAAGAAGGCTCGGTTTCAAGCCACCATAACTGGTCACACTCTCGTAGCTCATCGGCAGTGTAGTACACCTTAGTCAACAGCATGTCTGGATACCACCACTTCTGCTCTGAAGGGTTTTTCATTAGCTCATCATAGGTTTTCATTATAGATACTCCCATTCCCAGTCTTCATCAAAGTCTTGATGTTTTTGTAAGTAGTAGTCCTTGTCACGTAGCAACTCCACCCAAATACTTCTTGCTTCTGGGTAACGATCACACGCTTTGTCTAGCATTGCATACGCTTCGTCTTCGGTATCGAAGTTTTCAAAAGCAGGGCGAAACTCTTGATTGCATTCATCTCTTCCCATAATTATATAAGACATTAGTAATCTCCTGCATGGTACAGATCCCATGCTTTCTCGGTGAATTTATCTAAGGAATCTCCGTATATGCTGGAGGTAATATCCCTACCGTCTGTGTCTTTTACCTTGATTACCATACCCTCATCATACAGATACTCCCACCACACATCAAGCTCCATATGACCGCTTTCCTCAACCCACACACCACCTGCTTCATTTGGATATAACTGACTCATGATTTTGCACTCCCTGTTTGTAACTCAAGTCTGGCTAGCTGATTACGGGACATAACAACAAGATCCTCTTCCTCGTACTCATCTAGATTGTATTGCACCACAGCATACGACACAGCTTCACTGAGCTTGTAAGCCCCGCGCACCATACGCACTACTGTAGCGATTGCGTCTAACATCTGGTCTCTCATGACACCTCCTTGGTTGCTTGAAATGGCTACGTCTTTGAGTGACGTAACGCTTGGTGTTCCTCGCCATAGTACTCCTCGTATTGTCTAAGTAAACACAGGAATTTGTCCATTTTACCGGACTTCCTAATCTTGGTCAAGGCAGCTTTCTCTATCTGTGCCACACGAGCACGAGATATACCTAACTGCTTTGCTACCTCACGCTGACTCATTCCCATCTAGTACCTCCATAGAAAATACGTGTATATCGTCACAACGACAATCCACTATCACTGCCTCCATATGATCATGCGCTGGGTATTCATGAATCACGTACTCTTCAGCTTGAGTAGTGACAACATGCTCTGACAACGTACGTCTGTGCTTAACATCAACGTAGTATTCACAAGTGACAATCACACGAGACACCACAAAGTCTCGGTCTTGTTCGGCTTTAGACAAATACTTATACGCATTGGTTGTGTTAACACACGAGCCGAACTCCTCACGGAATGAGTCCAGTGATTGTACTATTTCTTTGAGTTTATCTATTTCTTTCATTTCACATGCTCCACTATTACAGTTTCGGTATCGAAGTGATAGCACAGTTGGCAGTCAATACACTTCTGCCCTGTGCAGTTAGCGTCACCTGTGTACTTCTTGGTGACATTGTTGAACACACGATGAAAACCACGCGGTGGCTTAGACATCACACGATCAATCTTAGGATTGCTGTACACCAGAATAAGATTATCTGGAACACAGTACAGATTACGGCGCACGATGTCAACACGCTTAGTCCACAGCGCGAAGTTAGTACGCAGGTAATTACTAGCAATAGCACACAGATTACGGAAGTGTGTGTCATTGAGTAACTCACCATGACCGTTGAACCGCACGATACTGGCGTTGATTTTAGGAATGTCAATACCTGTATCGGTAGCAAGAATGTCACTATTACGCTGAAAAGATGGTTGACAACTCTTACGGTACGTGTTCAACATATCGTGGCTGTAACAAAAGCTACAGATATTGTCTGGATCAGCCTTGTTGTACTGTTCAATACAAAAAGGATTGGTCACAGTGTTGGTATTGATAGCGGGTACTCCTTGAAGTTTCCCCGACATTTTAGAAACAGATGGACAAGACATAGCTAATCCTCCAAGTCCCAGTAACCATGATTGAAGTCGTACACTACACTATACCCCCAACGGGCAAGCCAAGCACCTACCTCGTTGGGAATAACGTAACAACTGTCATAGTCGGTTACTTTCTTACCTTCTAACCACACACAACACGAGTCATCTTCACCTAACTCTTCGTGTTCGAAGTACATACCGTAGTCGGTTTTGTACACTGTGTACGGATAGCATTTACCCAGAACTTCTGGAGATTGAGCACTAATCACGATGATTCTCCTCGTAGTATTTCTCTGACATGGTACACGCACCGTCATCTAGAACTTCGATGCGGAACTTGTTGGTAATGTCTTCGACTACCACCACACGCTCGTTATCACCTTGACAGTTCTGTATGTACCGCATAGACACTAGGTCTAGCTGACGCAGCAACTGGTCTACCTCAAGGATCTTATCGACATCACCATACACTTGGGAACTAAAGCCCAAAGAAAGAACTGCTTTTCTCATGACACACCTCACTTGACTTGATGGATTAGACCATTACGCATGGTCACTTCTGCAAAGAACTCACGCCCTTGCCCTGTTATGTGTGGACGATTAGCACCGACCAACACACCGTCACTGATGTACTCGTTACCAAAGATACTGGTTTCGATGTACACCAGTGGTTGACCTACGTTCTCCTTGAGAACTTTCTTGCTTGGATAATTAAACACGATCATGGAAACATCCTCTTCATTCGTTGATATTCTAACTCACTCTGGACAAAGAAATCAATGTTGTCAGGGTGAGACTTCAGCGCGGATTTGAAGAACTCCACACACTCTTCCTGGGTGCCGCTGAACACGACACTAGCAGGAACTTCAGGGATCTCGTAATCCCAACCTAAAACTACATGAGTCATAACACCTCCTAGTAATTGAACCCGTAGTTGTAGTACGCAAAGAAGTTATACGCTTCCTTGCCCTTGAGCCACTCATCGCCGTAGATGTTAACCGCTTTTTCTAGAGACACACGACTAGTAGCGGTGAACCGATGACCACAACAATCATGAGCACACCCGCAACCGCTATCGTAAAACAGACCGTCGAGGGCTTCGCGCACACGATGACCTAGCTCGGCTTCGTCATGGTCGTGTTCATCAACCAAATCAACGATGTAACCTTTTATGGCCACACCACCAGCATCTGTCAGGTCTTCACCACACCTCTGGTAAATGGCAACACACGACGCATGCATATGGTATTCCTCTAACCTACCTTCAACAGTAGCCATTATCCCATGTCCTCTATTATGACCGCACAAGCGGCACCGGCTAGTATTAGGAATCCTATCAGTTGTATTACTTCGAACATTAGTCAAACCTCCCTCATACTAGGTTATCAAAGAACGCCTGTGGGCGCTCTGCCACTGTTCAACCGTCTAGCCACGTTAACTAACCTTCACCCTTGTTTTACCATCGCGCCAACTGTGCCATACGTGCTCTGGTAGTGTTAATGCTGTGGCGTTGTTTAGATTGACCTGCACACAGCCGGGCTGTATCTGGCACTTACGCGCTTCTGCGCCTTCGATTATTAGCGTCACTTTGTGTGTCTTACCTTTTGAGTCTTGAACGTACATAATCTTCACCCTCTTTAGCTGTACTGAAGTAAATCAGCGTAGTTTTCATCAATCAGTTGTAGTACTTCGATCATTAGTCAAACCTCCGATTAACTGTGGTTAATTTAGCCGCGACACCACACCACACCACACCACACCGGCGCAGATCACCCGACTTAAAAAACATTATGACAGATAACGCTTTTTGAGTCAAGCGAGAAAGGGGCCATTGCTGACCCCATGCCGTTGGGTTATAGGCTGGCGTTGACCCATGCCTTTATTTCATCGTTGGTATAGCCATGCTCATGTGCTCGATTGATCGCGTCGGCCATGATCTTGGACAGTTCATCGCGGGTAGTCTCGGTCGGTTCCGATGTCTCGGCATCCGCTGAATCACTCTCGGTCGGTTCGGCATCCTCTGCTGACTTGGGAGCCAGTGCCTCATAAACCGCAGTAATCCCGCCAGCGTCCGCCCGCGCCATCAACTCCTGAACCAGTGCTATTCCTTGCTCTGGGCTGGCGATGCCATGGAAATCATTCAGCTTTTTATCGGTCGCTGTCATGACCTTAAGGATGCGAGCCGCGCGGGATTTCATTACGTTCGCAGACGGTTTTTTGATGCCACCATCGATCAATGCGTCGGCGTATCCAGCGCAGAAATCCGAAACATCCTCTTTGGTTTTGACGTGCCGTAAGGCATTGTCGAACAGCGCGGCCATCGGCTTCTTCTGGGCATCGATTTCGGCCTTTGCTACTCGAGCGCCAGCGGCCCGAATGGTTTTGTTTTCAATATTGGACATGATGTCACTCCTGAATTAACTGTGGTTAATTTGCCGGTGCGGTATTGCCCCGACCAAGTAATGATACCAAACCCATCGATGATGTCAATCGTGGGTACAGTTCAGCAGCTCCCACCAACACCCACATTCTCCCCATTTATAGCACAGCCCTGGGCATTCACTGCACAAATAACACCCCCGCCCCCCCACTATACTAACGCAAACGTAAAAGATCCTTCTTAGACACAAAAAAGAGCAAAAATAGAAGCTATTTGCAAGTCATAATAGTTCTTATAAATCAAAAAGATACCTAACCAGTAACTGTGCTGTAAAATCAGCAGCAATCTGTGCTGTAAAATTAGATGTATTTTTCCCCCATAACGTAAATATTTCACTAATCTTTAATTTCTTCTTGACTTTTTCTCTAAAGTATGGTATAATATATACTATAGAGTTAAAAAAGAGTTCTAATAACAACAAGTATAAGAAACAACCAGAAAGCGTAAACTAGGTAGAGACTATACAGTATGGAAAACGACCAAGAAAACACAACAAAACGTGTAGGTCGCCCTAAGAAGTCTGATGTTACAGCAAAAAAGAAAGGAAGTAGGAACGCTGTTGGACGACCAAAAGGCGATGCAGCGATAATAAACGAGTACAAAGCAAGGATGTTAAACTCTCCTCGTTCTCGTGCCGTAATGGATGCTATATTTGATGCAGCATTAGACCCTGAACACAAGAATCAATCAGCAGCATGGAAACTTGTTATGGATCGTATTCTTCCTGTTGCTGCTTTTGAAAAGGATATCGTTAAGGACGGAGGACGGAGCGCGATACAGATTAACATTACGGGTGTCGGTTCCACAAACGTTAGCGGTGGTAGCGTTATTGATGGAGATTCCGGTGAAATACTTTGACAGTGAAGGAAACACTAATGAATAGCGAAAAACAAATAAAACCACTGCTAGATTTTATTGGTAAAATAGAAAGTGCTAAAGGTTATAACTACGAATACGGGAACAAACCCATTGATTTGTCTAACATGACTATACAAGAAGTGTTAGACCATCAAGAAAAACGACGTAAAGAAGGCGCAGTTTCATCAGCGGTAGGACGTTATCAGTTTATACACAAAACATTAAAAGATTTAGTTTTAACTAAAAACGGCGAAGAAAAAAATCCTAAAGATCTTCCGCTTAATGCAAAATTTACACCTGAGCTGCAAGATAAAGCAGCAACAATTTTGTTAAAAAGAAGGGGTTTAGATAAATACTTATCTGGGAAAATATCACCAGAACAGTTTTCTACTGAAATAGCAAAAGAATGGGCTTCTATTCCTTTAGTCACTGATATGTCTGTTGTTAGAAAAAATGAAAAAGGCGATGAAACACAAGTTGATTTAAAAAAAGGACAATCTTTTTACTCAGGTGTCGCAGGAAACAAATCACTTGTTGACCCTGATGAACTGTTAAACGTTGTTAAAAATTCAAGATTAATTGATCCTGAATTACAAAAAAGAGCAGCAATAGCTAATACGTTCCCAGAGGCTATGCAGTAATGTTATACACAAAACACACAAGGTTAACCACTACTGATCTAACAACGATGTTTACTGTTCCTGCCGGTTTCCACGCTGTTGTGAGCTACGTGTTTATAGCAAACCACGGTGGGTCTACGAACAGCATAGATTTGTACTGGGATCTTTCTGGAACGCCACAGGTGTACTTATTTGACGGAACAAACA
>Ga0208161_1001358_pt1 | contig 13082 bp, 16 predicted proteins | sample CB_VirMetaG_3_FD_184538 | JGI IMG/M metagenome (GOLD analysis project Ga0208161, IMG submission 184538) | Freshwater to marine saline gradient viral communities from Chesapeake Bay - CB_1508_1S Viral MetaG (SPAdes) (version 4) | ecosystem: Environmental > Aquatic > Marine > Coastal | place: USA...
TAATACTAAATTCTAAAATTGATTCTCTTTCCAATATTGCCTCAAGTAAAGCAACTAAAAACGAAGTACGTGATCAAATGGAGCTAGTAATGTTCGATTACTTGATATATGAAGACGATTTAGACAAAGGTAAGACAAGTCTATCTGATATCAAAAAAAGAATAGAATCTAATGATTGAATGGATATCAAGAAATAAACGTTCAGTAATTCGAGCAGCTTTTCTTATTCCAATACTGTCAGTTGCGGCAATATCCATTTCTCACGTGGTGAGCTGGTACGATCTTGCAAATCCAATAAGCTGGGCGATATATTTGTCAATCGCCATTGAAGTTGCAGCCATGTCGGCAATCGCAGCATCGTCAGTTAAAGTAAAAGGATTTTCGGTATGGTTCGTATTCATAATCGTTACCTTAATTCAATTTATCGGAAACATATTTTTTAGTTATTCTGAAATCGATGAAACTACTAAGAGTTTTCAGGACTGGTCTGAATTGACTGGTCCAGTATTTGAATCGTTCGGTGCCGATGTAAATGATGTTATTTCTCAAAAAAGATGGCTTGCTCTATTAGAGGGCGGTCTGTTACCACTGATTTCATTGACCTGCTTACATTTCTTTATTAAATATGGGGAACAAGAAGAATCAACTCTAGCAAAATCAGAAAAAGAGATTTTGGACCAGGTTGAAGAACCTAGTATCGAAGAAAAACCGGCAGATCCGTCTCCTAAAGAAATCGAAGATGAGCCAACTGCCCCTGTTGATTCACAATATGGTCAAGAAGAGACTGTGCCAGAGGCAGCAGTTCAGCCCAAGCCCATTGCTAAAAAACCGACACGAATTGCTCCTGGAGTGTCATCAAAAATAAAAAGAATCCAAGGAAAATGATACCTAACTTAAACGAAATTTGCCAATGTTGTGGAGGTAATGAAAGCCAACCGATATTTCAATTATTTGACGACAAATGTTTCAAAATAACCGATGGAACATCGACCGATGGAGCATTTTGCTTAAATGATTTTGCTTTTCCAGCAGATGGATATCAGTGTTTTTCATTAATCGTGGAGTCAGCCGGTGGTGAAATTACGTTATTTGATAATCAGACTGGGGGCCTTTCCCCAAGTGCAGTACTTGAGAGCGAAAAACTTTATGCTCGTGGAATCTTAATCAAAATCACATATCCGACCAATGACGACAATGGAGAAGAGATAGTAATTACTGATAAGAACGTAACAGTCGCACTACAGAATACTGATGACTATTCTGAAAGTCAATTTCCACTATACAATTTCTTTTCGATCTTTACTAATCCAAAGTCAAATCAGACATCTGATCTGATAAATAGAATAAAGATCATCAATCCAAACCTTACATATTCAGTTAAAGTGACTGCTGTGGTAATATTTGGAAAAGCTGAATAAAATAACAGAAAGTTACAATGCATGCAAGCGGAACAGAAGTAATTAATCTTGAGGGAGGAATCGATTATACACCGACATTTATTAGCACAGATAAAAGATCTCCGGCTGGAAGCACAACGTCAATCGGTTATTGGCAGATTGGAGCAGATGCTCAGTATGGATATACTCATGGGCCAATATATCAGATAGAATTTCTAGATGTAGCCGAGCCTGTCGGAGCAAGCGTAGCTTTTATTGCTATTTGGGGAGTAGACAATCAAGGAAGTCCAGCGATATATCCGATCTCTTATTTCTATGATGCCGCCGGATCAGTAAGCATCCCTAGAAAAATTGATATCCTTCTAAAGAAATTTGAATTTTGGGATTCAAATCTAGACGATATCACAAGCGCGGTCGATGCTAGCCTAACCTATGTCGTTGGTTACAAAAGAAGAACATTCCCTCTATCTCTATAATGAAAAGGCTTAATGAAAATAGCATTTCACCAATGGTAAATCGAGGAGATTTTACCAGAGGTATTCCTTTTTATGGAACTAAGGGAGATTTTAATTTTACAGTAGGTCGTAGCAAGTTTACTCCAGGAATATCAATTAAGCAGACTCCGCTTACCGATATGTCAGTTAATGGAGACCCAGGATACACGCAATTAGATCGACTTGTAGCACAATTGCGACATTTTTTTAAACCTGGAGACAGAGTTAGGGGGCTTGTGATTAATTCTCAATTTACGAGCGAAAATGGAAAGATCGTCGTTGGTAAGCTTTACAAAGTTCGACCAGATTATTCAAATGATCAAGTTCGAGTATGGATCAAGGATCCTCGTACATTAAAGGTCAAAGAAGTATATGTTGACTCTATCGAACGTATCTATGAATCTCAGCATCGCGCACTAAGTTTTTCTCAATTCTTAGGTTCATAACAAGCAACCCTTAAACCGGTTTAAGCTTTTATCGTATAAAATAGATAAAATAAAAACCAATATGGGTATCGAATTTGATCCAGATGACGTTCGTCAACATCTTATAGAACAGGACAAAAAGCACGGTAAAAATACAATAGTCGAAGAAGTAAAAACCGGCGATTCCGTGAGTGAAGAACCTGTAAATAGTTTAGGTAAAGCATCAACTTTCTATAATAATCCTCCCGAATTATCTGCCGCTTCTGAATCTCCTTGGAAGCTCCTTAGTTTTGATTCACTTCCATCTAAGGGAATGTTCTATCCAAAGGACTCTGAACTTCTTCTAAGATCCGCAAAAACCAAAGAGATCAGGCACTGGTCGACGATCGATGAAAAAGATCCTCTCGATGTAAGGGAAAAGATAAACTTTATCTTAAACTCATGTACACGATTTAAAATTAAGGGAAACGCAGTTCCATTAAATTTTAACGATTTTTTAGAAATCGATAGATATCACATTCTTTTTAGAATTTACGAGCTCACGTTTTTTAATCAGGAAAATAAGTTATTTGCCAACATTAAGTGTAAAAACGATCAATGTGGCCATATCAATCGAACACAAGTCCAAAGTAAAAATCTAAAGGGCTTTGAATTTCCAACTGAGGTCATGAAATGGTATTCACCAGAAGAAAGGTGTTTCGTAATTAATTCTGAAAAACTTGGAGAAACTCTGAGAATATACATGCCAACCTTAGGCTCAGAAGAAAGAATTAGACAAAAAAGAAAAGAAGAAATAGGCATTTCAAAGGAAGATGCTTCTTCATTTTATCGACATGCGAAATACTTAATCAAAGATTGGAGGAGAGCTGATTCTAGGTCAATAGGCGATCTTCGAATGAATATGCTAGATTGGTCGGAAAATAAGTTTCTAATAATTCACAAGTTTACTGATTTTCTTGAAAAAAATAGATTAAATCAAGCAGTATCAATTTGCGAAAAATGTAGAACACAGACGGAGAGCCATATTTTTTTGGGAGGAAGCTTCACTGTCAAAGATATTTTCATTATTTCAGCTGGACTTGATGAACTTATTTGAGCTTAATGCTCGAATGGCGGTGAAGCTTAATCAATCGTTAGATACTCTATATGAACTTGAATATATGGAGTATTCAATACTACTAAACATCATAAAGAAAGAAATTGATGAAAAAAATGAAAGTATTCAAAATCTTTCAGAAATTCAACAATCTCCTCAAGTAAAAGTCAATTTACCTGAAGGTATCTCTCTTAAATAAATAATAAAAAATTAGGCGATTATGTCTAAAAAGCGTAAAGGCAACAGAGAGGATAGCGAACCTGAAAAGATCGATGATAATGTCTCCCAAGACTTTAGTAGATTTAATTTTGATAAGCCCGACCTAGATGAACTTGAAAGAAGGAAAAAAAGTCAGCTTAACGATTTACTAGAAGATTATCAAGCCGGAATCATTGATTTAGACGAGTATAATGAAGAATCAAACTATGTGATAAATGAATATGAAGATAGTGTGAGCGACTATCGAAATATTTATGGAGAGTCCTTTGAATCTCCAGTAAATGATGCGGCTTTGACCAGTGTTCCTGGAGAAATAGTTATCCCTGAAACAACTTCAAGCCTAGTAGAATTTCCTAAGGAGGAAGCGATTGAGATTGAACCACAAATATCAATTAATCTCGAAAGCTCTCCAATGGCAGACGCGTCAAATACTCCAGTAATTCCAATCGAACCTGCAGTAATTAATCAGAGCCAGCCTGTAAATTTACCAGATATATTAGAAGAAACTACTAAACCTGTAAATCTACCAGATGTCTTAGAAGAAACTACTAAATCTGTTATTGGCGGGCAGCCGGATGAAATAGTTAAAGCGACTTCAACCTTAATAAACGAGAACGATGCATATCGAATGCTTTTTGGAGAAGACTTTGTAAGAAGGTCTATGCTTAATGAATTAAATTCAACTGTTGAAAACGAGTCTAACTTAGAAAGTCAACTAGCAATTGAGTCAAATACGATCAATAGTATTAATAAAACAAATGAGACGACTTCAAAGCTAATAGAAAAGACTTCACTCCAAGATAAATTGAATTTAATCAGAGAAGAATATAACTTTAGTAAGTCTCCGCAAGATACTGATTCGACTGAGGAGGTCGCTCAATCTAAAATTGAGTTACCTGAACCAGCCACTCCTTCTGTTCCAATGACACAAACTACGGCCAGTGTTCAAGAAAGTCGATCTATTCAGGAGATAGAGCCAGTCTCTTCTCAAACCTCCGAAGAAGTTTCCGTTCCTGCTAAAACTGTGAATGAAGTTTCAGAAAAATCAGAGAGTTCTACGCCAGCTCCAATAAAAGTGAACACCGAGATCGATTTATCTTCTCTTGAACAAAGATTAGCGAGAATAGAGTATGCATTATCATTTCCATTAGAAGTAAAAATAGTTAACTAATGAATATTTCAGAAAATCATAAACTTGAATTAATTAATCTTACTGAAAGATATAAGAGTCTTCGTGAATTACTTGTTGAGTTACAAGAAAGGGCTGACACTCTTTCCAGAGCACAAAAAGAAATATCTGAGAAACTTACAGAAACTCGAAGATATGAGCAGACTTTAATAAATAATATTGAAAAGGAGATCGGCCGAAATCTTTCTCAAGAAGACCTTCTAAAAATATTAACTAAAATTGAATAAAGACAAATTCTACCTGATCGTAATATTAATATTGATCGGTGGACTGGGATATCTTATTTGGAAGACGGATCGTCTTCAAGCTTTGGCTGATGAACGTAACGAGGAACTAAAAAAATCAATAATCGCGTCAGATACTCTTCTTATGGAGAGTGAAGGACGATATGCAAAACTGGTCGATTATTATAACTCTTCTCAAGATCTAAATGAACAATTAAAGGACTCCAATCGTGAGTTATACAAGTCGATTAAAGCGCAAGATGAAAGAATCTTAAGTCTTACATCGAGCATAATATCTCTTAGAGGAAAAATCGATGATGGTTTTGGAAGTATCAATACGACTGATACTACTAAGATTGATCTTCAACTTACTTATCCAGATCAAATAGATCCATTTATTACTTGGAACGGATCGATAAATCGACTCACGGCCAGATATACTGGTGAGTGGGCCTTCAGTAAATTACCGATTGAACTCGTGGTAACTGAAGAGTCTCGGGGCATATGGAAACACCGAATCATTGGGCCAGAATGGTTTAAAGTCGATTCGCTTAGTGTTAACAGTCTTCCACCGGATGATTATGCTCAAAACAAAGAGCGTGATATTCAGTTTATGGTTGGCGCAAACTATGCGCGTAGTCTTTCATCAGATGGAATAAATGCAGTAGGTATTGGCGCCGGAATAAATATTTTAAACCAGCATACGCTACTGCTTGGAGCAAATAGCTCACAACAGGTGACTTTTGGATATTATTACAAGATAAAGTCATTAAAAAGAAAGTAAATTATTATGAGAGTCAGTCGATTCATAAGCCTTACTGAATATTGCGTCGTCGAGTATATGTCAGATCCATTGGGTTCGCTTGACTATTATACAGACGACTTCATTCTACTACAAAACGATCACCTCGATATCCACCAGATATTCAATGATGATTCATCATACAGTTCAACTCGAAATATTAAAGACTTAACGGTTGTACCGATAAGTTCAAATACTTATGCTTATCTAGATAGTGAAAAAATTCCGGATTATTTAGCATATGATTCTGAATTCACACAGACTTCCATTACTGGATATAATGTTGTGATGGACAAAGTAAGATTTCATTTTGTCGCAGGCTTTGATTTTGATGACTTCAAAGCTTTAATTTTAAATGTTACACATGAGGAAAATACTGGAAAAACCAATGTTTTTGCAAGCGTACTACTTGCTCCTGAAACTATTGCAGAACTTATTATATTTAATCCAAAGCCTCTATTCTTAGGAAATGCTTCATTTGATAGGTATGTAGATTTATTAGTCCCTTCAATTAAGAATATTAATGAGGAATTTGTAACTTCGCCGACGCCAGCATCCACCTTTGTGGCTGCGATAACTCCAAATTCTTCCAATTACAATGGATTTATTTACAATAACCAGATCTCAATAGGTCTCGGTGAATGCGAACGACGTAAAACCATTAATACTCCTGCGACAACATATGATTCGTTTGAAGTATCTGAATTTTACACGGCCCAGCTGTCTCAAACAAATGAGTTTGATACTACTGGAGCAACAATATATGAATCAACTGTTGGAGATTATCTAGAGTTTTATCTAACATTCAATGGAGGATTTCCATCAGATTTGATATCTATTTTAAATGCGCGTAATCCATCTGATGATTGGATTGTAATTCATCAAATCAGTGTATTCGAACAGATTGGGACAGCTTTTCTTAATACTTCACGATTTGTATTTTTCCAAGAAGAGGCGTTTGATGAGCCAAATATATTTAGGCCAGTCCTTAAAAATGCTGAGTCGGCTGTGAGCATGAGCATTGATTATATCGCAAGATTAACTAATCGAAGAAATGGAGAGCAAATCATCCGTGAAGCATCATTTGTTCTTACTTCTCCTAAGAAATACGGAAAGAACTTGATAAAAATCAATTTACTTGATTCTCCACAGTCCCAGAAGATATACAATAAGATCATTAAAAAGAATTTTGAATCTACTAAATTATTCATCGATCGATCTCTTGAGCAGGCAACTGAACTTGCCACATCGCCTACTGTAACCACTCAAACGACGGTCGAATACATTCCTATTTTCTTTAATAATAATAATGTTTCAGTCTCGATTGACAGTTCATTAATTAAAGTAAAAGACAGCACCGAAGAAGTAATCTTTGGTCAAGGAAAGCTTAGATTTATACTTTCGCCATTTGACAATGTTATAAAACTAAAAGTTTACACAACCAATTCTTCAAGTTCAAAGAAACAACAGGTCCCAATGGATCTAAATGTTACTTCACCGGATTACAGACTTGTTTTTGAAACAGACAGCGGAAAGATTTCGATCGCTAATTCAAATGATCCTATTCAAGAAAACCTATCGACTGGGCTTATTGCGTTCAACGTATCTAAAAAAGACAGCGAATCGATATTCAATTCAAATAATCGAACCGTTTATTTAGTGTCAGTTTCACAAGACGGTAAAGAAACATTAATGTACACTGGAGAATGGAGACGACCTACTGAGCAATCTGATGTAGATTCGGCAATTGCTCTAATCAGAGAAGAATCAAATGTGCAAAATGAAACTCAAACTGCACTAGACGAGATAGCCAACAAACCACAAATCGTCAAACTTCCAGGTAAATTAATCAGGGATCTTGCTCCAGTTAAGGGAAGAGCGACTCCTTCTGTTGCAAATAAATTTGGAATTAAGCAGTCAAGATCAATCAAAACAAACTCTAAGAACGCTAAGTAATTATAGGAACACCGATTATTTATGCTAATTCTAAGATAAATAAACTAAAATAAATCATCGTAGAATGACTCAATATATGCAAAAAATACTAGAAGGCGTCAAAGCAAATACTGCGATTATGTCCGAACCTCTAGTAAAGATGCTAGTCGAATCGACTGATAAATCAATAGCATTGGGAGAGAATCTGCATTATGTATACCTCCAATTTAGAAATGGACTATTTCAAATAAATGAAAAAATTGAGTCGGTCGAATTAGATTCTATCGTTTCTCAAATCAAGATAAACGAAGATTCTTTAGATTCTAAAATCGATAGAATCGCTAGATCTGCAAATCTATCAAGTCGTCTTGAGATTATTAGAGAATCAAGCGCCTATTTGAATCCAGTAGTTCAAACTAAAACTTCTGAATTTGAGTCACATGTAAATAAAGGCATTCCTGATTTTGCATTATGCGAATCATTCGTTAATGTATTTAGCAATTTCACGTACGATAAATCAATAAAAACTCAAGTAGAAGAAGTTAAAATGTTCATAAATGAGAACAAATCAACAACATTAATGCTTAATGCAATTTATCAAATGGCAGGCATTAATTCTAACGTATATGAGTCAGTTATTGAAGATCTTAAAACGATGTTAGTTAATGAAAGTTATTCAGCTAACATTCTTAAGCTTAAATATGGAAATACTGTTCCAGTCGTTAGCGAACTAATCGATCAATTACAAATCAATGAGTCGGCGAAGTCACATAACTTTAATCTAGGATCGGGCAATCATGATACAAATGTTGCAAATTTAATCGTACCTTCTCTTAAGATAAACGAAGGAGTGATTTTATATGTCAATGATCGCTTTTTATCCATTCAAGAGTCTAACTCACTTAGCGGAAATGAAGTTAAAGTTCACGTCGATGAAAATTTCAAAATTGCAGACATTGATCCAGAATACGTTCGCAACAAATACAATTCTTTTTATCAAATTTGCGAATCATATTTTCATCTAGGATTCAAAAGAAGCTCTGATGGACTTGGCGTAGAGTCTAGCAACATTAGAAACCTTAAATTGGGCTTGAAATTGAACGAAGAAAACGCGTTAGATTTTTATGTAAATGACACGAAGATCGGAGATATTTCACAGGCAACTACACAAATTCATGAGTCTATTTCTCTACAGCCGACTAAAATCAAGGAGATGGTAAATCATCTCTTAGAAAATTCAGGTGCCATCTATAATATTGAATTCATTAAAGAAGTTTGGAATGATCGAACTCTTAAAGAATCTATGATTTTTGATCTAAATGGAACCTATTACGTTTGTGAAAAATTAAATCCTGTTGAGACTGAATGGAATAAGAAAACTCCAGTTGAGCTCTATGAATATTTTAAAGTTAACTATCAATATGATATTCGACCGGCTCTTGGAGAGAAGCTTACAACTGATGAGCAACGAATCAAACATATTTCTGAACGTCAGACGCAGACTCTTGCAAACATTGAGAAATTAGAACTTTCGATCAAAAAGCTTGATGAAGCTTGCGCAAACTCAACAATCGACAAGGAGTATCGATCTCAGCTTGAAGAATTAAGAGAATCACTAAGCCACTCTATAAATCAATTAAGAGACGAATACATTAGCCTTGATCTAATGAAGAAATAATAAAACCAACTAATTCTTTAAATAAAGCGACATTTTTTTGTCGCTTTTTTAATTTTAAGAGAATTCATAGTATAATTACCATACAATAACTTTTTAAAAATTCACGCTAGATGGAACAAATCAAAGTAGGTCCTATTCAGACCGCTCCAAAGAATGCTGAAGTGACTCAGCTGATTCGTAGCCAAATCAACAAAATGAAGGTTGGCCAATTTTTCAAAGTCCATGGAGTTGACCGTCCGACTGTAAATTCATTACGAGCTTCGATCTCGTATTACAGCAAGAGCGACAATTTTGCAGTAACCACCAGGTTCAATTCGGCCGACTCATCAATGAGTATTTACCGAACTCGAAAAAACTTAAAGTAATTTCCAACACTAGAAAAGCCACCACTAAAACTGGTGGCTTTTTTCTAGTATAAAATATAAGAAAATCATTAAAATGGATACACGAATTGACTTTGAAACTGCCAAAAAATTCGATCAGCTTGAAAAAGTAGATTGGCCTACAAGATACGGCAATTTTCAATTTTACGTAAGAAAGGGTCTCACCGAAGTTCAATATAACGTCGGTCAAAATTTTTCAAGAGGACCAAACAGCGGTGAGTATATTTACCCATTTGTTTCTCCTAGAATCGGGCCTGCAATGAATTTGAACGAAGTTCTAAATCATGAAGATACGTGGATGGATATTGGTGGCCATCTAGGACTGTTTGCAATTCGTTTTGCTGCTCAATTTCCAAAAATCAAAAGAATCGTTTCATACGAAGCTCTTCCACATAATGTATCATTTGCGGTTGAAAATCTCAAACTGAATGCAGTTGATGACCGTTGCGAAATGGTACAAAAAGCTATCGTGCCTAATCATGAACCTGAGATTGAATTCTTTATTTCATCGGATTCAGGAAAGCACTCAATTCTTCCGGTTCGAGGCCGTGATAATATCAAGGTACCTGCAGTAAATATCAATGATGCTATCAAAGAAAATGGCGTAACTGCGATTAAGATGGATGTTGAGGGGGCCGAATACGATCTAATCAAAGCAGTTGATGATTGGTCAAACATTCGTGTTGCGATCATTGAATGGCATTTCAACGCAATGAAGTCGCTTAAGCCTGGTGTAGAGAACTCACGAGTGAACATGTTCAATGAGATCATGGACATCATGAAAGCTAACTTTGACACCATTCGAGTTATTCCAGGTATAGAGCACAAGAAGACGTTTATCACTCACTTTGCGGCTATTAAAACAAAATGATTGTAACTGAAAGCCCATATAGACTTTTGCAAGAGATATACAACGAGCATCCATGGAGGATGCTCGTTTGTTGTATAATGTTAAATTGCACAAATCGAAAACAAGTAGATCGTGTGCGATTTAATTTCTTTGAAAAATATCCATGCCCAGTGAAAGCCGTGCTTGCGGATACGTCTGAGATGGCCGAGGTCATTGAACATCTTGGATTTAAAACAAAAAGGACAGCTACCTTAATTCGATTTTCAGAAGAATTCCTAAATAAGGATTGGACTGAGCCAATTGAACTGCATGGGATAGGAAAATATGGGCAGGACTCTTGGGAGATATTTCAAAAAAGTAATCTTGCGGTGGAACCAACTGATGGCGTGTTAAAGAAATATTTAGAATGGGCAAAACAACAATCTGTGTGTCCAATTAAAATAACTGATTTTGCATGAGAGATGCAACAAATATTAAAGACCTAAAATTTGAAGTGAATGGTCATCCAGCTAAAGCAAGCGATGTATGGCTCTCTCAAAATGGAGAATACTTCGTTTCATTAAACTACAACAAACTTTGGCTGAACGTGCATATTAATGATCTTAAAAATTACATAAAAGAAAAATGAATAAGTACTACGCTCGAAAAAAGGATGGTGAGATTCTTGTTAAAAATGATAATGGCACATATAGCTTCATTAGCTCTCTAAAACTGAATAGTATTTCTCAATACCCAGCAGAAGCTATCGTGAATAATCCTAATTTTATGCCGATACTTGAATCAGATTTTCCTACGATGGAAGCGCGTAGTGAACAATATTACGCGTTCTTATCTTGGCATACTCGGAGCGATGGCCATGGTGGAATAAAGGGAGGAACCTTTGAGGAATGGTTAAAACTAACTAATCAGACTAAAATATAAGAGACTATGAAGGCACTATACGCATATTTCGGTTTACTTGAACTACATACTATTGACTCTCCAGGACACTCTTTATACCAGCTTGGATTAATGGATCAACTTGCCGTTCAATTCTCAATAAAAAAGTTCGATTTCTATTCATATTATCCAAAGGAATTAATCGAAGACCATATCGCATCGAACATCTTTCCTTCTACTCAGCTGGGAGAAATATTTGAAGAGACTCGAAATGAGTTAATCGAGCAATATGCTCTTGATCTAAATAATGTATTAGATAACGTCGTTGCCAAGAAATACGATAAACTTTTCCTAAAGGCTAGATTTAGAAATCTTTCTACACTATCTAAAAAATGGAAAGATGCGCTGGCTTTTGAAACGATAATCGATACTGCAGTCGGGGCTGGCTATTCAAAGGATCAAATAATCATATTGGATACAGATCTTTCATTGACTGAAAAATTTGTTAATGACTATCGAGAAAAGATAACTATTTTGACTCCGTCGATTGATATTCCTGGAATATCTGAACGCTTTCTTAAAAAGTGCGTCGATTCTAATTTAAGTAACTACGAAACGCTTAAAAATAGAAAAGGATTAGGAATAGTATTTTATGGCAACATAAATACTTCTTCATACAAGTCAGGTAACTCAAAAACTAAACTCTTACCTGAGATCTTATTTCAACTTAGCGGAGATGGCGTGTTGGGTCAACTTCTTGGAGAATTAACGATCATTTCTAAACCCGCCGATGCTCTTGGTTTCATGTCAGAATCTTCAAAAAACATAAACAGGTGCGATCGGCCTCGAATATGGGATTGTCTTGAAAGGGATACCGTGATGCTTAATATCACCAAAGACAAGTACGACACGACTAAATTTATTCCAGCTAGAATATATGAAGCCTTAATATTTGGCCTTATTCCAGTTTCATATAAGTTTGATTGGCTGTGTCCGGCTTTTTCATTCAATAATACTGAAGACTTGGTCGAGATATTGAAATATCTTGATGAATGTTCAATTGACGACCTTAAGGGTGCATATACTCATTTCGTTAATAGTTATTTAGAGCACAGCTTGCGAGATAAATAATAAGAAAGCACTCGCAACATGCGCCACATCGCTAGTTATGAAACGAATGAGCAATCTGTCGCTCTAATCAATACATATTTCTCAGAATATTCCCAAATTTTTGAGAATGCAGTATCCATTCCAGCGATACGCGCTGAATTGAGATTTATTGATAAAATTGAACAGTGTTTACCTAAGGATGAAGTATTTGACTTCCACTTTGATACTATACTTAATAAAGGAGGAAAAGCAATCTCAGAATATTACTCGAGCCTTTCTGGTAAAAACTCCCAGTTCATTAATGATATCAAAAAGCATTTTACTAGCGATCAACTAGGGATCCTCAATGAGGCTATTTCTGAATTAAAGGAAGTATTACATGGTCTAACCTTTAATCAATT
>Ga0208161_1001360_pt1 | contig 13067 bp, 16 predicted proteins | sample CB_VirMetaG_3_FD_184538 | JGI IMG/M metagenome (GOLD analysis project Ga0208161, IMG submission 184538) | Freshwater to marine saline gradient viral communities from Chesapeake Bay - CB_1508_1S Viral MetaG (SPAdes) (version 4) | ecosystem: Environmental > Aquatic > Marine > Coastal | place: USA...
TCATAGACATATTGTTTTTCCCAGTTTCGTTTCCGATACCTTCTAACAATCCTGTCTTTTCCCATTTGCTAGCCAATCTAGCAGCATCGCTCTGAAGGTTCTTCCATGAACCCGCAGCGCTTTCTAAAAGAGAATTTAATTGTGACATTGTTTTTTTTTTAAGATTAATTTAATTTTTATTTAATTCCAGCTAACTTTTGCCATCTAGCAACTTGAGAATCAACTTCCATAATCATTTCCTTTTTAGGAGCAACTCCTACAGGTTTAGAAGCTAAAGAACGATTTTCTTTGATTGATGGTTTAGCAGTTGCTAGACCTTCAGAAATTGTTTCAAAGATAAGTTTTGCTTCTTTTACCGTAGCAGCTTTATCAAATGCAGGAATGATTTTAGCTTTTTGGCTTTCAGTTAAGTTTTTAGATCTGAAGATTTTGTTTAAGTAAAGTAATTTAGCATTTAAAAGATTAACTTCATTGATTTCATTTTTCAATGATTCAACTTCATTTGTTATTTCTTCCATTTCAGCAACATCACCTTTACTTAAAAGCTTTTTCACCGTAGCAGCAACAGCTCCTTTTCCTTTTTTAACAGCAGCAGCTAGTTCTTCTTTAGCTGAGGAAACAGCAACGCCACCTACTAATGCAAGTGATGTTAACAATGATGTTAAAAATTCAGTATCTGTCATTCCTAATTCTAAAGCTTCTTTTATTTCTTCTTCACCTTCCATGATTTCTTCTGTTTCGTCTTCCATTTCAATTTCTTCTTCACCTTCGGCTTCTTCACCTTCAGCTTCAAATTCATCTCCAGCTTCTAACTCACCAGCTTCAACCATATCTTTAATTACATCCTCGATAAAAGACTTAAGATCTTCTTCAGACATTTCTTCTAAATCAATTTCTTCATCTTCAGATTCTTCTTCTCCTTCTTCACCTTCTGTTTCTTCAGCTTCTTCAACATTACCATGAGCAGTAGGTCCTTCAGGATCATTAATTAAATCTTCAGCTTCAGTAATCTCTTCAGCTTCCATTTCTTTCTCGAGTTCAGCAAGGATTTCATCAAGATCCATTTCTTCATCCATGTCATAAGCCTCTTCCATTTCATCGGACATTGCTTCTTCCATTTCTGATTTCATAGTTTCTTTCATCTCCTTACCTTTCATTTCTTCTACTTCAGATTCTTCCATTTCTTCAGCTTCCATCTCTTCTAACCTTTTAGCTAGCATAGACTTTAGTTGGGGAGTAATGGCTTCTTCTAAAGCAAGTTTTGCATTTACTATAGCTGTTTCTTTAACAGTTCTAGCTTCAGCAATTGCTCCTTTAAGCATTTCTCTTTCTGTTTTCATTTTCCTCAAAATTTAGGTTTGGGATTTACGATTATTTAAGAATCGTAATAAGTAGTTTTACATAAGTGGATACTATATAGGATAGTATATTGTCCACGGAATACAATTATACATATATGGAGATATTTCAAAATTGCATTCTTAGAAAAGAAAAGCCCTCAAAAGAGGGCTTGGCCAAAGGATACTATCCTAAGGGGGGTAATTTATCAAATTTTATATAATTGGACACTGTCCATTAGAACATAAAATCTCAGTTATAATAGAATTTACCTTAGCATATTTATTTTGTTTAGAAAAATCTAAACCTTCTTTTACTAATTGCATAAATGAACCTGGGTTTGAAGGGGTTGATACAAAATCCCAACAAAGTAATTCAAAGTCATCTTGTACTTCTAACATTTCTCCTCTTTGTTGTAATGAACCCATACCACGAGATGAAACACCACAGGTTATACCGTTTTCAATCAATGCTTTTAATATATTACCTGATGGAGTAGGTAGGATTTCTATTTTACCCATTACATTATCTCCATCCCACCACATATCTTTAATGTTATGTGAAACATTTTTAAGATTAATTACTGAAGATTCTGGGTGATCTAATTCACCTAATGCTCTGTTTTCTTTAACAGATTGCATATACTTATTAACTTCTCTTTCCCATAAGTCTTTAGCATAATATCTACCATTACCATTTTTTACTTCAGCTGTAGCTAAAATACCTTCAACTAGGGGATTACCTCTTTCAGATAATTTACCTTCTAAAAGTACAGGTTTAAAAAGTTGGGTTTCAATAAGTACTTGTTTCATTTTATTGTTTTTCTTCTAGATTATCAAAATAATCTGCAGCCGCATCTAAATCTTCATCATCAATTTCATCAGCTTCAGGGTTTATATCCATTTCTCCTACAATTTCTTTCTTACCAGCATATTCTTCACCTGTAAGTTTTTTGTATTCTTTAATATATTTGTCTCTGGCTTTTTGAAGTTCTTTAACTTCTTTTTCCATTTCTTTGATCTTAACAGGATTAATGAATTCGGCTAAATCTTCGTTTTCAGTAGCCATTTTCATTTTCATCTCACGGTTTTCAATTTCTTCATCTAAAGCACTCATTTTAGCTTCTAAAGCAGCTACATTACCTGTGCTTTCAATTTCTTTTACTTTATCTGCTACTAATGATTTTTTAGCTTTTTTCTTAGGTTCTTCTTTTTTCTTAGGTTCTTTTTCTTCAGGCATATAATATTCACCCTCACCTAAAATTAAAGCAGCTAAACTTAATGATTCTTTTAAATCACCATAACCCGATGATTTATGTTTTCCTTTTGGTTCTTTTGGGGTACCTAATCCTGGGTGTTCAGTAACATATCCTAATTCTTTAATTCCAAATTGACCGTCTTTAACATAATGTAAAGGGTCTTTAGCTAAATTTTTAGCTACAATCTCTCTTAACTCATCTACAGTTTTTTCACTATTTTTAGGATCTTTCATTTCGGCATAATACCCAGTTAGAAATTCTTCACCATAAACATTATCAATGTTTTTCTTATCTTTATAATCGTATCCTTTAGTTTCTAATTCTTCAACTTCTTTAGTTGTTTTCTTTTCAGCAGCTTTAGCTTCTTCAGAAATAAAATTTTTAAATTTATCAGTCCAAGGATCTTTTTTAGTTTCAAATGAATTTACAGGTTGAAAACCTATAAAATTTTCATTAATTACTTCTTTTGATTTTAAAATAGAAGTTGCTTCTTCAAAAGAAGAACCATTTCTAATTAAATTAGGATATTTATTTTTAGCTTCTTTTAAGAAAATATCTTTATGACCTTTTCCTTCTTTAATTAATTTGTATTGTTCTTGTAGAGTTTTCATTTATTCCTCGGGTTTTAAAATTTTAATTATATCGTTTAGATAATCCTGAATTAAGTCTGTACCATATACTACAGCATAAGAAGTTGGATTTTCTTTATAATATTGTTCTGTTTCTTGTTTAGCATCATTAAGTAAAGGTTGTATTTGACCTAATAAATCCTTAATTCTGTCAAATCCTAACATTCTTTCATTATGGAATTGTTTAGGACCTAAACCTTCTTCTTCTTTTATTTTTAATTTATACTTATACATATTTGAATTTAATATAAATCTACATAATCAATACCTTTACTTTGCTTACGTAACTTTTTTTTATCTACAGGTTTAAATCCTAATTTATAATAATAAATATTTTTAGCTCCTTTAGCTTTTTTATCTGGGTTAAATGCAAAAGGTGTTGTATATCCTCCTCCAGCAGCCGTTGTAGATATTTCTTGTATTAAATCTTTTATAGTATTATATTGATCAGGATAATTTTTCCTAATATGAGTTCTGTATTTATTAAATACATCCCTGATTTGTTGTACTATTTCTTGAATAGTAGAATCCATTTTACCCTCTGAAGTTTTAGACAAGGCTATCATAGCTGATAAAGCTTGAGATAATTCTTTTAAAGATTCCCCAAAACTGGCTAAATTAATTATATCATGAGATATCTGACCTGTATCTGAATCTATACCTGAGGTTTTAAAATAACGGCTTAAATCATTTGAAAAAAAATCATTCTCCATATCAATAGATCCATATCTTTTTTCGAGTCTTTTTAATAACTCAGGATCTACTTCATTAGGTTTTAAAATTTTATCCATTTGATTTTTCTAATTCTTCAATTAAAGAATAATATTGTAATAAATTAACTAAATGGTCATCATTAATTTTAGTAAATTTATCAGCTTCACAAATTAAACTATCTATTTCAATAATTTTTATTTGGGTAGCCTTATCAGTAATTTTTTTAGATAACTTATTAAGTGTTTCTTTTATTTCTATTACTTTATTGTTATAAAAATCTTTTAATGCTGATGTAGAATCAATAGAATTAATAAACTCTTTTAAAACTAATTTTTGATTTAAATTTAAACCCTCATATTTTTCATTAAATTTTTCTAATAAAATTCTATAAGTTAGAATACGAATGTCTTTATCATATGATTCAAATTCACTCATAACATCTTTTTTAGCTTCTTTAATTATAGTTTGAGAAGTTAAATGTTCTAAAAGAGTAATTTTATGTTGTATAATTTGAGAAAAATCTAATTTTTCTTGATTGTAAGCTTCACTTAGAATATAAAAAGATGCCTTTGTTTTATAATCTGGGATTTGGGTTCTAAAAAAGTCTTCTAGATTATAATATTTTTTAATTTCATTAACTAAATTATATTTCTCTCTTTTAAGAATTCCTTTATTTAATTTTTTAGAAGATTCTAAAAGAGTATTAATTATAATCTCAGCTTTTCCTTCTGTTAATCCTGTTTTCTTAAATAAAGTTTCGTATAATTTATACTCTTTTGATAATTCAGTTTTAACAAAATATTTTTGAAGTATATCTTTAGCAGGAGATTCTTTACTTGATAAAGTATCAGATGTGATTTGTCTTACTAAAAGTTCAAAAAGAATTCCAGTATTTTTATACTTTGAATGTTTTAATTTCATTCTCTAAGATTTATTTATAAATATATTAAGATTTTTGCTCCTTTATGTTTTTTTCATCAAGTAACGATTCTTTAGTTTTATCACTTTCAAAAACTAACTGTTTCTTTTGAAAAGGAATTTGTTTCAACATTGTTTCTAAAGCTAAAGGAGAACCACCTTTAAAATTAGGTCTAAGTGAATTTGAAGAATTATAATCTTCTTTAGAACCCCTTCTACCTAATCTATCCTTACCAAAAGCATTATCTTGAGTATTTATATTAGATGCTTTCTCTTTAGGACGACCTAAATCTTTCTTTTCATTATACCCATCAGGAATATTTCCAGGATCTGATTGGTATCTTCCTTGACCATAAAGTGAAGCTAAATCGTGAGGAGTACCATATGATTTACCTGTTTCTTGAGGGTCATTACCTTCATCTTTTATCTGGTTTATTCTAAACTCACGTTTAGCATCCTCACGAATAAGATTTCTATACTCATCATATTCACTTTCACTAAAGTGAAATATGTTATTATAAATCCAATCAGTAGGTAATAATTTATTTTCCATTATTGAAGCTGCTAAATCAACTTTTTCCTTCATTAATGCAATTCTTTCTTGATCATATATAATTGAAGGGGTAGTTAATGAAAGTTCAAAGTTAGCTAATTGTTCATCAGTATAACCTTGAGTGTAAAGATGAATAGTAGCAATTTTATAAAGTTCTGAAAGAACCATTCTTTGGATTCTGTCAATCGTACGAGCAAAACGAATATCTTCAGCAGCTAAAGTAGCTTTACCTTCTACATTTTCATCATATCCTAAAAAGGCTTTAGGAACTTTTAAAGCAGCAAATAATTTATCTCTTAAATATTCAACATCTTGGATACCATCATAATCTAAACCTTTTGTAGTATCTATTTTGGTTGCAGAGTCATTATTACGAACAGGGATAAAGAAATCCTCCATTAAATTCTGCATGTTATATTTTAAATTATAATCTCCTGTTTGTTGGTCTACGTATGGGGTACGTTTCATTTTAGAAACTGTTTTTTCCATAAATGCATCTACTTCATTAGGAGGAATAGAACCTACATTTATATAATAAACACGTTTTTCTGGGGCTCTTACGATTCTATGTATTAACATAGCATCTTCCATTAGGGTATATTGTTTAAATAACTTACGGGCAGGTTCAATATAAGAACGACCATAAGGAAGATAATTAACATCTGTTAATAAACGAAAGTGAGCCACTTCATAATTATCAAAAGTTATAGTTCTACCAGAAGGATTCATACCACCTGCAGCCCCACCATAATAACCTCCATAAGCTCCATACCCTGTTAAACCATCAGGGTCAAATTGAAATTTAACTTCACTAGGATTATCTTTATTCGCACCTTCTTGTCTTATAATATTATATGCTGTATATGGGATTACATTATAAACACCATATTTTTCAGCAATATCTAACTTTAAGAAAAAGTCACCATATTTACACATTTGACGAATCCACATCCATAAGTTAAACTCAATATTTAAAACATCATAAAATAAATTATAAAGAATTTTTTGTATATCTTCATTAGAACTTTTAATAGATAAAACTTCACCTTGTTCATCTTTTAAAGTACATTCATCTGAAATAATATCTAAAACAGAAGCAATAATAGCATCTGTATCCATAGCTTCATAATCACTATAAAGCTGTACTCTCATTGTTTGATAATTAAGAGCTGGGTTATAAACAGGAGCAGCACCGGTTACGTGTAGTCTTGAAAATCTATCTATAATAGAATTAGTTTCAATTTGACCAGCTTGTTGAATGGAATTTATATCCATTACTTTAAGTTGATTTCCTCCTACATTACGGATAATTACATCTGTAGAAAATAATCTTTTTAATCGTGTAAATACACTAGTATCTGCCATCTTATATTATTGTTATAATCATAAATATGTTTAAAGTAACCAACTAATATCCTCTTTACCTCCATAAGGATTTTCAATCTGATAAGGATTTGAAATTCTCCCTGGGGAATATACACCTGTATATTGGGAAGTTGTTTTACTTATATTATTTAATGAAGCCTTAGTCAAATCTATACCTCGTTGTCTAAATTTAAATGCTGTTTCTCTCATTAACATACCAATAGAGAATGATAAAACCAAGTCATCATTATATCCTGTTTGGGCTTCTGGTCTTCCATTTTTCCAGATAAAAACTTTCATTTCTTCAATCAAACGTTTTGATTGTATTGTAACCCCCCTATCACTTACCCCTTCTTGAAATTTACCAATAGCAATAGGACGAGTTCTAGTTGACATTGTAAAACCGGGAAGCATTCCACTTGTATCACCATATTGATCAAAATACGAATCCGCAGTTATATCACCATTTTTAGGAGAATAATATAAATTAGGATAATTACGATCAATTAATACTTGAACTACGTGCCACCCAACATTAGCATTTTCTACTACTAATAAAGCATTATTATATTCAGTAGCTATTCCAAACAATAAATGACCAAATTCTTTAGTACCAATTTGACCTTTATATTCACCTACTTGAACATTACTTTCAACATCTATAATATGAAAAGCTGAGTAATCTTTTCCATCTCCTCTAGCAACATCAGCTACAACCATGTAATCCCTTGAATAATCTACAGGTTCCCAAATCCATAGATTTTGATCTGCTCCTCTTCTTTCAAGTGGTTCTTTTACATAAGTTTTTTCATAAAATTCTATATATTCACTATAAAATACAGTATCACCTGAGGTACTAAAATCACAATCACATTCTTGAGCTGCTAATCTAGGATCACCTAATAACTCATCTTGACGTTTCCTCCATGTTTCATCTCGTTCAGGATGTACAAACCAAGGTAAACGAATAGGTAAAAAATCATTTTCTTGAGATTCAGCCTTAACCCACATTTGATGGAACCAATTACCTGTACCATTAGGTGTAGATAAAATAATAGCACCACCACCAGTAGCTAAGGTTTGTTGAGCAGCTGCCCAAGTATCAGCAATGTTATCAATAAAAGCAGCTTCGTCTACTAATAACAAAGATACTGCTTCAGATCTTGCGGCATCTGTACTTGAAGATTTTGCATGAATTTTAGAACCATTTTTTAATTTTAAAGATAATTTATTGTTTTCAACTGCTTCTATTTTTAACCAAGAAGGTAAGTTTTCATACATAAATTGTACTTTAGAAACTAGGTTTCGTGCTGTTGCTTGAGTAGTTGCTAAAGTCAATACGTTTTTATCTTCATAGAAAGTCATTAACCATAAAGCATAACCTGCTGATAAAGTAGAGAGACCTAACTGACGAGATTTTAAAACAATATTATATGGATTATCTCTAAATAATTTTAATACTTTTTCTTGAAAAGGAAATAACTGAAATTGAATTCTACCTCTTTGGGGGTGTTGAATAAAACAATATTTTTTCATAAAATGTACTGGGTCTTGAGCACATTTTAAATATTCTTGACGAATTATTTGTTTTATATCTTGAGACATAATTTATTTCCCTATTTTCCACATCATGCGAGCGGATATAACGGGTTGAAGATTTTGATTTATACCTGCTCCTAACCCAATTATTTTTTTTGTTTTACTTCTAAAAAGTAATTCACCTCCTATATAATTAAATTGCTGCCTATTAGCAGATAACCCTACCCCGTAATAAAATTCATTTTTATTAATTAATGAATCTCTGGTTATAATTGTGGTTGGAATATATAATAATGGGTTTACTTTTCTAGCTAAAATTGTATTTTTAGATATTGTATCTTTTATAACAATATTTCCAAAACTATCTAAATCAATAGTATCTGTATAAGCATATTTTGAATAATATTCTTTTAATATAGATAATGTATCAACATCAGATGGAATAGTATCATGTTCTGTTACTACTTTTGTGATATACTTTGGAACATAAACTTCTCGTTCTAATTCTAAAGTATCCCACTTTGTTTTTATCTTTGTAATAACAGTTCCTTCAACAGCATCGGGTTGTTTGTTTTTCTTACCAAATAAGTTGAAATCGATTGATGGACCAGAACATTGTTGTTGTAGTATAATTATAATAATTAATACTACTATTATAACTGATTGTATATTATTAAAGAGCTTTTTCAAGTTGTTTTTTTTCTTTAGTCATATCTTTTAATTGGTCCTTGATTTTTTCTTTTTTATCACCTTCAGCTTTAGAATATTCTTTAGCTAACTCTTTCATTTTAGCTGTTAACTTTTGAAGCTTATTAGCTGTAGTAGCTATTGAATCTTTCTTAAGATCTGCTTTTGAAGGTTCTTTTTCATTAAAATCATAAGTATCTTCTTCTTCTTTTAACCCTGCTTGTTTGGATAATTCAACAGTTTTTTCTAATTCTTTATTTAATTCTTTTTGGTTTTCTACTTCTTCTTTTGAAGCTTCATCTAAAATTTCTCTATTGATTTGATTATGCATTGATAATAAAAGATCTGCAAAATCTTCCATAACATCATATTCTTGTTGATATTCTTCTATAAAAAGTTCAATTTTCTCTTGAAAATCCATTACAGGAGAAAGATTTTCTTTTAAAGTATTAATAATTTCTTCTTTAATTTGAGCTTTTAATTCAGATAATTTCATAGTATTTTTATTAATAGAATAGTCTTTAGACTCGGGTTTTATTTGATTAAATAATTTAATAAGAGCAGTTTTATCATTTTTAATTTTTTCTAATTGGGATAATCTTTCTTGATTATTAGTTTTAGAAAAAAATGATTTCAGAATAGAGTAGTAATCTTTCATTAGATATCTATTTTATTTATAAATATTATGAAAAAATTACCTCTTTAACTGCTTTTATCCGTTCTTTAGTACTTCCCTTAATATAATGAAGATTTTTAATTTTATGATTATACTTATCTAATAATACTTTAATTTCATCATCAATTATCTGTCTATAAGCCTCATTAGTTTCTCTTACACCATTATTTTCTATTTCAACTCCTTCGGGAGAAACATAAAATATGTAATCATAATCTTTTAACATATAAGAAGCAAAATTACAAAAATCATCAGCCTCAAAAAAATACATAGATTCTGAACATCTTGCAAAAGCCATTACATCAATAACAGTACGATCTGTAATAATATTTTCTTGCATTAATTCACTAGCACGTTCAGCTAAAAATATAGTTTGACCTTTTACAGTACTATCAGTATTTAAAGGAATACCAAGTTCCATCAAATATTTAGACCGTTCAGTTCTAAATTGATAATTTTTAAATTCAGGTAATTTAGCTAGTTTTTTAACTAGAGTAGTTTTACCACATGATTGAGTTCCTGTAAATCCTATTTTCATAATTAATTTCTATAATCTGATAATTTGTTTTTCATTGATTGATTTTTATAAAATGGGACTCCTTGTCTATCTTTTTTCAATTCATTCCATTCTTCTTCACTATACTGGATGCCATGAATATAATATTCTCTTTTTTTATTATCACCTTCAGGTATTAAAGCAGGTCCATTCCAGTTATGAAGTTTTCCTTCCCAAATATGGGCTATAGTCCCATCTACTTTTTTTAATTTTTTGGGTTGTCCAAATTTATTATTCATATTTTAAAAATTTATATTATCTCCTTGATTATCATAAGAATCTATCCCTATAATATAATTATCTTTTATGTATTCTCCTAGTATATTTTCAGCTACATAAATAGCTTGTGCTCCTGATACTGTAATACCCCTTGCACTTAAGGCATCACCTACAAAATGTACATTTGAAAATTTAGTTAAACTAAGATTTTTATAATTTACTAAAGGTTCAGGTGAAAGATATTTTACCTCAGGAACATAAATACCCCAATCATCTTTTAATGTTGGGAATATTTTTTTCATATCTTTAATAAAATCTTCGATATATTTAAAATAACCTTTAAAAGCATCTTTAATAATAGTTAAATCACCAACTTGAACACATGAAATTTCATTACTTTCACTTGTAGTAGAAGGTTTACGTGAAGGGGAATAATACATTCCTTTTCCATCAATTTGACATTTGTGTACTAATTTTCTAGACCAATCAAAAGGTTTTTCAATACCATTGATTTCCATTAAAATGCCAAAATTAGTCATATCATTTCTATAACGTTCATCTTTTTTAGCATGACCATTATAACTTTGATCCCCATATGTTTCTTCTACAGCAACATAAGCAGCATTATTATTTGTACAAAATGAACGAAGTGAAACACCTTTATCTTCAAATTTTCTATATAACTTAAAATCATATGAAACATCAATTAATTTTTGGAAGTGATGTTGTGGTGCTTCAAATCGCACACCAATTTGAACTGATTTAGGTTCAGTAGGTAATTTATAATCATCTGCTAATTGTTTACCAAAATCAATACCTGATTTACCTACAGCAAACATTAGGCGGTCATACCTACGTTCATATTCTAATTTTTCTGTTAATGAATGGGCTAATACGCGTTGATTTTCAAAATCGATAGCATGTACTTTAGTTTCCCAAATAAATTTAACACCTTTAGACACTAAATAATCATACCAATTTTTAGCAATTTCAGATAGGTAATCTGTTCCAACGTGCCATACTGGGAATAAACGTAAACCGAAATATGGTTTAATGAATTCAGGTTCTTCAACAGGATTTGAGCATTGTACTTCTTCTGGTTTGGGGTGGAAACGTTTGAAATTGGCAATCACTTGATCCATCAATTCCATTGCTTTATCTTCTCCTGTATACTTTGATAATTGACCTCCAATAGCTGTATGATATGTTAATTTACCATCACTCCATCCTCCAGCACCTAAAAATCCTGTCATTACTTCTTCAGGTTTACGATTATAAGGATCTTTACCCATATCAATTACTGTAATAAGCTCTCCAGGATAACCATTATCTACTAATTTTGTAGCAGCATTCACACCCGCTACACCTGCTCCTACAATTACAATTTTATCTACCATTTAAAAAATTTATTTTTAGTTAATATACGAAAAAAAAAGCGCAATCCAAATGATTGCGCCACAGATGCATAAATATTTTTATTAACGACTGGCTATGAATCAGTCTGTAAGTTGATAATTTTAAATATTATCTATTAAATAAGCCATATAATCAATAATATCTTCTTTTTCAAATCCTTCATTCATCCAATCTGATGATAAAATGCGAAGTTTGGCTTTTAATGTTTCTAAATCTTGGATATTAGCTAATTCTTCCATTCTTTCAATAGCCTCAAAGCTAATTCTTTCATTTAACTTACCTTCAGCTAAATATTTTTTAATATCTAGAGGATTAATATTATATATCTGTTCAAATTTATCATAAGCTTCATCATACCTAGAAGTAGAATCCATTAAATTAAATTTTTCTCTTATATTTTCTATTTCGTTTTCTACATCATCCCAAGATTCCCAACCATTTTCAATAGTTATATTTTCTATATTTCTAGATATAGAATTTTCAAATAACTTACCTTCAGCTAAATATTTTTTTAAATCAAAGTTATTCATATATTTTTATTTTAAAATAAATATTAATATATCATCATTATCTTCTTTTAATTTCCATCCTACAGAATTTGCTAATTTTTTAACACTTCTTGCTTCTTTAGCAACATTGCTGTCGTCTAAATAATAATGTATTTCATTTCCTTTTTTATAAGCACCACCTGTAAAAGGTAAATCATTTAATTTATCAATGACATCATTTATATGGCCTTTTATTGAACCTTCTTCATTTAACACTTTTTGTAGTTCTTCTTTGATGAGTTGTCTTAGTTCTGATTTTTTCATCCTTCGATTTTTATTTTAAGAGTTGTATTACCTTTTATTATACGATGCCATTCTAATGCAGGTATAAATATACGAACTCCTTCTTTAAGTTCAACTGGGAGTTCATTATCTCTTTGGAATTGCCACCCTTCACCCTCTAATACCTCTACTGTTCGATTTTCTAAATCCCGATGCCAAAGTAATTCAATAGGATCTATATTTTCGTTAAATTCACGAATAATATAAGAATCTGTAATTTCAAGATTAGTATATGGATGCATTAGTAAGTTTTTAGTAAAGTAAATAACTTAGAATAAATAGAACTTAAATCACTTGGACCACTACCCCATTCTGCTTCAACTGTTAAAGTATTATCTATTGTAGTATCAAAAGTTGTATTATTAACAT
>Ga0208161_1001361_pt1 | contig 13063 bp, 23 predicted proteins | sample CB_VirMetaG_3_FD_184538 | JGI IMG/M metagenome (GOLD analysis project Ga0208161, IMG submission 184538) | Freshwater to marine saline gradient viral communities from Chesapeake Bay - CB_1508_1S Viral MetaG (SPAdes) (version 4) | ecosystem: Environmental > Aquatic > Marine > Coastal | place: USA...
TGGTGCGTCTGCGACGATTTGTGCAACAGCCTTATCGTGGAGTTGGTCGGTGATGTGGTAGTCTCCATTCGCACCTCTTTGGAAAAGTTCTCCGTCAATCACCACCAATCTGCATTTGCTATCCCATTCGTATTTGTCTGTGTCAATCATTCTTCTTCACCATTACTCTCTTGAATGAATCGCAACTCGCCTTCGTGATTTGTAATCAGTTGATTGTCTTGTAGGAATTTAATCAACTTACCAAAGCGATGAAGTGGAAGGTCAAGGATGTAACAACCATGACCATTGTTGTTATCCGCCACGATGTTGATGTGGAGTTGTGAGCCGTCATCATACTGATGGACTTCAAGCAAGTTACGCATGTACACCTTTGACTCACTTGCCAACGAGTTAAACAATGGTTCTTCTAATTCGTTCACTGTATTTGCCACAATAGGAGGTACGCTGAACTTATCCGCATACCCATAAGGGCGATTACAGTTGTCCAAATTCGTACCATACGCTTGTATGTGTAGTGTATTTTTACCACTGTTTTGTCGCAATTGTAGAAAGTGTGTACCCACTACAACATCTTTTTCTTCATACCATTCTTCATTCATGTCTTCATTTCCCATATTCATTCCTCCTTTTGCATTTTGTTCACTGTGATTCTATCAATTCTATTAACTAATTTATCATTCAGTTCTGTGAACATCTCCAAGTTACCGTACAACATACGCTCGTACATAGCGGTTGGTGATAAGTAATCTTCAATCATTTCACTTCCTTTAACACTCAAGTTTATCTTTGTGGATGTAACAACAAAGGTAGGCGTAATAGGTTTGTTGTTGATACGAATGATAGAACGATTGTGAGCCGTATCTAATACAAGACTATTAGCATAGGCTTGTGCCTCATCTTTGTTTAGAAATGTATAGGGTAGTTTTTGAGTTGTCCAATCCACTCGTTCATAGTATGCACCACCATATGAATTTGCACGATGCGGAATTTTTAACACCACATTGTAGCGATACACTTCTTCAACAGGTCGCCATTCATGGTCGCAAATTTCCACGCCATACATGTTAGTGACTTTACCTTTGGTGAATTCCCATCCGTTCACTTTATCACCCAACTTGCGTTGCTTTGCTAATGTTGTAAGGTGCTTCTGTCGGTATGATTCAAGCCATCCCCAAGCATTCCATCGGAATGTACGACCACGACCTGCTGTAACTTGAATGGCTTTACCACTCTTTGTCATACGATTAAGTGATTTGTTGATTGCTCTAAGAACCGTTTTATCATCAAGCAGATTAGATAACATACGCTCATTACCTTGAAGTGGGTATGTGACTAAACCTTTACCGTTAGGATTGTATTGGCTTTCTCCGTTGTAGTTACGAAGTGTTCCACTATACTCGCTAAAAGATACAGAAGTGCTTCCAAGATAGTACGCTGGAAAATGTGCGTTGTTATAACTATATGATGAACTCACACGGTTTTTGAATAAGACAGGAAAACCTTCCGCATATACCCATGCTCTTTTAGTTACTAAATTACCTTCTTGATTTTTTACCTTGTGCCAACCGTCTGCTACGATACCCTCTTCAACAAGAGCCGCCATACGGGTGTGATGATTGAGCATTTGCTTGGCACTGATTTCTCCATTCTCACCTGCATTGAGTAAGGTGAAACGAACTGCCGTGTCCATCGCACACTCAGCATCATTAGATTTAATGTAACCAATGCCCAACTTTGTAATTGTATCGTCAGTGGTAAAAGATAGACTGTTACCAATTATTCCAAGTTCTGCCCATACTTCGGGGTCACGCCAGCCAGTAAAATACATCATTCATCACCTCGTACAATTTTTCTTTCATTTATTTCATGCTTCATTCGTTTCATGTTTTTCATCTCCTTCTTCTTTCTTGATTTAAATACTCTTCAATTAATTTCCTTTCTTATCCACATTTTAGGGTCATTCGTTTTGTACACCCTTAGATGTTCATTCATTGACAACAATGACGATAAGCGATTTACATGTGGTACATACTTGATGCTTTGTTTGTTTTGTATCTTGTACTCAACGAGCATGTCAAGTGCGAGTCGTGCAGTGAATGGCTCATCGTATGGTAGCACTTCAAGTAACTGTACCATGTTACGCTTATCGCATAACTTCATTCTTCTTCACCACCGTTTAGTATTTCTGTAACCCATGCAACCTTATCTTCTTCGGTGAAATCGGACATGTCCATTCCAGCCTCATAGATTTGGTTTTGCATTTCCCAATATGCCTCAAGCACTTCTCTCACTGTGTCTGTGTCAATCATTCGCTCATCTCCCATGTGCCGCCTTCTTCCAAAATATCCCCATCACCGTTGCCATCGTATTCCACCAGTTGAATGTTGAATGGGTCGTATATGACAATTGATTCATACTCTCGGTAGGCTGAGTCTTTGTCGTGGTGTTTGATAACAACATGAGGTTCGGCTAAGTATTCACCTCTCTCTCCCTTTTGTGCGTGAAACCATATCTGTATTTCAAACGGTTTCTCTTGCTCACCTTTCGCCAGCGCAATCAAATCGCTTACGCTCTTACAACCTAAGTTGCTCATCTGTTCTTCTTCCCATGCTTCGTTTGTCCAATTCATGTTCATTCTTCTTCGCCTACTGTTATGGTTCGCTTACAGATTGAGCAACTGAATTCTGTTGCACTCAACTTTGTGTCCATCTCAAGGAAGTCATCGCTGTCCTCACACCAACCACATCGCAACAGCATTACCATGTTACCATCGTCATCTTCTTCCCATTCACCTGTCGCTCGGTCATGTGAGTCGCTGATTGTATCAAGCACTTGCTCATACAATCGCTCGTCGGCTTCATGGATTGAGTCAATCCAATCTCTTGCTGTTTGTACTTCATCAATGTGTGCCAGTGCATCAGCCACTCGGTCAAGTAAATCATCTTGATTGAGTGATTGAAGTCGGTCAATCATTGCTTGTGTGTTCATCGTCATGCTTCTTGTTCTCATATTTTCTGTCATAATTTTCATCTCCTTTTTCTTTCTTGATTTAAATACTCTTCAATTTATTCTAAAGGGTGTTCAATACTCATGTCACCCAATACCCATCGTAGGGATTTGACTACACCTTCCAGTGCCTTGTAGTTCCTCATGTGAAACATGCGTTCACTCTTCGGGCATGATTGCATAGCAACCATGTGCTTGTTCTGTTTGCGTTCCGCCCTGTCCAACATGGATTGAATCTCTTCCCATGTACGGCTGTAAGTAAAGTGTTCACTATCTTGATGGTCATTCATTCTAACACCTTACCTTCTTCATCTTTGTATAGTCTAAGCGTTCCAATGTATTCACATCCTTCAAGGCGCATCGTCACGCAATAACCTTCATCACGATTTCCCTCATCAATGCTAAACAGTTCACGCAATCGTTTGACTTCTGCGAGAAGTTCTTTGATGTACTTCTCACTTGTTTGATAGTTCGTATGTGATGATTTAAATCTTTCATACTTGTCTGTGTCAATCATTCAATCATCTCCTTCAATTCATCTAACCATTCATACCTCAACCTCATAAGTTTAGGTTGGGATTCTGCATTAGTATATCCTTGATGCTTTGCAAGTTCACGCATTCGTTTAACTTCCGACAGTATAAAATCCAACGCTTTATCAAACTCGTATTTGTCTGTGTCAATCATTCTTCTTCGCCCCATAGTTTCAATTGTTCTTTAGTGTAAGCACCTGTTCTTTTCTTTTCTTCAAAGCACTTAATACAAATCTCATCTTGGAACATAATGTGTCTTTGTGCAACCAATGAATTGAAATGTGTCATGGGGAAGAAGTGCAAACAATAATCGCACCTACCCATAGGTATGTTTTTCTTCTCCCAAACTTCTAACGCTTCGTCATGTGTGAGTCCTTCGTATTTGTCTGTGTCAATCATTCTTCTCTCTCCTTGTTGTATGTTCCCATGACTTCATCATAGATAACCCAAAAGTGGTCGGGGTCGTTTATGTCGCCCAAGAACGCATAACCTGTCTTGTCCTCCCACATCTTTACTATTTGCGATTTCTCTTCTCTCTTCATTCCTCATCATCTCCTTTTCTCACTTCCTCAATGAAATAGTATCTTGCACTGTCGGGGTCGCCCTCACTGCACAAGTAATCATAGTGAGCCTTCGCTTCTTCGTATGTCGCAAACGACCCATCGGACTCTCCACTTTTGGAATGCGTCACCATGTATTCGTATTCGTCTGTGTCAATCATTCTTCATCACCTCGTCTAAGACCCTAATCACATCATGGTTCTCCGCATGAACGATGGCATATTCAATCGCTTCACGCAATCGTTTCACTTCTTCTCGCTCATCTTTGAGTGCTTGAAGAATAAGTGGTGCGTCTGCTATGAGTTGTGCGTCAGCATCGGAAAACCCGATGACCTTAAAAATTCCATTATTTTGAGGTTGAACATAAGCGATAAATCTATCATCGGGTTGAGGTATTTCGTCATTCATAACGAAGCCGCCTCCGACTATTCTCCATGCTATTCCTCCATCTTTTTCTGCTCCTTTTGTGTGTCCTTCGTACTTGTCTGTGTCAATCATTCAATCAACTCCAAAATAACTTCAATCGTTCCTGTGGCTTCATCTTCAATGGTCATGACATGGCGAACCATGCCGTGTGGTGTCATCCGATACATACTCATTGTAGTTCCACCTCGCTCAGTGTAATTGATTCCACAGTGTCGTATTCTCCCGAACATTCTTCTGTGAGTTGAAAGTGTACATATCCACCCGTTTTTCCTTCGGATGCATCACCGAACTCAAGAGCGACGGCTGATTCCCTAAGCAACACAGCCCACCATTTCTTCTCATCGTATGGTCGGGTAACAACGGTGTGATGTGTAGTGTGTACATTGTACCATTCATTCCACGCTTTCAATTTCTTTTCAGCCTCAAAGAACTCTTTGTCATCAGCATCCTTGAAATAATCGTATGCGATACGGTCATTTACCATCTCAGTAAAGGCTTTGATGGCTCTCCCTTTGGAACTGTACACATGTGTTTCCATAGTGAAACCGTTTTGTTCATGCTCTTGTATAATGTATGCTTTCTTTACCATGTTATCATCTCCCTTTTCTTTCTTGATTTAAATACTCTTCAATTAAAATCATGCTTTCACTTTCAAGTCATACTTATTTGCTTGATACGCTCGGACAATGATTCCATGCGTGCTGAGTTGCACTCCATCGTATCGCAAATGATACCGAGTAGAGCATTCACTTGAGATTCGTGTGCCATGACAATCTCATCATCGTACATCATGTCCTCCATCTCTTCAATCGCTTCACCTATTGTCACTGCATCTTGTAGCATGGAAGCAAGCGATGCGATTTTGGATGCGGTTGATACCTCCCCATACTTCACCGTCATCGTTTCTAAGTTTGTGGGAAATGAAATCATCGCCATGCCACCGTGTGTACTTTTGAAAGGATTCAGTGAAGCAATCCATCGGTCAGCGGTGGATTTTGACACTCCCTCTTGCGTCATGAGAATGTCAATGAGGTCTTCCTTCATTACCCCCATATCAGTTCCGAGAATGCCACCGTTTTCCGTGAAATGATGGTACACCCGTTCTTTCACATGTTTTTCCTTATTCGTCTGTTTTGCGTATTTTCCTTCTTTCAATTTCATTCTGTATTTATTCATGCTTTCACCTTCTTCTCAATCTTACCAAAGTTGGCGGGTAAGTCACCACTCGCAATCATCGCTTCAATGAGTGCGTTTGCTATCCCTTCTCTTTCTTCCATTGTACCACCGTCAAGAACAGCCCGTACAACTTCTCGCTTGGCTTCCACCACTGCATTGAACTTCTCGTCAATGGTTTGTGCCACTGAAAGATACACGGCATGGACTGAATCGCTTTCTTGACCGATACGATAGACTCTATCTTCCGCTTGCTCTTCCCATGCGGGTGTCCACTCACGCTCAATGAATACAACTGTATCAGCCGCAGTAAGTGTGATACCTTCTTTGGCCGCTACTGTTGAACAGAAGAGAACATCTAATTCACCTGCTTGAAATGCTTCAACATTGGCTTGCCGTTTATCGGCTGGCATCTCACCTGTGATACCTGCTATCCTCCATCGGTAATCCTTGTCGGCTCGTAATTGATTGACACACTCTCGCAGTACATCAGTATGATGAGCAAAGACAACCAATGGCTTGCCAGTAATGTCACGATACTCTTTGATGTATTCAATCGCTGATGGAACTTTGATGAGTCCACATTCATGTCGCAATGCTGTAAGCATGTTGAGAACAAACCCTGCTGGAAGGCTACCTCTATCATGGTGTGCTTGGTAGTCCTCCATCCATGCTCGGTGTAAGTCGCTGTAGCGTTTGAGTTCAGCCCTTGATGGTTGAATGTCATGGATGGTACGAACCTTGTCGGGTAATTCACTCAAGACTTCCTTCTTGAGTCTGCGAATACAGAAGTCACGGGTACGATGATGCAACTCTTCGGTGTTACTCGCACCACTGAAATCCCAACCCCAACCATTGTTCTGTCCATCGCAGTAGCGTTGGCCGTAAGGGAAGAATGCAGGGAACTCGTTAGGGCGCAAGAGGTTGAGTGTTGTAAAGAACTCACTTGGTCGGTTGGTCACGGCTGTACCCGATAAACAGATAACTGAATCGGATTGGTTGGCAACCTCAAGCGTTGCTTCTGTACGCTTGGCCTTGATGTTCTTGAGATAGTGGCTTTCATCACACACTACGATGTTGGGTTTGAAGTTAAGCAGTGCATCTTTACGCCCACTGATAAGGTCATAGTTACAGATGACAATATCAGCAGGTGGAATAGAACCACTACGACCCTCAAGCACTTCTGCCGTCATGTTTGGTAGCCAGCCTTTCACTTCTTTGAGCCAGTTGTATTTGACACTGGCAGGACATACAATGAGAGCAGGTAACTTATCGTCGTTAAGAGCGATGTGAGCGATGGCTTGGATGGTCTTACCCACACCCATGTCGTCACCGATAAGGCAACGGCCACCAGCCAATTGTGCAAAGCGCACACCGACATACTGAAACGGATAGAGTTCACGACCCGCAGGGAAATGACTCATCAAATTCTCCTGCATTTCAGCGACTATCATCTTGTCATCAAGTGATGCCGCACCACTGATAGCGATACGCTTCGCTCTCTCTTCCATGTATGAATTGATTTCGGGTATTGCTTGTAATGAATCGGCCAGCCGTGTACACCATTCGTTCTCATCATACTCACGCAAGCGGTCAATGAGTGGCGCACCTTCGCTGATACTAACAGTCCATGTCTTATTGCTTGGGTTGAACTTGCGACCCTGCGTAGCCTTGACTTCTCCCATTAGTTCATTACGCAATACAGCATCAGTGATAAACGGCCATCCAATCTCAATGCTTGAGTTGCCAATCAATCGTGTGGTAATGTCTGTTACTGTTGGGGCTGGTGCATCATTTTGTACAGGCTCACTAAGTTCAAGTTGTGATAATGAGAGTTCGTTAAGGAACATACCTTGCTCAATGAATATCTCTTTGGCACGAGCCAACACATCGGGGTTGTCTTGTAGTGTCCACAGTTTGATTTTACCATCCCATTTGATAGCAGGGAATCCGAGATTGTTCTTGAGTGCGTTGTTCAATGATGGGTTGTATGTGTAGTGCAATCCAATTCTTTTGCTGGTGAAAGTTTTACCCCAACGGTTTGTCCAGTTGTCATCAACCATAGTGAATGAGATAAGTAAGTGGGATGGTGGTTTCCATTCAGCAACTCGTTGTTCAATGAGTGACACGGCTTCATCACGCTCGCACTTGTAGGCATTCATATACTCAGCAATTGTTTCATCATCAATTGGTTCAGCCCTGTTCAATAGTCGGTTAGTAACCATCGCTCTCGCTTTGCTTTGCGCTTGCTGGCGTTGGTTGATGGCGGCTTGCTTTGCTTCGTACTCACGAGTTGCCTTCTCACCTTTTTCTTTCATCTGTAAAAGAAAGTTCTCAACCTCGTTAGCATTGTTAATCAAACCAGCATCACGAAGGATGGATGGAAGTTGAGTCTTACGATACTTATAGAATCGCTCGGATGCTTCAAGCAGTTCATGTTCTTGAATAGAGTCAGCGTGTGCGATACGATTGAAGAAAGGGAAGTCTGCTTTGTTAGCACCCTTATCATCTTTGACAACTGGTTCACCATATCCAGTGAACACCCGAATCATTCTGTGTACTGTTTGAGTATTCATTGATTACCACCTTTCTTCAAATCCTCAGCCTCGCAGTGGAAGCACATCAATCGCTTGTCAAATTCTGCGGCCATCATGTGAAATGGTTTGTATTTCTTACAGAAGCCACACTGCAAAGTATCATCCTTACGCTTGACACCTAATGATTGACCGATACAACCAATGCAATCACCATCAGCCGAAGCGGGAAGGAATGAACAGATGTTGTGTTCAACACCACAGTTGAAACATACCTGTGAATCACGGAGAGTGCGTGGGTCATTCCAACCACACTCTTCACAAAAGCCTGAGTCATGGAAAGTATCTTTACCACAACAGTCGCACATGCTGAATCCGTCTGTGAGTGTTTCGTCATCATCTTTTGGTAAGGGTGAGTCAAATGGTAAGTCACCCCATTGAACATCAAAGTAGTCATCATATGTGGGCGTGGTGGACTTACTTGTTCCACCACCCACTGCTTTTCCCAAGCCAGCACCACCTTGACTGTAACCACTGTAGCGGTCAATGATAACAATATCACCAACAGGAATGTCAAGCACACGGGCAATGTAGCGTTGTTGTTCGGCTGTCTCAACAGCATGACTACAATGTAACTCACGGATAAGTGTAATGAGTTGAGCCGCATCTTGAATGGATGCTTGAGTATCTTCATCGTTGAGTAAGTAGTATAGGATGCACAGTTGAACACCAGTACGACCATGACCACCAGCACACTGAGTTGAGATAGACTTGATGTTATGCTCACGAATGTCATCAGCAAGAGCATACCAAAACAAATCTTCAACACGGGGTACACCGAAGTCGGGGAAGTCTAAGTCAATCATCAACGGAGGCTCACGATAACCATTGAATTGTTCACAAGACCAGCCAGCAGGTACAGTCGTGTATGAATTGGTGGGTGAGTTGTATGATGGAGTCATAGTCTCGCTTGCACCCATAGCCAGTTGAGGATATGGTTTCATAGTCCACCAACCACCACTGCGGTTACGGCCACCACCATAGACGGAGATGCCGTCTAAGGTAGTGAACACAAGTTGCTGTCCATTGTGACATGGAGGCGCAACTGGTTGCGCTTTCCATGTGGTCGTAGTTGTCGTCTTGAAATTATTGTTATTGTTATACATTTTATTCACCTTCTGTTTTTGTTTTTTGTTTTGCTTCTTCATCTTTCCTTTACCTTTCGCCATCAGTTATCACCTTTGTTTAACTTACCTAATTGTATGAGTTGAGAGGGTGTAAGCGAGGCAACTATGTTTGAGATATACTTTGCATTAGCCGTATCATTATTTTGTTGCATGAGTGTGAAGAAATCAAGTAATGATTTATCATTGTCCATCGTTTCATGGAATGCTTCAATGTTTTTGTTCGCTAAGTGTGAAAGAGATTTGAGTTCCATGCTGTATGCTTTTGGTTGTTGAGGGAAGTCAGCCTCGTATGTTTCAACGATAGGTTGTAGTCCTGTTGATATAGATAGTGAGAGTTCGTTGTAATACATATCACAACCTTGACAATCATCAGCACCACATGGAATGTAACTTGTGAGTGAAGTATAATTTGAAAATTTGCTGTTGTTTGGATGTCGCTGTAGGTGGTGCATGTTGTTAATGGCTGATTTGAATTCGGGTCGTGTGCCAAGTGGTGTATCTCGCATGGATGATTGAGTGATGTTGAGTGATTGATTGATGAAGTCACTTGAGTCAAGCATGTCATTTGGTGTGCTGTTGATAATATCTTGTGCGGCATAATACACACAGAAGAAGTGTCGTGGATGAATGCGAACAGATGAAGGGTCAGTTCCCCAATCAAGTGCGGTCTTTGTCATGAATTTGTTGAAGAAGAAACCGTTGTTGTGTACATTGTGTTCGGTAGTGTTAGCATGACCGACCATCTCTTGGAAGTTCTCATCGGTTGGATTGTCAATGAGTCGTTGCATAGCCTCAGCAAGCAAGCGACCATTAGCACAGGATTCTTTGTATTTCTTACCACCATAACCACCACTCCATGAAGCACTGTACACTTTCTCAGCGAGAGTGAACAAGGCTTGAGTAGTAGCGAGGGTAACTGGATTGTTTTCAATAGTCAAGTAGTAATGCTTTCGCTCACGATTTTCATAACTATAATCCTCGTGTGCGTTCCATGCTTCGTGACCATATGCACCATAGATAATGGCGTGTGGGAGAGCAGTAGTTTGTTGTGCTTGAGTAACGCTATGTCGTACTTCACCAAGTCCAACGGAGAGTGTAGCATTGATGAGCCAACCTACATATGCACCAGCAAGGTGTGCTGTTTGGGCTGGCTCAATAAGTGCGCCACCTAAGAACTGATGGAACACAGTTGAAAGCCAACCATGTTGGCGACCAAAGTTAGTGTAACCAACATTGAATCCACTAATGAACTCATCAATGTATGCGAGAGGATTGTATGGTTGTGCTTCGTAGTTGGCATCATCAATCACCCATCCTGCGGCGGCTTGTACCCATGTGTCACCAACTGATACATCACCCGATGCGATGTAGGGAACACCATACTTGAAACATTGACCAGCGTGATGTGATAGATGAGTGCCGTTTGGATGAGCGACGACTGAACCAGCAGGTGGATTGGAACGGAGGTACGCTTCCATCTTGTCAAGTTGTTCATCGCTGTTGTCACTCACGACATGCACATCAGTAACGACTACTGATTCAGCACCATGAAGTGTGCCGTTGATGGTCACACCCGCAGGTGCGGGAACAAGTTCTCGTGCGCCTTCACTACCACGCAGTTGAACCATAGCGTGACGATGTGAATACGAATTAGAATTGCGTGATGCTTGGCGAAGATTTGATGAATTGAGTTCACTCACGAACTCAATCTCTACCTTGTCCTCATCAATGTCTAACTTCCGTAAGTCTTGGCGAGCATATATGTCATTACCAAGTGGTATGGCTACACGCAAACCATCTTTGCCTGCGGTGATACCATCGTTGTCACGACCCATGATGATGTAGTTGTTTGGTGCGACTACTGCTGATGCTGTAGCGTGGATGTAAGGTTGCACGATGATTGTACCTTGAGGGTCAATGTAACCATGCTCATACATAGGCACAGTTGCCGTGTCTATAGAAAGCATGGTAGTGGCGATGCGCTTGATGGTTGTTCGTAATTCATCTTTGTTATACACAGCACTTGACTCAAGCACGCCCGGTCGTGGGGAGAGTGGACATGCTCGTACAAACATTGGATAACTAATTTGCATCGCTCGTTCAGTCAAAGAGTCTGTGTAACTTTCAATCAATTCTGTGCATCCATCACCCAGTATCTCTCGTACAGAATCGGCTGGTAGTTCAGTATCAATCAGTGACCCACCACTAATAGTGGTTAGGACATTCCAATCGTCACATGTATTTGCATTGTAACTCTCTTGTAATGATATGTATGCTTCGTATGCTTCTGCTTTTTGGCTCATATTTTTTCACTCCTTTTCAATCGTTCTTTCTTTCTTGATTTAAATAGTCCTCAAGTCTCATTCAATATCTACAATTTCACCATCGCTTGATATGCTAATCGTAAAGTCATGCGGTAACTCATGCACTGATTCATTGATGTGTAAATACCACACAAAATTCTTTTGACTTATACGCATATGCGCAGGCAGTAGTTTATTCAATCGGTCTTTGGTTGTCACTGAATGCCATCCACCATTACGGTATTCTGTTCTGTCGTGATGTATGTTAGCAAGTATTGTATCGTGATAACGAATAGATATGAAAGGCATACCATCCGAACCAAAGGTGTATTCAATACGAGTATTCTTTCCGTATGGTCTGCCGTATTCAATGTTCTTTGCTTTACTCATGTATGCAAGTGCTTCTTGGTAGTTTATTGGTTGTGTCATACTCATGCAATCACCTCCGTAATAGTCCATCGGTATTGATAACAGTTTTTGCAGTAATGAATTGGTTTGGTTTTCTCCCACTTGGGTTGAGGCCACACCTTCATGTGGTCAAAGCATATGTCACTCTCGCATTCATCGCATCTGTATTGAGCATCCACTTCGTATTCTCTATGCTCGGCACAATCTTCACAATAAATATGCTCGCTCATTCAATCACCTCCGTAATAGTTACGAGCCAACCTTCTGTGCCGACTTCTTCCCTCGCCTCAATCTCGTATCGTTGAGGGTTTTGACATAGCATCATCGCTTCATGAATAGGGAAGGCTGGATAAACTAACATGAGAGAATAAAAGCGAGTCGCTTCATCCACGAAAGACTCCACCATACTGTTTCTGTCTTTGCCCAATGCACTGATGAGTGAATCAGGGTAGTGGTCAAATGTGTTTTCTTTTCCTATCAATTTGTATTCAGTCTTATTCATTTTCATTCCTCCATTTTGTTTGTTCTATTAATCAACTCTTCAATTGTAATGTCGCTCGCCCGCTTGACGAGGAATGCTTGCATGTCTCCCAGTTGCACAGCCAAAGGCATGTTGTCTTGGATAGTCATGCTTGCGTGGTACACCAGTGCTTCGTAAGCGTCTTGCGAGGAAGTAATGTCGGTGTTGTCATCCACAGACGGGAGGTTATTGTTGTTGATGGTGGTCGTGATGGTGAAGTGGTCATGCACGAAAGTAACATTGAAGGTTCGTGTCATGCAATCACCTCTTCTATAGACGGGAAGTATATACTTATGATTTGAATAGCCTCCATCCATACAGGGTTGTCTGTGCTGAATGATGTATGCTCATGCGATACCTCTCGTATGGATTGTTCAAGTGTGTTACCATTCATAATACATTTAGCAACATCC
>Ga0208161_1001362_pt1 | contig 13056 bp, 29 predicted proteins | sample CB_VirMetaG_3_FD_184538 | JGI IMG/M metagenome (GOLD analysis project Ga0208161, IMG submission 184538) | Freshwater to marine saline gradient viral communities from Chesapeake Bay - CB_1508_1S Viral MetaG (SPAdes) (version 4) | ecosystem: Environmental > Aquatic > Marine > Coastal | place: USA...
CTTCTTGCCTGGAGCAACAATCTGCTCGCCATCAACTTCAAAGGTCAGGTCTTTCTTCTCAACGGTCCAGTCAAGACCAGCAGCCTCAAGCATTTGATCTGGAGTAAGATCAGCAGGAACTTTAGTACCAAGTCCGTGCCACGGAACATCGCCAGCATATGCCATCTGCGCCTTACCGTTAACGATTTCAATCATATGTGCCATAGTGTAAGTTTCCTTCAGTTGTTGTTTCAATCAATATAATAACTATAACTTGTTTTTATAATAAAGTCAATAGTTATTTTTAAAAAATTAAGCACCAGTCCAACTGGCGCTATAAGTTTCGTCAAAGATGTTGCCACGAGCAAAGTTCCGAGCAGGAGCAGAGTAACTAGCGGCTTTCAGAATGTCACCAAAAGCGAACTTTGGATCATCGTGGGTGTTCACAATGAACGAGTGAACAGCGCCTTTCTGGACAACCTTGACATATTTGCTACCCATCTTGAATGACAGACTTTCTACGAAGTCGGCAATCATGCGTTCTTTCGTTTCAATCTTGCCAAACTTGCCACGATTCATCCATGCTGTGTAGTCAGTATAAATGTGGTCAAGATAACGACGAAGCGAGGTTTTGATTTCAGTGTTGCTCATTTGAGTCTCCGTTTGTGTTGTTGGCAGGGCGCTTAGTGCGCCGCTGCCAGCATTTCTTTTGCTTCAATTACAGCGTCCCGTTTAGTCGCCAGAATGTCGGTGTAGAGGTACCGATCCCATTGTGCGACAGCCATCCAACCGCCGAGGTGATCCATATATTCAACTTGAACAAAATTCTCACCATCCGTTACGTTATACATTCCGGCAAATTCGCGAGTGGTTTTAACTTTGGTCATCTGTTTATCTCCGTTTGTTTTCTCATCATATATACATTATATAATTAAAATGAAATAATGTCAACCCCTAAAATCACTTTTTTTCAATAAAATTTATTTTATATGGAATGCCTTTGCCGAACCGCCATTTAGCGATATCAATAGCAATCCGTGGCGTAGGCGCACGAACCACCATTGTTTCATTTTGACGGTTGGCAAAGTCATATCCAATCGTGTACAGATCGTAGTCTTCAAACGTGTAGGCGCTCATTTAGATCGCCCCTTGAGAAGAGCATGAATCATTTTTGCTTCTTTGCCCTTGATGCGAGGGTCTTTTTTAATCGCCTTTTCAACAGCATCTTTATTGTATTTTGTCATTTCGCACCTCGGACCAGACGTTTAACATCGGACTCAGCATACTTACCAGTAGAAGTCCAGTTACGAAATGCGGTGCATTCGAGAATCTTAGCAGCACAGGTTTCTTCGTTCGAGCAACCTTCACAAGGCATTGCCATGTCGTTCAGCATCGTATCAGGCTGAAACTTCTGAACGGTTGCTTTGCGAAACTGAAACTCAGAATCATAACCAATCGAAAAATAATCACGAGACATCATATACTCCTTTTTTCATCTCATCATATACACAGTATATAACGTTTTAATAATAATGTCAACCCCTAAAATACATTATTTTAAAAAAAATTATATCTTGGATACTCATCTGAAACAAGGCGCTCAACGATTCCATTGATATGTTTACACTGACTTCGAAAGCCAAATCCAGGGCAACTACATTCAAACCCATCATTGTGCATCTCTACATCGTAAGACTTACCCTTGCTGCCTTCAACTGCCCAGATATATCCGACAAAGATATTATCTTTCGTGTTGATTTCTTTAGGCTTGAAAAACTGCTTACGATATTTCACGATCAACCTCAACGTTTTGAAGAATGAGTTTGCGCTCAACTTCACGGCGCTTCCGAGCATATTCTGCTTCTTTCGCCATGAAGTCAAGACGCAATTTACAGAGTTCCTCTTTCGTCATTTTGAAGGGACAACTTTTACAGCATTCATGACCGCCGTATCAAACTTATCCATGGCTTGAACCATCGAGGTCAACTGGTCATGCAGATCATAAGAACCAGAGGTCGTCGTATCACGATCCAAAGCATCCAAGATATTGACCTTCTGGCGCAATTGCTCCAGCATTCCAGACATGTTACCCAACGTGTATTGCTTCATTTCATCGTTTGACATTACGCTACCTCCTCAGATTCAAACTGAACGATGTCCATCAACTCTTTGACAAGTTCACGACCCTCGTCGGTGAACAGGATGCCCTGTTTCCAAACCCAGTGCTCAACGCACTGATGATGATAGAACGTCTCGCCCTGCGTCATCCAACGGAGAGCGGTCTGCCGATCACCAGCGCCGTAGCGGATGGTCTCGGCAACGCGATGCTCAAACTCTTCGAGAGCCCGAGCATCAGCAGCCTGCTCGGCAGCAATCGATTCCTCGATTGACCGCTCGATGTAGCGAGCCTCAGCCCGCAACTCCTCAAGACTCATAGCCTCAAAGTTGTAGTGGCGACCCTTGACGCCGAAAGCGTCCTTGTGACCCTCGTAGATATAGATGATAAGGTCTTCACGCTCTTCAGATTCTGTATTGGTCATATCAATGTCCTCTTGTTTTCTCATCATATATAGAGTATATAATAAAAAAGAAAATAAGTCAACCCCTAAAATGCATTATTTTGTTTTAATAATGTATGCAGGCTTAGACGAATCCATCTTGATATCGTCATTGGTAACCTCTACATCTTCTTTAACGAAGACTCCAATAGAAGAACCGTTGATGGAGGTTTCACCTTCACGTTTGATATCACCGATAGGATAAGAGCAGATAATCGTTTCAGCGCCAGAGTACTCATCTTCCTCTGCCCATTCTACAGTGTATCCGCTTTCAGTCATAGCGACAACAACACCTTCTGAGATAGGATGCATCGCACCCCAGTTCCCGATAACTTCTGTTCCAACTTCAATCATGTTCATCTCTCTCTGTTTTCTCATCATATATACATTATATAATAAAAAAGAAAATAAGTCAACCCCTAAAATCACTTTTTTTTAAAAATAAATTCAGTATGTTAACCATATCTTAAATGATATGCACTATAATGGTACCATCGAAATATGATGGAGAATACCATGAAAATGACGAAAACAGGAATCCCTTACGCCAAATGCTTGGCATATGAGGTTATTGCTAATCTTGTAAAAAAGAAAGAGACTGTTGAAGTGGTCAATCGACCAATACGAATCAATGTGAAGATTTAGTTCTTGGGAAACTGCTCTTGGAAGGGGAAATCATAGAGCATTAATTCAGTCTCAGTATCGTTGAATAGTTTACCATTCTTCTTTTGAGTCATGTTGCCCTTCTGTGGAATACCTTTCTGAGAGCGTTCCCGAGCCTTTTCAAGTTGCTTCTGTTTCTCGTCGGTATGAGGGAAACGGATAAGCAAGTCATCATTGCCATCGTGGACCCATAGTGTGATGTATTTGACACTATTAATTTTTGAGATAGAATGCGCCTTGTAGATGAATTCTTCTACAAACGATTCGTACCGTGCTCTGCCGATAAACTCTTTGTTGACCATAAATGTTGTATAGACAACAGAGAGAACAACAGCAACCACTGCATACTTAAAAAAGGTGCTTTTTACGATAAGAGGAATAAAGCATATAATCCCTGCAAATATCCATAGCATTAAAAGGTTAGTGGATGTGAAGAGCATATCCATTATCGTTGATCCATATATGGTAATGTTTCAAATACAAATGTGCCGATAATTAATTCACTGCTCTCGTGAAAAATAATTCCTCCACCCTCAAGCACTTCAAATTCAAAAACATGTTTCTCTTGCTTGACTTCTTCGAGCGTGATTTTTTTTATTTTTAAAATCTTATATGGATTGACTTGAATCAATTCAATTTCAATATTTTCTCTTGGAGTGGCAAGCAAATGACTGCCTTTGTTATAGAAATGTGATGTGACAATATATCTTCTTGGAGACTTGGAACGAATGCTCAACACTTCTCTATTAACAGCAATGACCTCTTTTTTATTTGTCATCTCACTTATAAATTCATCGTTTTGTGTCCCAAGATCATCTCTATCAAGTGTCAACAACCCAACATCTTTTGACCGAAAACTAACGATGATTCCTTTATCATCTTTAATCCAAAGGTCTATATCACTCTGACTATCATCATCCCACGACATAATGACAAGATACTCAGCCTTCGGGTCATGTACCTCTTTCTTTGCGACTGGATTGATTAAGATGAATGCAAGCACGAATAGAAATGTAAACCCCACAAGAAGGTTAAACAACAAATCTACAAATCCAAATGTACTCTTGTAGCGAGTCGTATTCATGTCATGTGTTTTCGTAAATAATCATTTGGACTTTAATGATAGTTGAGCATACAAGCCCGACAAGTGTAGTGACAAGAGCGGTGCTCATACCAATTGCCATATCAGAAATTGCTTCTTGAATGTTTTGAATATCATTTACATCAAGACCAGTGAATGCTGTATTCAACATGATAAGGAAACCAGCAACTGTACCAATCATACCCAACGTAATCATTACTTCGCTACCAAACCACACATAGTTTGATAATCGCTCAATATGATCCCAGTTAGTACTTTGAAGACTAATGAATCCAATCGATAGAGAACAAAGAAAGAATAAACCAAGGATAACAAAACTGATCTTTGTCATATCAGCGTCATAAAGAAATCCCCACCACCCATGATGATCAATCATAAATGCTGAGAATACAATAATCGCTGTTTGAATCCACCACTTCAACGTTGCATTCATAGTTTAGGTCCTTTTGGTTTCACGTCACCTTCAAACATACCAGAACCAATAATACATGATGTGCCAAAAATAGAAGTTTCGGTTATCGTAAATGTTTTAGTTTCTAAATTTCTGTTAATTGTAAATACAATTTGTACATCATCATTTTCAAAAATACCAACAAGCTCAATATCAGTTTCACCTGCTTCTTGAATCTTTTGAAAAATATCTGGTTGTGTTCCACAAAGAACTGGCTTTTGAATTTGTCGAAAAGACTCCTGTGCGTTAATAGAACTTGCAAACAATAACGCAGATATAAAAAAGATCCATTTCAACATTTGTTTATCCAATACGACTTGTAAAAAATTCATCTTCTTTATATTTATAAGGGTCGCCGATAAACAATTGTGGCTCATCATCTTGTACTGCAATCATAATTAATGACTGGTCTGGCTTCACGCCATACATTTCTTCAAACATAAACGCATACGCAGCGGTTTGTAGATAGTAGTCTTTGATCCACTCTCGCTTCTTTGGTCTCATTGATGTTTTAAAATCAACAACAGTCAACTTGCCCTTGATATCAGCAATACAATCAACTCGACCAGCAAGGCGATATACGTCACTGTATAAAGCACATTCCTGCATATAGACTTTTGTGATTGCTTTATCGAGGATTGGTTGAAGTGTGCGGAACATATCAACAGCGTTCGGCATTGCTTTGCCGATATAATCTTCTTCGTTATTGAGATAGTTTTCACAGATGGTATGCATATCAGTACCACGTGTAGATGCAAGGCGACTGATACGATTGGCTTCTTCGTTACCAACACGATTTCGCCACTCCATCAACGACTTCTTTTTTTCTGGATTGTTACCGAGAACGGTAGTAATAGACTCGTAGAGGTCACCAGAGGGAGTTCTATATCGCCTTCCCTCTGGTGTTGTTGTAGCCTCTAAGTCAACAGGTGTGAATCTGTCATCATGTATAAATGCCTTCATTGAGTTTGGCAATAATATAATCCTTCACTAACTTTGATCTAACAATATCATCCTCACCGAAACTAACTGTCTTAAATCCATCGATGCTTCTCACCACCTTCATAAAATCAAGAATACCATTTCTGTCTCCTGATCGTTCCAAATCACTCTGTCGAAAATCACCTGAAAAGATAATACGACAATTATCACCAATACGTGTTACAATTGAATCTAATTCATGAAAGGTAAGGTTCTGTGATTCGTCAACAAGTACAATACAGTCATTAAGAGTGATTCCACGTATAAAGGATGTGCTGATAAAGTCAACCATTCCTTTGCTTTTGAATAACTCATACGCATCGCCTCGCCCAAACAATTCTGTAAATATGCTAGTGTATGGTAGTTCATAAGCTTTCTGTTTCTCTTTTTGATTGCCTGGTAGAAACCCCATGTCTCTTGTTGGCACTACCGATCTTACAATAACTAACTTTCGCTTTTCCGTTTGTTGATTGAGAATTTCATTCATCGCCAAATATGACGAGATAAATGTCTTACCAGTTCCAGCCAATCCTTGCAGTAGTAAATGATTGCCATTTTGATATTCTTTGAATGTACGCATTTGATTTTGCGTTTTAGGAATCACATTCTTTATATCCATATTGTAACTGGTATTACTTTCTTTTGACTTTCCCTTTGCTCTACGTTTTTGTTTTCTTGAAACTCTTTTGTTATTAAACTGAATTTCGTTTTCAAAAGCTAAGTTAGAATGGTTATACATTTGATACCCTTATTTGTTAGAGTCCCATTATGTATTGTCTACTGCCCTTTTCTTCTTCCATTTTTCTACTGCCTGGCGAGTTTTGGCTTCTTTACTAGACTTATCACCATAAACACTGGCAAGCTCAGATGTGGGATGAGCTTCCGCAATGCGCGAAAGGTTTTCTTTCCAACCATTATCAGTACGAATACCGCCTTGACCAGCGATGATATTCATCTGAGTTGGTGGAAGTTGCCGATATTGTGGATTGTCAGAGAGGAATGCCTCACGTTCCGACATGGACATGAGTTCAGTAAATTCTTCACCAGTAGTATCATTTTTAAAACTATACGTAGGCATGCGCCCTCCTATTTTTATTTATTATTCCACCAATCTGGAGCAGAACGACCCTTCTCCCACTTAGCGAACTCTACCTTATCTGCTTTGTAAAACTCTTGATATGCCTTTACAGGGTCTTCGATTTCCATTAACTCAGGATACGCTTTCATAGCCCTTGCATATGGAGTAGGTCCAACATTAGGAATGTTTACTGGAGTAGCACAGAGAATATGCTTGAGAATATCCCATGACCGATGAATCTTTTTAAAACGATATTCAAACTCTTCAGCCAACGCATGAAATAAACCATAGTGCCAGATATAATTACTTGCTGATTGCATAGTCCATACCGTGCATGGATGTGCTGCATGAACTGCTTTGTAAACAATATCATCATTCCGTTCTAAGAGATAGTGTTTTGTCATACGCTTACCAGACTTCGATGGAGCAAGATATTCTTTGCCATCAAGAATCCGATGGGCGGTTGATAACATTTGAGCAGATTCAACAATCATCTTGGGGACATGCTTATCACAATGCATCCGAGCAGCAGCCCAAGGGTTCTCATCTAATACGAAGATATTCACTTCTCAACTCCATTATAAAACTTTGTTCCACTATAAACTTCAATTTCACCATTTGGTTTAGTTACTAAACGAATGATGTCATCATCTTCTAACACCATAAGTGTCTGTTCGATTGCTCTTTGCAAAGCAAACTTATAACCTGCATAAAAACACAATCCAACAAGAATTACAAGAAAAGCACCAATCATAATATCATTATACAAGTTATTTCTCCAAAAGTAAAGTATTTAAATCATTAAAATTTAACACTTCTACATTATCCGCTTCGGGTGTGTATATACCTTTTTTAATGATTTCATCTGGATAACAAAATCGAAACTTGACTTTTGAATTCTGTTCGATCATCCATCCAAGATACTTCATACGATTGCGAGTGTCATAGATATTTGCTCGTGTTTCTAATCCATAACATGCAGTGCCATCATATACGTTAGACGTTGCTACATCTTCCGATACAGCAAGGAAATCAAATCCAAAAATAAAGATGGTTGTGTAACCCTTCTTAATTGCTTCTTGAATAGCATTCATGCCAGCGTTCGAACGTGGTCGAGCAGGACTCCAGCCAGGAGCTACTGATCGTTTCCAGTGTAGTTCAACTGGTTCCCACTTCTCATCTTCTGGTGGATTCAGAAATCTTTCTTTTGGAAAATCAGATTTTTCAATCTCAGCAATAATAGGATTATCAATCGCTACCAGATAATCTGGTAATACATAATCTTGTTCAGCGTAGTCTCGATATAGAGCATTACAACCAAAGACTTTGCCTTTGCCCTTGAGGTTCATTAAATCAAATGAACTACGAGAGACTCCGTTGCCGATTATATACGCCGTTTTCAATACGTTCTTCATTTTCTATCTCATCAATGCTATGTTTGTCTTTACGACGAGTGAACTTAACTTTCTTTGATTTCTTATAAGATGGTTGATAATCATCATCCCACTCGCTCTTGTTGCGACGATACGTTTTACCCATTTGCCTTTTCTTTTGTTTCCCATGTTGATGCTAGTGCTGGCCATGCTTCTTCGAATAACTTACGAGTGATACCTTTGTATGGCATCTTCTTATCCTTAATAGCGATAACTAACTTTGCGTCATCGGGATCAAGAGATTCGAGAAAGTTTACAAACTGAACTTCACGGTTCAATGCTGTCATGGTTGGATATGGACCATTTTCAAGAAAGATACCAAACTTACGCATGTTTGAATATAACGTGAAATGATAATCCATCTCTTTCGTTGCTGCCTTATATGGAGGTTCTCCAGGTGGCAATGCAAATTTAAGATTAGGGTTGAAGCAAAGGTCGACAATATTTTCTAAAACAATATTGTGACTGGCACGTAATGCTTCAATCTTTTCTTTTTTAGTCTTGAGCTTTGATACTCGGATGAGGATCTCAGCAACGCCTTCTTTATAAGCCATTATGTTTCCAATTTATTTCTAATATCTGTTTCAATTTCATTCACTCGATGTTGAAGAACACTTACTGCGGTTCGAATATGACCCGTATCATGCTGTTCAAATCGACTTTCTAAAATAGCAATTTCACGTTCTAAAATTCGCATGTGAATTAAATCATCATAATTCATCAGAAATCTCCAATCACTTCCATCATGTTTTTCATTTTCTTCTCAATAAAATAGTTAAAGATTTTGCCTCTCTCATTCAATTTATAATTATCGAAGATTTCATTCGCTTCGTTTTGAATGTCTTCAGGAATGAAGTCGAGGTCAACTAACTGCTGATTGCGACGATAGTTACGTAGCATACGCTCATCACAATAATCTTCAGGTCTCATACCATTCCAAGCATCAATCTTTTTTGTAGCAAGAGGCTTCTGTCTCTTACCATTTACAAACACATCATCATCAGACAAGAAGTTAGGGACACCATCACCTCTGTCGCCTTTGAGAATATGTTCGTGCATATATCGTGCAGGGTTAGAGCATGTGATAAACTTCTTCTGCATAGGGCTATACTGCTCTACGTTTGCATACTTCTGTAACTGCATGAAGTCTTTGTCAGATGATAGAATGAGAATAGGTTCAGCTGAACCATTCGTGATACCGAGATGACCAAATCGGTGACAGAGTGAACCGATGATATCATCAGCCTCCGCATGTTCAATCTGAATTACTTTGTATGGAAACTTCTCACGGATATCATCACGAATGCCATTGAGCACGGTAAAGATCATATTCCAATCTAAACCTGATTCATCACGGTCTTTCTTACGATGAATTTTGTAGTAAGGAAACAGTTCTCGCCGCCAATAGTTTTTATCATCGCAGCAGATAACAAGTTCACCATACTTTTTGAAAAACTTTGTTCGATATATACGGAGCGAGTTAAGCACCATGTGCCGAACAAGGTCTTCTTCAACAGCAATGTTTTTCTTGCCTCCAATTTGCATCATCAGGTTGGAGATCATTACCTGGTTTAAGTCCACGAGTATCATTTTGTTCACTCAGTTCAATTTATTTAATATACTCATTATATATGATATTTAATTAGAAGTCAATCTAAATTTGGAAGATCATCTGATTCTACAATCTCAAGCATATCATCAATATGCTCTTTCAGTGGATGGTCTAAATCCAAACTACTATACATTGCATATCGGAGAGTTTCAACAGTGTAAGAAAAATTAGTAATAAAATCACCATCAAAAACATCGAATCCATGACCACCAAGTTTGTTATAAAGATTGGTGCAGTAGTGGTCACAGATATAATCGATATACGCTTTTTTATTTTTATCAAAATAAACACCAAGTTCCTCCCCTGATTGGGGAGGTGCATTATCAAACTTGGGAAACTTGATTACATTGTTTGCGGTCATTTAATTACACGAAGCAATATCGTATCTCCATTAATTCTTCCGTTAGGAACTGATTCTTTACTATTTATTTCACTCATCAGTTTTCGAAGAACTAATTTGCCGCCTTTGAGTAATCGAGGTAAGACTTCATCTGGTTTGCGAATCTTTTTACTCACCGATGCTTCTTCATCGTAACCTTGAAGCGTAGTACCCTTGATTGAAAGACCAGCAGGTCCAAGAGCATCATAGCGCATCAGTTTGCGATACTTGGTATTGAATACCCACAACTGATTACACCCAATGATAAGAGCAGGATTGACGCTGACTAATTTATACTCTTTACTCTCTTTGGCATATTTTAGTTTTCCAATCTGCTTCTCAATAGATGGCGCTTTCTTGGTACGAGTCTTCCGAACAGTCTTCTGATTCGCACCCCATGTGGTAGCGTCTTTAATGATACCATCAAGGAACTCGACAAACTTCTTGAGTTGAGCGGGTTTCATATTTGAATAACCTTCAACGAGTTGCTCGTCTTTTTTCGCAATCGCTTCTTTCAACTCATTTTGCCAAGGAACATAGTACTCAGCAATCGCATTGGATTGTTGAGACTTCACATTATTCTGCTGAAGCCAAGCGTACATACTAAACTCTGACTTGTATCCACCCTCTGAAAACAAATCAACTTCATTTTCAATCTCGCCAATGTAGTCGCTAATCTGCTCACGAATACGGTCTTGAACAGATGGCTTATACGCAACTTTCTTTTCAATAACAATTTCTTCAATAGCAGTTGCCTGATCCAGCAACTCTTCAATTTTTTGATTGAAACGCTCAATGAAATCTTTCGGCAATTTACAGCCACGAGACATCATTCTTGCATTGTAACCGAGAATAGGCGAAATTGACTTGACGTCAAGTTTACGAAGAACTTTGATCTCTGTCTTATTCCGAGGATAATGAGTGAACAGCATTTTTGCTGCTGACTTGATATCTCCAAAATAATTGTACCAGTTATAAGCAGATGCGAGTTGGGATGATGTTGCGATACTATCATCCCAAACTGGTTCTACACCAAGATACTGCTCATCAACAATTTTAGCTGTACGAGGCGTTTTTTTCTTACGACCAGTGGATAGAAGTGATTTAGCCATATTAAACGCTCCCAACTTTATGCGAAATCAACATTGATATCTCTCCTTGTTTTCTCATCATATAGAGTATATAATAAAAAAGAAATAATGTCAACCCATAAAATGATATTATTTTAAAAAAAGAATTGAATGATATCAATGACTTAGAGGCTGCGGAGAAGATTTTCCCACTCAATAATACGGTGGTCCCAGGAATAGAAGTTATCAACATAAATCTTTTGAAAATTAAGTTTATCCATATGTCGTTCATTCCAGTAGTCAGCAATCGCAGCATCAAGCAACTGTAGGTGCTTATTAGCGTGTTGTGTTGGATCTTCATCATACTGATATGTAAGACCAAAATTTGCGACTGTTTCTGGAAGAGCAGCAAAGTTAGGGCATACCACAGCACACTTTGCACTCATGGCTTCAATAGCAGCAATACAAGAAGTCTCTTGCCAGATTGATGGATAAGCAAAGATATGAGCCTTTTTCAATGCTTCACGAATCTCTTCGTTTGGAACAGAACCATGATATTCAATACCAGGATGTTCTCGGCACTTATCAAACACTTCTTTATACTGTTCATCTCGTTGTGGCCATCCATAGATGTTAAATGATGAATAGACATCAAGATGAATTTTGTCACCCCATTTTTTATGAAGAACTTCGTAGATAGGTAAAAGAAGTTCAAGACCACGATGTGGTGTTGTGTGATAGATTAGATTGATTGGTCCATCTTTTTCTTTTTCGTGATGTTCGATTGGAACAATAGCATTGCGAAGAACAGCAGATTCATGATACGGAACACCAAGACCCATATTATACGTTTGGAATTGCCAGTTAGATACGAACACTAACTTAGCAAATCGTTTACGTGATTCTGGGTCTTTCAAGTGTTGCGCTTCTGGATCTTGCCAAAGGTCATGAAGTACAAGAATATTCTTCTTAGTAGGATGGAGTTTACGGACTCGTGAATGAATGATGTTGAACTCATCAAGAAGATTATCATCAAGACGACTTAGGATTGCTTCTTTGACCATCTCGGTGCCACCTTTTGCACCGACTACATTCCCTTCGTCGTCAATCGACCCTTCTTTCTTTTCTTCAATACCTGTAATTTTAAATTTCATTATACTACCTGAATTGCTTTAACTGAATCGATACGGAAAGACCGCCATGCATTCTTATCAATATCCCAAACAGGAAGAACTGCTTCGTTTACCTTTCGTGTGCTTGTACGAGCAAGGTCGAGTTCTGGGCTAGGGATATACTCATCGATAAGAGTACACTTCATTACACGTTCAGAACCATCTAATTTTGTAAAAGTTACATTAGCAACATCACTTTTAAGAATTGCTGCTACTGCATCTCGTGTGATTTCTTTAAGGTCAATTGTCATGATATATTACTCCGCTGTTTGTTTCATCATATAACTTGAGTTTGGGTTACCCCAAACTTCACGAGCGTTTACTCGAACAAATGGCATCTTCTTAGCATCATCACCCTTGTTTGGAACAGTAAGCATCACATTCTTACCAGCTTTCCATGCAGCAATCTGATTATTCAATCTTTCAAGTTTACGATTTTCGATATAATCACGCCGCATTGCTTTACGAGTATTCTTTGATACATTAGGACGTTCACCCTTTGATGTATAACTATTACCCGATGACTTCTTCTTACCCATTGTTTAATCTCCACCAATAATTCATTTCTTGTTCACAAT
>Ga0208161_1001366_pt1 | contig 13005 bp, 33 predicted proteins | sample CB_VirMetaG_3_FD_184538 | JGI IMG/M metagenome (GOLD analysis project Ga0208161, IMG submission 184538) | Freshwater to marine saline gradient viral communities from Chesapeake Bay - CB_1508_1S Viral MetaG (SPAdes) (version 4) | ecosystem: Environmental > Aquatic > Marine > Coastal | place: USA...
TTTGGGGAGTACAGGGACCCGCGCCCGCGAATTAAACACCCCCGTGTCCAGTTTTGCGCGGGTCTATCTGCCCCCCACCCCTGCCCCGTTTTGAGAATGGTTTTCATTTTGCTATCTAACGGCTAGGAGGGCGGTCTATCCCTCCGGCACCCTCTCGCCTATCTAATAACCCTCCCATTTAGTAATCCGATAACCGGCGAGCTTCCCGCTTTTGCTGGCGATCTTCTGCCCTGCCCTGCCGATCTAGCTAGAGTTATCCACAACCTACCGCCCGCCTGTGGATAACTTCGTTATCAAACTCTAAGCGAAACTAGGGGAGATACACCCACCGATTCTGCTAATTTTCTCCTAGTGGCAGACACCCACTAGAAGAGAGAGAAAATGAAAGAGAAGCAAGAGATCGAAAAAATAGTGAAATTCACTAAAAAATGCTTGAAAGAGGAGGGGTTTTCTAAAGAGCTTATTTCCTACCTATTTTCTACTTATGATCTAGAAACTTTTATCGGTGAGAATAAGCTCGACAAGCTAAAGATCGCTAGCGACTTTATAGCTCACGCCCGCTCAATAGATTACGCGGGGAGGAATTACTAAAATGGCAAGATCAAGAGAAGAGAAGCAAAAATTTATAGCTCACTTACGCGCTAGCGCTAAGGCGCTAGGCGAAACTAATCCGGTGATACCTAGCAACATAGGAAAGAGCTTCTCGCCTAGTAATGCGCTGATGATCCTCTTTCAACGCCCTAGCGCTACCCAATGCGCCGGATTTCACGCGTGGCGAGAAGCAGGGCGGGCGGTGCGTAAGGGGTCTAAGGGGATCGCTATCCTTATCCCACTAGGAACACGCACCGATCAAGAGGGCGAGGAAACGCCGGTATTTTCCTGGCGTTATGTCTATGACATAGCAGACACCGATCCGCTAACCGATAGCTCGCCACGCCTAGCGCGTGAGCTAGTAGGTGCGTAATGCCTAAGTCAATGCGTAGGCAGTGGGAGCTAATAGACGGCGAGGGCGTGGCGTGGGTTATCGCCACCCTAAGCGATACGCGGTTGAGGGTGTTAGTGCGTGAGTATCAGAAGCAGGGAATCACGCTTACACCTAGGGCGGTGGCGTAATGAGGGTGAGCCTAAGCATAGAGAGGATAAAGACCGGCGAGATCGCGGGAGCGTGGGAGGTGACGGCGTGGCGCGGTAGCACCTATCTAGGCCGGTGCGCCTATCTCTTCCACACTAAGAAGAGTGCGCTAGCTAGCGCGAGGGAAACGATCAAGGAGAAGGGAGGGCTAGGGCTTTACGCTAGGGCGTAGGTGCTTTACTTTCCGCTAGGGGATCGCTACCCTAGCGGGAGGTAGCTCACCTAACAAGAGGGAGCTAATAAGGAGAAGGGTAATTATGTCGGCGTTTATGGTAAGCGAGGACACGCTAGATTTATTGGCTAGCGTGGCAGGTTGGGGCAGGGATAATCTTTGGGTCTATGTGGGAGATGATGTTCTGCCACCTAGAGGGAGTCTTCAATTCGAGAGGGGCGGGAACTATTACTCTGATCGCTCTTCTTTCTTAATTAAGCAAGAACTACGCCTAGAAAATCAAGCGAGTCTATGGGCTAGATACCCTGAGGATGCTAACGAGTTTTGGGAGGGGCGCGAGGCACAACCTTTCCGCCCTATTTACTCAGACCAGGCCACTATCGCTGAGGCGTTAGGCGCTTTGGCTTGCTTTGAGTATCAGGCTTGCGAGTCTGAGAATTGGAAATCCTCTTTCGCTTTCGAGTTATGTAAGGCGATCAGAAAGAAACTATGCTCAATGATTTCGGGCGATAATTGGGATTACACCCGCCCCGCTAATCAAGTCACCCGCGTATCACTAACCGACCTAATGAAAGGATAAGAGCGTGACTCATACACTAGAAGAGTGCGAACTAAGCACCGCAACACTAGACGAGTGCGACCAATGCGGGGAATTGACCGCGTGTATCTGCCTCGGTGCGATAGTAGATGAGTGGAAGATCGAAAAGGCAGGGAAAGAGGGCGAGAGTTTCGCCTATCGCTACCAATACAAGGAGAAGGCGGGCGATCTAGTTGCCCGCTTTGGCTACGCTTCCACCTACCGCGAGGCTATGGATTCAATAGCCCATAGCGTAAAGTGTGAGAGGGGCGAGTGATGTTCGAGATCGGTTTCGAGTGGTGGAGAGGACTAGCTCAGATCGCGGTTTATGCCGGCGTGGTGCTGGTAATTCTATGGATAATGAGTAAAATAAATTTACCCGATAGGGGAGAGGCTCCTATCGGCGAAGAGGAAAGGGGAAGAGAATGAAAGATTGGAAGGAATTACCGAACGGCTCTTTGATGTATGTCGGGAGCTACGATTGCCACGAGTGCGGGTGGGTTGATTCTGATTTTAGTTTCTTTTATGAGGGAGATGATGGCTGGCTTTACTGCTCACTACACAAGAAAGGGAAAAGGGTATGACAACGCTTGAAAGAATAGAGCAAGAACTAAACAAGGTGCGCGAGGAGCGTAAGCAAGCACTAGAGCAGGACAAGAACAGCGAACTCTCTATCCTTGAAGGGTGGGAGGGTGCGCTTGTATGGGTTAAGCGCATAATCAAGGAAGGGGAAAGATAATGGGAGCTGATTTACTAATGACTTACATTGAAATCAAAGAGCCAAGAGAGAAGGCTAAAGAGAGGCTAGATAAACTCGTCATAACTGAGGAAAATCTAGAGGTCTTTGAGTCTTGCGGTTCTTTTGAGTTTGAGGATCAAGAGTTTAGTAGTGAGCTAGCGGTAAAGGTAAAGACTAGGCTAGGAGAGATTCTAGATTCGGTCTATGACTTTGCCGAGGGTAAGGCTTACTCGCGGGAGATAACTACCTTTGACCTAGACGGCGATAGAAAGTTCCTAATAACCGGCGGTATGTCGTGGGGAGAAGATCCTACGGATCACTTTACAGACTTTTGGATTTTCTATGAGTTCTTAGGGTATCCCTCCCACGCCTCGCCCGATAGCGAGGAAGTAAGAAAGTGGAAGGAAGAAGTCAATGCCTAACTGCGATCTTTGCTTCAGCTATGGAGTCCAAACAGTATCTACTAAAGTCAATGACCGAGAGGCAGAAGTCTGCTTTAAGTGTATAGAAGGGGAAGAACAATGACCCCGCATTGTGGAGTATGTGGAGATCACTACGGCGAGCTTCTAGTGAAGCACGGCGAAGTATGCGAGGACGACAGCAAGGCAGGGGTGAAGCCCTATGCGCCTGAAATAGACGACTTGATACGCTCAATAGAAGAAGATCGAGGACGAGATGAGTAGTGATTTTCTTTGTCAAGTCAAAACGATTTTCGGGAGTGTCACAGTTGGCGATACCACTAAAACTGACAACCGAGAAAACCCACTTTGATACAATGGGGGAGTGCCACCAAGTTGGTGTCACAGAAAGGGAGCTATGGACTATCCAATAGTGGTAAAGTTGCCAAGACTTTTCTACATAGATCACCGCGACAGGGATTTACCTTCGGGTGAAGTGGTCAGAGTTATAGGCAATAACCGAATCGAGGTAGCGCTTGATGAGGAAGCCTTCGAGGACTTGATCTCAGACGCCAAGCACTATGGCTTTGGAGGTATGGACTGGGATGGCTATGGATCAGAGGGATCGCTGGAGCGCTCGGCTCGGCGAGTTTATGAAATACTAACCAAGATAGAAAGGGAAGAAAGTAAATGAACGACTACACAATAACGCTGGTTTATGACCAATTCGCAATAACAACAGTAATCTATGCTGACAACGAGGAAGAGGCTAAGAGATTAGCCTTAGTGAAACTAACGCAGGATGAAGGCTTACCACTAGGCGAGCCTATGGAATACCAACTAACGCTAGAAGGGAGCTTTGTAAATGTCTGATACAGAAACAATGGAGTGCGCTTGTGTAGATGTGTGCGGTTGGACTAAAGAACACACGCTAGAGAAACAGGGCGAGTGGTGGGTTTGCTCTAATTGTGGAACGGAGTTATGGGATAAGAACGAAAAAGAGCAGTTGATCTCCTTTGACTGCTCAATACACGGAGAACAGGACTGGATGAGATAATGGCTAATCAACTAACAACAGAGGAACAGATAGCCCTGATAGTGGGGGCTACACAGATCGGCAAGAAGGCTAAGGTCAAGCGTAATCTGATGTATGTCAGAACTGCGCTAGGTGGAACTTTCATACCGATAGAGGAAGCTGAGGAGGGAGAGGTCAATGAGTAATGAAATCTATTTACTAATCGCGGATACTATAACCGCACTAAAGAACGAAGAGGAATCGCCCAACATTGAGCAGGTAATCGAAGGATTAGCTGACGCTTTCAAGGGATACGACCCTGATTTTGACAGGGTTCAATTCCTCAATGACTGCGAACTGGCGGTGGCACAATGAAGCCGACCAATTTCTACGAAGTGGCAGACCATACCGGCAACGCGGTGTGGGGTGGGGCTAGTGCCTTGCTTGCTATTGACTGGTTCAGAAGAGGGCTAGACCGCTCTATCTATGTCTCAGTATGGGATGAAGAGAACGAGGATGATTTCAAGCTGATAACAGACAAGATAGATGTGACTAAGCTCGTTCTAACTACACTTACGGAGGTGAGAGGATGATCCTATTCATAGGAGTAATCGTGGCTTGTCTGATAGCCTATGCCCTTCTATGTTTGGAGGGAGAGAACGAATGGTAGATGTCCAAAGGCGGGTAAGAACCGCCACTAATCACGCCGTCAGGCAACGCAACTATCGAAGGGTAAGAGACAGGGCGCTAAGGCGCCTCAGTAATCTCTACCCCGACCAATACCGAGAGCTTTTGGAGGAGGAGAGGGCGAGAGATGAGAAAGAGAACAAAGTTTGGATTGATATTAGTGGCAGGACTCGTGCTGGTATGGGCGCACCAACCCGAAGTCGCTCACATAGAACTACCAAGAGACGTGGTTATAGTAAGCAAAAAAGCAAGTTGGGCAGAAAAAGGTGAGAACAAACGACTCGCAAAGAAATACGCCTGGGTTGCGTTTGGTTGGAGGGATAGAGAGTGGCTCTGCCTCTACAATTTATGGACCCGTGAGAGCAGGTTTGATCACCTCGCAAGTAATCAACAGGGAAGCTCAGCTTTCGGAATTGCTCAGGTCTTGGGAGAGAAGTCTAGAGATCCTAGAATCCAGATACTCAGGGGTCTTAGATACATTGGAGCTAGATATTCTAGTCCGTGTAAGGCGTATAATTTCTTCCTTAGAAACGGATTTTATTAGGGAGGAAGATAGCAAGTTGTGATAGAATAATAATTGTTAGGCGTTTCTTACCCTTTCTCCTAGCAATAGAGAACCCCGCAGACAAGAGTGCTAACTGCGGGGTTTTCTTATTTATCGGTGGAATAGAAGCCGTTGCTCCTAAAGTGGACCGGAGGGGAGATCCATACGCGGCTGAGGATAGAACCGCATTCTTTATTAGGGCATTCGTATTCCACTTCGATATCGTGGATGCTGCGGAAAATAAGGAGAGTATTCCCGCAGGCTGGACATTCATATTCGTATTTCATAGCGGTAATCCATAGTCAGTATGGAGGAAGCCAACGAGCTTTATCTTCTTAGAAGTGTTAGCAAACTCTGTAGTCGTAGGCATCCAGCGCTCAGACCAAGCAGGTTCGGGAACGCGGGAGAGATCGAAGCCCCACTTACCTTCCGGTGTGGAGTTGATATACCAAGGCGCTAGGTTGTGGTAACTAGCCTCAAGAATAAGGCGCTCGTACTTACTCTTCTCAATGAGAAGTTCAGGGTAATGGGTATGCCTACACTTGAGTTCAATGAACATACCTTTAGTGTTAGTGGTGCAATCAAAGGAGTCGTAAGTAGATTCTGATTTCACAAGATCAGGGAAGTGGCTATCCTTTAGATAGTCAAAGAGTTCTTGTTCGCTCACGCCCAGGGACTCTCTCCGCCGAGTGACTGCTGGAGCCTACGCATAGAAGCGTTAGCTCTTCTATCAGCACTAGATACTGCACACTCTAGATACTGTGCTAGTTGGTGTAGCGTAGCCGCTTCGTGATAGCGCATACGCAAGATTACTTGGTCTTCCTGCTCTAGTTTTAGATAGGCTTTCTTGATGTCAATGAGTGTGGCTAGTAGGTTGCCACCTTCAGCCGGAGCTGACTGTCTCTTTGGCTGTCCATCATTAATCATATTCTGCGCTTGCTCTAGCGCTGTGTTATCTACAATAGATGCGATAACAAAGGGTAGTAGTTGGCCCAAGGTAGCAGTATCGTAGAAGGCTTCATCGCCTATGCGATAGCCAGACTTATTCGCTTTCTCTTTGCGAGCGTAGCGTTCAGCGTGGCGCTTCATCTGCCAAGCAATGCGCCTCTCATTGGCGATACGCTTGATGGTATTCTCTTCGTTTAGTTGATCTATAAAGCTGTCATTCCTAGAAGTAGCCCAGAGATAACACTCTTGTAGCACATCCTCTTTCTCGACATAACCCCTGTAGCGACGATAGATTGCTTGCGCTACGCCAGGTGCTATCTCAAGTAAAGTAGGATGTAGTTCAGTCATTGGGTAGCTCGGGCCATTTCTTATCAAGCACCATAATTGCAATGGCAGAATAGTTTAGTAAATCTACAAAGGAATCTCTGAGTGATTCATTAGAAGGCTTGACACCGCTATCAAGTAGATTATTTATTCTAGCTACCTTGTCCCACATACGGACACGCAGTCCATTGAGAGGACCGCCAGGTGAGTGAGCCACGTTGAGAGGCCCATAATCTTTATGCTTCCTCAACAGAAGGGTGCCTGCGGCATCAAAGACACGCCACATATCTTCTACAAATTTGTCATCTATTTTCGTACCGGCATTGGCTGGCAAGTTATCGTCCCAGCCTTGTAATCTATCGAAACTATTATCATCCCCATATCCATCAATAATCTGGCTGCCTCTTGGAGATCCTTTTTCTTGCTCATTCATCGCACTCCTCCTACTAGGTTGGTTAGTTCTTCTTTACCATTAGCCAGATAGAAGTCCGTAATGTCCATACCTGGTGGTAATTGTACTATTTGTGAGTTTAATACCTCGCTTGCGACACGCCGAGCGAACTCAGCTCCTGGATTAGTTTCTTTATCTTCTCTTGTGTCGTTATCTCCAATGACATAGATGACATCAAAGCCGGTAAATAACTTTGGATAGTAAGGTTTCCAAGCCGCTACTCCAGGCACACCTATTGCTGGGATGCCTGCCTCATTCATAATGATTGCATCAAACTCACCCTCACAAATCACTATCTTTGATGAGTCATAAGTAGTAGCAATAACATTGTAGAGATGACTCTTCTGCCCTACCGGAGCGCCATACTTAGGCTTGCCATCATCTAGCCTACGAAACTTAAAGCCTACGCAGATATCTAAAGCTGTGAAGTATGGAATGGATATCCAGCCGGTATAACCCTGATGACCCTCAATAGGATCGGCTATAGTTCCAAGACTGTAGCGCTGGGCTACCTCTTTAGATATCCCACGTGCGCTTAGATATTCCAGCGCCTCGTCGCTTATTAGCCGAGCGTATCTGTGCGCCGCCTCGTTTAGCAATGTCGACTGCGTAGTTGAGAGCATCCTTAAACCCCATATTCTCGTTAGCCATTACTACATCTACTGCTGACCCACCCTTACCGCAGGTGTGGCAGTAATACAAATTATCGTAAGTGTTCATTACTGCACTGCGACGTGAGTCATCGTGCATACAACACTTAACTGAAACACTCTTACCCTGTCTTATCTCCCCACCATAGTGGGCAACGATAAGATCTATGGGGATTGCACTCGCATCTGAGTTGCCTTTTCTCCCGCTTTTACGGCCCACCCTGGACCAGTCTTGTGTAGACAAGTGCAATCTCCTTTGCAGTATCCGTGTAGCTCTTCTGCCTTATCGTAAGTACCCTTGGCATTGAAGTCACCACCTACCTGACAATCAGTGCAGATCATTTAGATAATACCTTTTCTCTTCGAGCGTCTCGCGTTTTTTTAATTGAACGAACATCGCCTCCACTTATCACCAATATAGCGTGAGCTATCCCCGTGTTATAGGCATTATCTTCTGGGTGGTAACTTTCAATAAGAAGTTCTGTTAGTTTTAAGTGAGTTTCCTCTACGTCAATTATCTTCTTTTCCATTTTCCTTCTCCTCTTTTGGTTTTAGTATTTCTGTTGTTGTTATGTCACCTTGTGGTGTTGGCATTTGTTCTATCCATTTCTCTAATGACTGTACTACCCAAGCATCTTCAATGCTGGCGTTCCTTCTCTTGACTATGACGAAGGCTGGAGGATTGACGGGTAACCCCCGAGCCTTCGCATAGTTGGCTGCCTCAGTCTGGGCTTCTGCCCAGAACTGTGGAAGATTGATTGACTTACGGTTCTTACACTCCAAAATATAGGTCTGACCTGCGATTATGGTAACGATGTCACCTTCATCGTTGGCTCCCGCCTTGGCTAATCTCTCAGCAAAATGGCCCAAGGATCTCAAGAACTTCATAACGTCGCTCTCAAACTTGGTTCCCTTTTGTTTATTGTATGAACTCATAGCACCTTATTGGAGTTGTAAATCATTCTGCCGTAGGCATCAGAGTCTGCTATCTGACAAGCAGCGTAGTTGGTAAACAAAGCAACCCAATCTTTACCATCAGCAGTATGCCTACCGAATCTATTCTTGACTGCAGCAACCCGAAGGGTATGGTCATACGGGTTGTAGCCAAGAGTTAGTATCAGCGCTGGTAATTGACTTACCTTTCCGTGAATCGCCTTTCGCGGTGACGGTTCAAAGACTGAGCCATACTCGCTTTGCTCTGATACGTGATGCAGTACCATCACACAGGCTTCGGTTTTCCTAGCCATATCGTGCAGTTCTGCCATTATCGCTCGTAATCCTGCCCATTCATTGTCAGTTTCAGCAACGACATTCATTAGGTTATCTATCACTATCAGCTTCGGAGCTATTCCATAGAGTTCTATGTAAGCCTTGACCTCTGCTTCGATGTCATCAAGCGAAGGACTAGAGTCAAAGACCCATTGGATGTGGCCTATGTTCTCTAGGAAGTCTGAGTAATAGTTAGGGTTATCTCTTATGTTGCTCTCAACGCTCGTCTGTACGTGGCCTGAGATATGTGCAGCAGCTCTTATCATTACTGTTGCAGTGTCAGTATCTGCCGAGAAGAAAAGTGTAGGCACTTGGGCTTTGATTGCATAGATCATAGCGAACATAGACTTTCCAGCGTTAGGTGCAGCGGCAACCATACACACTTGACCGCGCCGGAACTTTATATCCTTTGTCGTTAGGTCTTTCCAAACCACCGGCAAAGGTTCTGCGTTGCTATGAGAACTGCGCCAAGCCCTATCTAGCCTAAGCACTTTTCTCCTTCGGTAGAATTATGTTTTGTTTACGACGGATTGCCTGTCTCTGCTTTGGAGCAAGTCCTCCCCAGATACCGTGTCGTTCATTGTGAATACCCCATTCGGCGCATTCAAGTCGATGAGTACATTGACTACAGATTCTCTTTGCAACTTGTACACTTGGCGCACTTCCACCGTGATCTGGGAACCAGATATCACCATCGACTTCTGCACATAGCGGAGCCTCGTAGTTACGCGGCTCTCGCATAACATTACCTGACCCAGATTGTTGGGCATTTTTCAGATTGTGGCGTTCCCTTAGGTGACGCACACATCCAGCCCTTCCAAGGTCCTTTCGCGCTTACTCCCTCTTGGTATCTCATATTGCCGTGACGGCATACGTGACCGCCTGCCGCTGGAGCAGCGGCTTGGTTAAAAGGGAAGTCAGAAGCTACTTGCTTTGGTGTTGGATTATTGTAAACGGGCGCAGTTGCAGCAGCGCCTGAGAAAGATTGGCTAACGCTTGCAATAAGGGCGGAAAAGTCCTGCGCTGCTGTTAGCAACGCCTCTAATTCTTCCTTGTTTGTAGCGTAGAGATTGATGAGAGTTCCATCGGGTGACTTGAAGTTCACCTGGAACTTGGTTGATTCTGGTGCAGCCATTTAGTTTCCTCCAGTATGTTTAATTGAAAGCCTTGCGCTTTCCTTTCCTTGTTTAGTTGGCACGAAGCCTAGTGCTTTCTCCACCGCTTCCTTGTCAACTGTATTGCTTTGGATCGTTGTCCATTTAATCTCGAAACCAGATTTAGTTACGCCGAGTAATCCAGAAAGACCATCTCTCAATGCTTCCTTTCGTTCGGTCAGTTCCTTAATCTGGTTGTCGAGCTGTAGATATTCCATCGCAGTTGTATCTGCATCAGGATTATCAATGATAGGTAATTCAGTTTTTGTACGTTCTTTTTTTATACCAACGCATCCCATCTCCCCAGAGGCGTCATAGTATTTGCAATAAAACTTACAATAGTTCTCGTCCCTTTCAGGATCAGGAACCGTGTCCGATTGCTTTATTGCTTCTAACCAGTTGAGCGCCTCTAGGGCAATGGCTTCGTCATAGGGTTCGGAATGCACTAGGACATCCCTCTCATCCCCATCACGAGGTATGGCTACTAGGTTCACAGTCTGAACCTTCCCCAATCCAGATTTGCTAATCAGGTAGCCATAGACTTGTACTTGCCAACGCTGTTGATTGCTTGGGAAGTAGTTCAGGTTCTTAGCCTTTACTGTCTTCCAGTCAACTACAGCCCCAGTAGATGGGATATAGCAGTCCACGTGCGCTTTCATTCCGCCGTATTCGACAGTCTGTTCAAGCACGACTTCTTTATTGTCAGCAAGCGCATTCTCTATTGCAGCGTGGATAGCAGTACCCATTATCGCTGCGAGCTTTAGCTCGTTGTCATTGGTTTCCGGCTGACCGTTTAACCGGTACCAAACCTTACGGCGGCATCCGCCTAGCTCAGAAGGTCCAATCTGAACCTGATTTGATCTTGCCTTCTTGTTCTCCTTGTCGTGGAGAGCTTTAACTAATAATTCTTTTATGTCCATCTTGACCACCTAGTGATTGTTACATTAAAGAATAGCAGATTTATCTGATAAACGTTGGCAACAATTACATAGTTTGGCGAAGTGCCATCCCATTCCTGGTATCTATCAATGCCTACTGCCCAATTACTTAGATTAGATTTATTGATATAGATAGACCAGTTACCTAAATCCTTTTTCATTAGAACTCCCGTCGTTGAGTAACCAACTGTACAGGTTCGTGGGTATTGACATCAAGCACCGACGCGATTTCTACGGCACGCTTGGCGTGTCGCTCAGGCTGTCTGCGAAGATAAGAAGTAGACAGACCGTAGAGATACCCAAGACCGAAAGCACCACCCGACCCCAAACCGTAGAGTCCCAGGTCTGATTGGATGAACGAGAGGTCTGTCGCAATATGGAAGACATTGCCATTAAACGCAACAATGTAGTCGAATCCTGAGTCTTTTTCTTTCGTAGCTTCATAAGGATCATATCCATTCTCTTTGAACGCCGTGACTATAGACGGCAGGACTTTCTTACCCATCCATTGGATGGGATCTGCACCTTTGTAACTCGGTGGAGACCAGTTATAGGTAAGGATGTCACCAGGTCTAGAGTCACCAGTGATACCCAGTAGGTACTTACCAATGGAGATTATCTTTGGAGTAGCAGTAGAGATAGTCCTTAAGTTATCCTCAGTTATCTGACTATCTGCAGCTAATACACAATGGTTCTCTAGTTGAATACCTACTAATGTGGTCACAGAAAAATCTTACCTCTTCTACGGCGTGTCGCTTCTGCGACACTCCCAAACTTTCTACAATATGAGCGTTAGCGAATCTACGGTAGGCGCCGCTTGTGGTGAGCGCCGTACCGACAGAGGCGGCGCGAAGCGCCGAGGCGACTGACCACAGGAAGGAGCCGTCCTGGGCAATGCGTCTCCGTCTACTCCGGCTGTTGAAAAACAGACACAGCCTACCACCTATCAAGGCTTCCGACCTACGCTCAGTAGGTCCAACCCACCAATGTATCTGCGGTTGTACCGTCTTTTCTACCTATGTTCAGTTCGATGACTACGAGATCTGCTGGTACGCCCTTGATGTTCAGTGTGCTAATTGTGGCAACCTATTGAAAGCTCCTTGTCCTATCGATAAGCCTGACCAAATTTAGGCAACAAAAAAGAAGCCCCAGGATTTCTCCTGGGGCCTTTATTGCCTCGCGCTTTCTTAAACTACTCTGCTCCTCTGCCGAACTCCTTCGCAGATGGGTCAAGCCACTTTAGGACTGGACCAAGGAAGCCTGCCAATGCAGCAGTTCCTAGTACCTTCAGATCAGTTTCTCCCGCTAGGTATAGTGCAATGGCAGCGGCTGCTGCAGCACGAAACCAAGTAAGGGATACTTGCTTTATCTTTTCCATTAGATTGCTTTCCTTTCGATACTCACAGACCAGGTATGCAGTTTGCAACAGGTGCAGACCACTTCCTGCTTAGTAGGTGTAAGGATAGCATCCTTAGCCACCTTCTTCCTAGGCTTAGGCTGCAGCTTTGCAACCACCTGGTTTGTAAGGCTAGGTTGATTCATCCACCAGAACCAAGGGCTAGTATCATCAGCCTTATCAGCACGGATAGATATATGTAGATGCTTAGTGTGAGGGTTGCTACCACTGTAAGGGCGATTGCCAGACTTAGCATACTTACGATTCCAAATCTTCTTATTGAAGATGAGATACTGGACCCTCTCGTCTTCCTTAAGTTTCTCAAAGATAACTGCACAGTCCACCCCATTCTTCGGGTCGTGGGTTAAATCAACAGCAAGGCCGGTGTTGTGGTCGCTGTTGGGATTCTGCTTGAGATGTGCCGATGAAGGCAATAATCCGTCGGACGCTTTCTTGCGCTTGGTCCACAATGCTGTCGCCTGGTGTAGCACAGCAATAGCAGCAGGACTGGCTTTCTTCGGATTCATTCATCTCCTAATGGCTTCTTTGACTAAATCTGTGAGAAGGTCAACCTTCTCCTCTAAAGCGTTTACTTTGTCCTTAATGGACGA
>Ga0208161_1001367_pt1 | contig 13002 bp, 22 predicted proteins | sample CB_VirMetaG_3_FD_184538 | JGI IMG/M metagenome (GOLD analysis project Ga0208161, IMG submission 184538) | Freshwater to marine saline gradient viral communities from Chesapeake Bay - CB_1508_1S Viral MetaG (SPAdes) (version 4) | ecosystem: Environmental > Aquatic > Marine > Coastal | place: USA...
ATAAGTTCACTTGGTATGCTATCCGAAAAGAAATGCTTGAGAAAGAGAAAGAGGTGATTGTGGATGCCTTTCTGGATGGGAAGTTGGATGGGTGGCACAATCAATGGGCTGACGCAAATGACTACTACAACGAAACCTTTAACACCAAAGAGAAATGAAAACACCAATGCAAGAAATGTTGGAATGGGTTAGAGCAACCCTACCAATGGATTTAAATACACCAAGACTGATTGAAGAGAAGATTGAATCAATGCTTGAGATGGAGAAGGAGCAGATTGTTGATGCACACATAGAAGGACAAAGGGTATTTGATGACTATCCGCATACTCAATGGACTAATGACCAAGCAGAATTGTACTATAACGAAACCTTTAACACCAAACAGAAATGACACAATTAGAATGGGAAGCACAGCGAATAGGCAAGTTCACAGCCTCTGAAATTCATCGCTTGATGGGTAACCCTCGCAAGAAGGGAGAAATCCTCTCAGAGACCGCCAAATCGTTTGTAATAGAAAAAGCAGCAGAGATTCTGACTGGGCAGAAACGACCAATATACGGAGCAGCCCTTGATTGGGGAGTTGACCACGAGCAAGAGGCGTTCTTGAAGTTTAATGCAATGAGTGACCAGATGTGGGACTACTACGGAGGACAAGAGTTTAAGTTCTATTCTTATGGGGTTTTCTCTGGGGCATCTCCTGACGGGCTATCGGTTAGCCACTTGCTTGAAATCAAATGCCCTTACGAGAGCCACAATCACATCAAGCATATGCTGATCAGGAACAACGAAGATTTCAAATCCTCACGGCCTGAGTACTATTGGCAAATGCAGCTGGGTATGATCGCCACCGAGAAGTCCAAAGGGATGTTCGTTTCTTATGACCCACGAATGCCAGATGACAAGCAGATATATCAAATAGAGATATACCAAGATGATGTCAAAGCAGAGATAGATGAGAAGATTCAATACGCTTCTGATATGTTGGCAGACATCATTCACTAAAGTTTTCGGTCATTCACAAATAAATACCCATAAAAAAGCAAAAAAGATTTGTGATATTGAAAAAAGGTTGCATCTTTGAACTATGAAAAACGAACAAAACAACCAGAAACAACAAGCTCTTGACGCAATTATGAACCTCATCAGCGAATATCGCAATGAAAGAGATGCTATGTGGAAACAACGCTCTGACATTGTTGATACAACCAGCCACTTACAAGTGATTAAGATGAAAAGGCTCAACAAAGGAATAACGGCAGCCAAAGATTCAATTAACGCTTTATTAGAAGCATACGAAAGAGTTAGATTTCTTTAATCACAAGTCAAACTGATGAGTCCTGAATGGACGAAACCCCTTCGGGGGTCTTTGACAACTATGAACAAACCAACATACGCCTACCTCAACGGGAAAGTTGTGGAGGTCATCAAGCAAGAGGACAATGGAACTTTCCTCATCAAGTTAGAAGAACGCCTATACTGGGTGGAAGCACACGAACTAAAACACATCAAACTATGATACCAGCAATTCTAATCATCCCGGTGACCATTGCCATCTTGGCTTTAAGTTACCTCAAGTTCATCATCAAGAAGGGTATTGACTCTTATGATGTTCCTCACCAACCAACTCCTGAGCGTGACCCAGTCATTCCCAAATTCAACGAATGGCAGAATCACCTCCAAGTTCAACGCAAAAAAATGTACAAGGGGAAGGCTATATGAACAAGCAGAAAATCGCAGCAATCCTATTGAACCATCCAAAGTCAATGGATGATGACAACCTTCTCCAAGCCCTTGTTTGGAAGGGAGAGATGGCAGGAAACCCAAACATCAGCGCAATGGACTTTCTACGGCTGTATTCAGCAGGGTCATTCACAAGCCCTGAAACAATTCGCAGATGCCGTCAGAAGTTGCAAGAGGAGTACCCACACCTTAGAGGAAGCAAGTATAAGGTTCGTCACGAGCATCAAGAAACTTGGAAAAAGGACTTGGGCTATTGAGCCAATTTGCTATCTTTGCTATATACTAATAGATAAAGTTCACGAGGGGTAGCCGACTCTCAAAAGAACAAATACTTTGCCTCGAAGGTACAGGTTGCGGCTACGACCTGTATTCTTTGGGGCTTTTTTATTTATGAAATTTTTGGAAAAAGATTTGGAAGAAATTATCTACTTGTCTGGAATAGATGAGTTGAGAGAAAGAGGTCTCGAGATTAACGGAAAGTTGATGAGACAAGTAAGAATTGGTAATTATGGAATTGCTGATTTAATCACATTAGAAAGACCAGCGTACGGAGGGTTAGGAAAAATTACAATCTATGAGTTAAAGAAAGACAAAATTTCAATTAGTGCATTTTTACAAGCAGTTGGATATGCTCGAGGCGTTCAAAGATTGTTGGAGATTCGGAATCAATTAGACAATTTCCAAATAGCAATAAGATTGATTGGAAACGATATAGACACAAGTGGAAACTTTTGTTTATTATCAGATTTAATATCAGGTGATTTGTTTTCTTTGGAATTTTATCAATACAAATATGAAGTTGACGGCATTTATTTTGAATGTATGTACAATTATTATTTGACCAATGAGGGGTTATGAAGATTGAAACTATTTCATTCAAAACTGACTATGCTATCAAGTATGGTGTAGAGGCTGCAATACTTATTCAAGGAATCCAGTTTGGTCTCGTGTTAAACAGAAACAAGCAATCTCATTTTCATAATGGCAAGGTATGGATGTACAATTCAGTCAGAGAATGGCACGAGACATATCCATTTATGAGTGAGTCAACAATCAAAAGAGCATTGCTCAAATTGAAAGAGGAAGGATTGATTGAAGTATTGAAATTAGATAGCAATCCAATGAACAAAACCAATTGGTATACTTTGACCAATGCATTGGGTCAAAATGAACCAATGGAGAAGGCCAATTTGAACCAATCAAAACAGTATATAACAAACAATATAAAACAAACAATAAAAGAAGGGTATTTGGATTCCTTTGAACTTTGGTTCAAGTACAAGGCAGAAAAGAAACAAGCCTACAAAGAAACTGGAATGAAGATGCTCATCTCTCAATACCAAACCAAATACACGGCAGAGGAGTTTGCTAAAGCCGTTGAGCATTCAATCGCTCAAAACTATCAAGGCATATATCCTCCAAAAGTGGAAACAAAAACCGAACTTGCTTCTCCTAAATACAAAAAGGCAACACTATGACTCCTTCTCAATACATACTGGCAGCAGCGATGTTTGACGATACAACTCGTTTCAAACTACTCTCAGCAAATCCGTCTTGGTTTGACTCTCACATACAACCAGCGATTCAAAAGATTCAGGAACTCTATCTGGCAAACAAGCCTTTGAACAATTCAAACATCTTGATTGAGTTGAAAGGAACGATGCCGATGCGAGACCTCGTGATGATTCAAGGGATGGCAACCGACTATGTCTTGGTAGATGCTTACTTGAAACAACTTGCTAAGAAACACGAACACGAGCGACTTGTTCAAGGACTTTCCAAGATTGACTTGAAAGCCGACATCGTTTCTCAATTGACCGACTTAATCTCAACGGCAACCATTCACATTGATCGTGAACCGATATCTTCTCGTAAAGCCATCAACAAGGCTTGTGATGACATCTGCGAAGCGTTCAAACGACAAGACGCTACCAACGGAATGAAAACGGGCTGGAGGTATCTTGACAAATATCTTGGAGGTTGGAACAGAGGAGACCTCATCATCTGTGCAGGAAGACCGGGAATGGGTAAATCAGCCATCGCTATGACTTGGGCTTTGGAAGCATCAAAGTGGTACAAGGTTCTTTTCCTTTCCCTTGAAATGTCAGTTGACCAATTGGCACGGAGGATTCTGACCCACGAAACACACATTGAGAACTACAAAATCCGCAGCAACTCCCTTTCTCAAGGTCACATTGATAGGATAGTGGACTACACGATTGCAGACAACCCAGTTCTTTGGTTGGATGATGACACCTCCTTGAGAATAGACCGCTTGTCGGCTAAGTTGAAAATCCACCAGCAGAAACACGGGCTTGACCTTCTGGTCATTGATTACATCCAACTGATGAAAGGCACAAAGCAAAACCGCCAAGAGGAGGTCGCTGAAATCTCTCGCAACCTAAAACTGATTGCAAAGGACTTGGGGATTTGTATCATTGCTCTTTCCCAACTCTCACGAGCCGTAGAGCAACGAAGCGACCACCGACCTCTACTTTCTGACCTTAGAGAATCAGGAGCGATAGAACAAGACGCTGATGCGATTCTTTTCCCTTACCGACCCTGCTACTATCAAGATGAAAAACCAGACACCGAGGAAGCAGAATTGATGATTGCCAAAAACAGACACGGTGAATGCGTGACGATAGATGTCAAGTTCACCGGTTCACTAACAAAATTTACAGAATGAGACACGGAAGTTTATTTTCAGGAATAGGAGGTTTTGACCTGGCTGCCGAATGGATGGGATGGGAGAATGTCTTTCATTGCGAATGGAACGACTTCGGCAAAAAAATACTACACTACTACTGGCCTAAAGCTATACAATACGATGACATCACCAAAACAGATTTCACTATTCACAGAGGACAAATTGACATCCTCACTGGGGGATTCCCCTGCCAACCTTACTCCGCAGCTGGAAAGCGACTCGGAAAAGAAGATGAACGCCATTTGTGGCCACATATGCTTAGAGCAATTCAAGAAATCCAACCTCGTTGGGTCGTGGGCGAAAATGTTCTCGGACTTGTTAATTGGGACGATGGACTGGTCTTCCAAGAGGTGTGCGCTGATTTGGAGGCTCAAGGGTACGAAGTACAACCGTTTGTACTTCCAGCTGCAAGTAAAGGCGCACCCCATAGTAGACAACGAGTTTGGTTTGTTGCCTACTCCAAGTTGTATGCAAATGGATTACGAACCGAAGGAAGGATGGATTTGGATGGGGAATTATTGGAAAGACGAAAATGGGAGGAAGCGACAAACGGACTTAACAACCTCAGTAAAGATGGCAATGTTACCGACACCAACGGAAATAGAATTAATAACTGGGAGCAGTTCCCAACTCAATCCCCGATTTGTGGCGGATATGATGGGCTTCCCAACCAATTGGACGGAATTACCTTTTCAAAGTGGCGAGGAGAATCAATCAAAGGATACGGAAACGCCATAGTTCCTCAAGTAGTACACACCATATTCCAAACAATAGAACAATATGAAAGACCTATATACTGAAAACACAGAACTCAAAATTCAAAACGCTCGGCTACTGAAGAAATGCCAAACGCTCTGGTCTAACCTTGCCAACGCAAGACAATCCATCAAGGAGTACAAAATGATTCTCCAAGATTTAGAGAACCCAGTTGACCACAATGCCCCTTTGGAGGAGATAGCGAGAGCCGTCAGTACTGCATCAGGTGTTACCGTATCTGAGATGCGCTCACCCAACCGAGAGAGACACAATGTCATTGCTCGTCAGGTGTTCTTTTACATAGGAAGAAGGGCTGGATTTTCTTGGATGAAACTTGGGCAATATATGCTCCGGGACCATTCAACCGCCATTCACGGCTATCGTCAAATCAACGATCTTATGTCATTGCCCAAATCCAACTTCATTGAAACTCAAACCTACATACACGCCCGTGAAATCTTGGCTTCTCGTAATGAGGAAAGGTACAATGCAATCTGACATCTGTTGTGTGACCGAAGCCCAAATCAAATACTACCGAAAGAAGTACGAAAAAGATGGATGGCAGTTTCACGAGTTGATAAGTTGTGGAAATTTCAATTAAAAATTCAACAAACTTTGAAACATTACAAAGAGCGAAATCATAACTGAACTATCGCAGCAGGAATGGGTAAGGGGTTTTTGCGTCAAGGTCGGCAAAGAACTTGCGTCAGACCTCTACCAAGAACTCTTTCTCATTCTCTGCGAGAAGCCTGATGAATGGGTGGTAGAAAAATACCACTCAGGATACTGGGCAGGTTTCGTGTCTCGCATCATCCTCAATCAGTACTACGGCAAGAGGACAAGTTTTGAGAAGAACTATCTCAGGCCGATTGGAATGGAGGACACCAGCACCATAGAAATAGAAGCAGACGAGGAAGAATACGATGAGACACATTTCAGATGTATTGAAGCAGTATTGGCAGGATGTGATTGGTACGAATCACGAATCTGGGAACTCTGGTCAAAAGGAGACGAGAGAATCAAACCAAGGTCAGCAAGAGCCATCTCACGAATCACCGGAATCAGCCGACAAGAAATCCTCGCAGTAGTAAAACGAATCAAAGAACAAATCAACGATGAATACACTCTTAGAAATAATCGGAGTCAGTTGCTTGGCAATCATCTTCGTGGGGGAGATAGGCTGGAGGATTAAACTCAAACCTTTCAACTGCGAACTTTGTATGGCTTGGTGGCTTGGCCTTATTCTTTTTATACCTCTCTACGGATGGTCTGGCATCGCATTTGCCGCACTATCTGCTTGGGGAGCAACAACCTTAAACCGATACCTATGAAAGACCTCAAATGGCTTCTCTTTTTGTTAGCCTCATTCTCACTATATAGTTTTGTCCTATGACCTTAGAAGAAATCAACTACATCCTTGACCTATCTCCTCTGTTTGCCCAATGGAAGCAGAGTGGGTTTTTCCGAGTGACTCCCGAACAAGGAGTTCGCCTCCGCCAAATCTACCAGCAAGAAATGGGCAGACCGATGCCGACTTGCTCCTCTTGTTTTGTGGAAGCGTTTTACTCGCTTATCATCAGAGCCGAGGGTCTAAAGAAAGAAATTCAACCAGAGATTGAAGCAGCACAGATAGCAGATGACGAACAACCTACGAAGCGTAGACGAACTCGCAAGTGAGGATTGGTTCTTCCAAAAGCCTTGGTTGATTGTAGGAACTGGGCATAGTTTGGAACGATGGAAGCCAACCGATGAGTTCAACATCTGGACTATCAACGCTGCCATTGATGTGACTAAGTATGCCGATATTGCTGCTCTGCATGATCCTATAATCTATGACCGACCTACTCAGTTTATCAAGTCACCAATCAACGCTCGGTATATCCTGACCAGAACCTGCTCCTCACCAACCACATCAAACACCGTATTCGTGCAATTCTCAATAGACCCAAACAAAGGACTACCTCAGCACCCGACTCACAATTCGTCCGGCTTTGCTTTTTCCTTTCTATGCGGCAGAGTACCTACAATCTATACAATCGGAATTGACGGAGGCTATGGTGTATTCAAAGGACTATCTCAGAACTACCAGAACAACGAAAGAGCCGAGAGATTTGATATGCACAATCACGCTATGGATGTTTATGTCAAACAACACGGAACGGAGATCATTCGTCTATGAAGAATCACACCAAAATCTATCTCAAGGAAATGAACTATCACGAGACCGACTGGATACCTTGCGAGATGTGTGGTCAGACGGCAGTTGATATTCATCATATAGAAGCACGAGGAATGGGAGGCTCAAAGGACAAGGATGTCATTGAAAATTTGATGGCACTTTGTCGCTCCTGCCACAACCGATACGGGGATATAAAAGAGGAGAAAGCAATGCTCCGAGTCACTCACCTTGTTAAACTAAGCCAACGCAAATGCAAATAGTAAAACTGAAAGACATCAAACCCAACCCGAACAACCCTCGCATCATCAAAGACGAGAAGTTCAAGAAGTTGGTAGCATCAATCAAGGAGTTCCCTGAGATGCTTGAGATTCGCCCAATTGTAGTCAATAAGGACATGATTGTTCTGGGAGGTAATATGCGATTGAAGGCGATCAAGGAAGCCGGAGTGACGGAAGTTCCTTGTCTTATTGCTGACCAACTAACAGAAGACCAGCAACGGCAATTCATTATCAAGGACAATGTCGGCTACGGAGAATGGGACTGGGAGATGATTGCAAACGAATGGGATGTTGAAGATTTAGACAAATGGGGTTTGGATGTTCCAGTATTCATGGAAGAACCCTCAATGGATGAACTAATTGGTGATGAAAAAAATAAACCAGCAACAATGAAAATTACTTTTGAATCTGTCGAGCAATTACAAAAGGCAGAGATTGATATTCAAGAACTTTTGGATAGAAAATATCCCGGTTCATATTTTTCGATATCAGCCGGTGAAATATGAGATTAGTAAGGGCATCAAAAAAAGCGGTGAAATATGCTTGTATAAAATTTCACTATGCCGGAGTTGTACCTGCACAATATATTGGCTATTCAGTATTCAACAAAGTAGGCGAATGGTGTGGTGTTATATTATTTGGAGGAGGAGCATCTGCAAATATGGGTAAGCCATATAAATTGAAATATGGTGAATACTTAGAATTGACAAGGATGGCATTAAATGGTAAACAAGAAAGCACAAGCAAGGCAATGGCTCTTGCAATACGATTAATAAAAAAAGATTGTCCAACAGTCAAGTTACTTATATCATATTCAGACAAAGGCCAAAACCATTATGGGACGATATATCAAGCGACTAACTGGTATTTTGTAGAAGAAAGCGAAAGCAGTGGAAAGGATTATTTTTACAAAGGTAAATGGAGACACGATAGAACACTGAACACATATTCAAAAGAATTTTTGTCAAAATTAGAAACAAGAAAAAGAAGTGGAAAAAGAAAATATCTTTATCCTCTGGATAAGGGATTAATATCATTGTGCAAACAACTTGCTAAACCTTACCCAAAAAAGTTGAGCGATGAGGTGGAATCGAACCCCTCCCCTAATCTGGAATGATTAGTGTGCAACCATTACACTTCCATCGCTTGTAATTGAAACAAAGATATATAAAAATATAACTTCTGCAAATAAAATTATTTTGTATTATTAAAAAAGTTTTTATCTTTGCTTCATAATTAAAGAACTATGAATAACCTATCACAACTCAACAACTGGGAACGCCAAAAGGCAATTTTTATTATGTATTGTGCCGAACGATTCGGCTTTGAAACAAGCAGACACACACAAATCGGAGTTAATCAAAATTCAGGATATACTTGGGTTTGGGATGAGTATTGGCCAGTATCTATATATATGCCCATAGATTGCGAATTGAAAATGATGGATGTTTGGGTTTGCTGGACAAATCCAGAAGACGGAGAAGAACACGAACAGTCACTTTTTTCTTTTCATAGCAAAGAACATCTTTATCACTGGGTGGCTCAGTTAGAGAAAACCTTGTACCAAGATTAAAGAGAGAAAACAACGAGAATGGCAAACGAACAGAACCTCAAACCAATTCAGAAAGGGCAAGTGCTGAACCCTAACGGCAGACCCAAGAAGATTGAGACCATTCTCAAGGATGTGTTCCTTGCTGAATACAACACCAAACTAACAAACGGCCAAGCCCAGGACATCATTAAAGGACTGCTAACTAAAAGCCGGAGCGAACTTGTGGAACTGGCAAAGAATGACGAACTTCCTTTCTGGATTGCAATGATTGCTAAGAAAGCCACAAGGGACTACGAGCGAGGAAGCATTCACCTGATTGAACTTCTCTTTGACCGGGTCTATGGAAAGCCCAAGGAAACCATTGACCAACACATAGAACAAAAGACAATTAAAGTAACACTAAAACTGGACAAGTAATGGAAAAAATCTATTTCGGAAACGGATGGTCTGATGACTACGGAATGAACATCAGCATCAACATTAAGCAAATTCAAGAGGCCTTGGAATCAGGCAAACTTGAGATGAACTCCTACGGGGACATCAAACTGAGAATTGGCAAACGCCAAGCACCTCACGAGAAATCAAAGGCTACACACTTTATTTGCAACCAGAAACCCAAAGATCTACCCTTTTGAAAATCTTAGTACTCTTAGACGGCAGCAATGGAGTAGCCTATCACCGGCTATTTGTTCCCTATTCCCAAATTCAGTTGGACTACGACATCACGGTTGATGTCTCTCAGAACCGAATGGAATGGGGTTCGCTGCCGTTTGAGAAGTACGATTGTGTGGTATTCAATCGCTGGTTGGGTGATTTGCAATATAACATCTTGGAGATACTGGCAAAGAAGAAAATCCCTTACATCATTGACATTGACGATTACTGGGTGATTCCTCGGCACAATCCCGTCTACAAGATATACCGAACCAAAATCAAGAACTGCATCAAGGATGCTATCTACTATGCGGATGCGGTAATGACAACCACGCCTCAACTCGCTGAAAGGATTGCTGAGATAAACGACAAAATCACCATCGTCAAGAACTGCATCAACCAGAAGGCCGAGCAATGGAACACCACAACTGAACACCCTCTGACTATCGGCTGGGTGGGTGGCATTTCTCACGAGGAGGACATTAAACTTCTAACCGACCAGATTGCACCCATTTGCGAGAAGCACAATGTGAGATTCTTGATGGGAGGCTTCCACGAGAATGAACCTATCTGGGCAACGATGGAAAAAGCTGTAACTGGAAAGAGCAGGAAAGACCGACCAGAATGGTTTGTCCACAGAACTGGAACAAGTCCGATTGAGTACGGCAAGATGTATAGTGAAATTGACATCTGCCTTGCCCCTTTGACCAACGACAAATTCAACCGATACAAATCAGAGTTGAAGATTCTAGAAGCAGCAGCCTACAACCGACCCATTCTCTGTTCGGCAGTTGAACCCTACACCAACCACAAATCAAACCTCGGAGTGTTCTTTGTCAAAAACAACGACTGGGGGACACCTCTTGAGCAGTTAATCAAATCCAAGAAGTGGGACAAGGTCGGCAAAATCAACCGAGCCTATTGCGATGACCATCACTCTCTCAAGGCAGAAAACGCTCTCAGAGTGGCTCTATTAAAATCTGTATGCAAATAGAGTATGAGCGACCCTTTCTTACAACCTATCAAAGAGCCATCCTTGACTCTCCTTCTCGCTATACCATAACCGCAGCAAGTACCAAGACGGGCAAAACGGCATCTCACATCATTTGGTTGTTTGAACAAGCCCTTGCTCTGAAAGAAAACCAATCGGTGTGGTGGATTGCTCCCGTCTATCAACAAGCGGAGATTGCCTTCCGAAGGATGAAGTCCCAAGTGACAATCCCGAATTTCTTTATCTCCAACGAATCCAAACTTGTCCTCACTACCCCAACTGGATCACGGATTGAATTTAAGAGCGCAGAGAAAGCCGACAACCTTTACGGGGAAGATGTCTATGCTGCGGTGTTTGATGAAGCCTCACGAGCAAGGGAGGACGCTTGGTTTGCCCTTCGCTCAACCCTAACCGCTACCCAAGGCAAATGCAAACTCATTGGGAATGTCAAAGGCAAAAAGAACTGGTTTTACAAATTAGGGGAACGAGCCAAGCAAGGGGAAAGTGACTACTCCTATTTCAAGATCACCGCCTACGATGCAGCCAAGGAAGGAATCATCTCTGTTGACGAGATAGAACAAGCGAAAAAAGACCTCCCTGAGTATGTGTTCAAGGAACTCTATTTGGCTGAACCTGCCGATGACCAGAGCAACCCGTTCGGCATTGACAACATCAGACGCTGCTATTCACCCATTCTAAGCGATTCTGTGGCATCTTTTGGTATTGACCTTGCTAAGTATACCGACTGGACAGTAATCGTTGGTCTGAACGCAAATAAAGAGGTTTGTCATTTTGAGCGATTTCAAAAAGATTGGGCGACCACTTCAGAACACATCGCTCGTCTTGTGGGTGGAACTCCTTGCTTCATTGACTCAACGGGTGTCGGTGACCCAGTAGTGGAACAACTCCAAAGACGCTGCCCAAGGATGCAAGGCTTCAAGTTCACCTCCCAATCAAAGCAGCAGTTGATTGAAGGACTGGTGATGGCAGTGCAAAGCCAAGAGGTCAGATTCCCTGAGAACCCCATCGGTTACGAGATGGAGTCATTTGAATTTGAATACACCAGAACTGGGGTTAGGTATTCCGCACCATCAGGATTGCACGATGACTGCGTTATGGCTCTGGCTTTAGCAGTTGACTGCTCACATAAAAACAAAAAAGGCACATTCTTCTTCGCATGAAAACTTTCACAATAGGCCAAATCCAAGAACTCGCCACTCTTAAAGACATGAATCCGATTGAGCAGATGGCACACGAGGTGTCCATTTGTCTGAACATCCCTTTTTCAGATGTGGAAATCTGGACAATGGAGAAACTCAAAGAGGAACACGCCAAACTCAACCTTGACAAAATGCCTGACAAGCGCATCGGCTACAAGTTCAAACACAAAGGCCGCAGGTTCAGATTGGTCAAGAACGCCAAAGAGATGTCGGCTCACCATTTCATTGAACTGCAAGAGGTAGTCAAAGGGGATATAACCGAGAATCTTCACACAATCATTGCTCTGCTGTCCTATAGGGTTGACATTCTGGGCAGAAAGATTGAGGACGACTATCAATGGAAGGTTGACAACTTTAAGGATTTGAAAGCCTTGCCGTTTTATGGGTATGCGCTTTTTTTTTCTCAACTCTATCCGAGGTTGTTGGCCGCTACCCTAACCTATTTGAAGGATCAGGAGAAGGAGGTGAGGGAGATGTTTTTGGATGGCTCTCCATTGTAGACCGATTGGCAGGAGGCAGACGAGCCGAATGGGATGCCATTCTTGAGATGAAACTGATTGAGTTTCTGAATACCCTATCCTTCCACCGAACAATAACCAAGGCAAGAAACCAGCGTCTTGATCAAGCAGCTGCCAAAGGATTTGAGGCGTATGTCTGTGCTTGTTTGAACGAACTCATCTGATTTGGGACACTTTGTCCCTTTCGCTATTTTTAGGTGATGGCACTCACGGCTAAACATCAACCTACCGGCACTACCTATCTCCCAGCATACAACGAAAACATCTTTGTTGTATACGAAACTGATTCTGGTATCTACGGGCAGTACAACTTCAAATTCATTTGCGATGTCAAGGACGGCTCAGGCAATCTCTTGACTCGTCTCAAAGCACCCATCTACTACGGCTCAACCAACAAGGGAGCA
>Ga0208161_1001368_pt1 | contig 12995 bp, 16 predicted proteins | sample CB_VirMetaG_3_FD_184538 | JGI IMG/M metagenome (GOLD analysis project Ga0208161, IMG submission 184538) | Freshwater to marine saline gradient viral communities from Chesapeake Bay - CB_1508_1S Viral MetaG (SPAdes) (version 4) | ecosystem: Environmental > Aquatic > Marine > Coastal | place: USA...
CTGCATCACGTAATTCGTCATCGCTCATGTTGGCAACTTCTGCGTCAGTGGTACCTAAATAATCAATAAGCTCTGCACGGCTCATCTTACTAATAGGAGTATCGCCTGAACCGCCTTCTTCAAGTTCAGCATCTAAGCTTTCAGCAATAATGTTAGTATTGCGGGCCATGCCTAGCACACCGCTGCGGCCTGATAGATTGAGAATATCTTCAAGTTCACTGTCTACGTCTTCATGGACTTCGTCGATAACTTCGTTCTGATCAATCTTTTCAGCGACAATTTGACCATTTTGTAGAGAACGAACCATTGTTTGCTGTAGATCCACTAATGTTTTCCATATATAGTTTGACAACTTGGGATGATCTCTCATCATACTAACCCGGAACTTACTTCCTGCGCCACCCATCTGCTGTAGTATATCCCTAATACCCTTAAGAATCATATTAAAAGCATCTCCGGTTTCGCCATTGTCTTCGTTGACATTTTCAACTGCTTCTTCCTCAGTCTCAACAACAGTAGTCTCTGGCTGGGTCTTAGCAGCCGCCTCGATACCACGCTGGACATCTTCGCTCTCGTAACCGCTTTCGGCTATCTCTTTAAGTTTGTTCATTACATCAATCATATGCATTGATTTATTCCTTTGCGAATTCATATTTACGAGTTTCTAAGTCTTTCAACATATTCTCGTTGTATTTGTCGCCGAAATGATCCTCAACTTTGACTTTGTCAGCATCTTTGTAATCGGCATCCTCGAGTTTAACAACGTATTCGTTGCCTTCCTCTTTAAGAGCTTCCTCTCTGGCAATCTCTTCTGGATGACTTTTATTAACAACAACTAAATGACTTGCAGGAATACCAACTACTTCTGTGATATATGTATAAAGTTGATGAGCAGTAACTGGATACTTTACTTCAGCATCCATTAAAAATACCTGTGCGTTACTTAAGGTCTGAAAATCTGTTGGGTGTTCTTGTATTGGTGTGCGCTTTGGTTTACTCAAACTTTTTAGATCATACTTTTGTAAAGCTGTTTCTAGTTTGTCTAGCGTGTCGTTGTCACACTCACAAGCGACCTTGAGTCTAAATGTCCAGGTGCGTTCACTTTCTGTAAGATATTGTTTTAAGCTTTTCATTGCGGTCATCCTATATTATATTTATACTTTTTTGCCTAAAATTTCTGCAAGTAAAGTATTTCGATCCATGATGATTCCATCGCCGTTTGCAGGTAAATCGTCAATTTCTTTTTCTTTTTTTAGATCTAACTGTGCTTTTTTTAACTGTAACTCAACCATTTTAAGTTTTTTGTTTATTTTATTTGTCTTAGCGGTTAAGGCAGTATCCAGCATCTTAGTAGCATTATTAAATATTTCACCAGCAAACCGTGCTTCTACATTCATACCCAAATCCATAAGATCATCAAAGGTTTTTCTAGCTGTACTAGCAATATCATCTAACTCCTGATCGCTGGTTTCCAGATCACGAATTGTTGGCAGCGCAGCATCAATCTTATCAACCACGGCTAAAGTTTTTTGTATTGCTGGAACATCGTCGATAGACGATTCTGTTTCTGTACCGCTGGCGCTGTAGTCAACATCGTCTTTTATGTCCGGAAGGTCAAATAGAGATTCTAGTTTTCGTGTCATGTTTATACTTAGCGTCGTTTTCCACTGTGAAAAATTTGATCTTCGTTAACAACACGAAATTGAAGACCTTTAAGCCTGCACCATTTAGCTGCCGCTTGCCACTTAGCCATATTAACAGCAATACTAAGTTTATCTCTATAACTTGTTTTTTCTGTTAGCTTGGTTTGGGTGTTTGGTTTGATTTCTATTACTTCGGCTATCTTTTGTCCTTTTTTATCCTGATACACAATTAGAAAATCAGGCACATAAATTGTTTGTTTGCCCGTAAGGGGATTTTTATAGGGTATTTGAACCGCTTCACTGGCCCATTGTATAATGCTGGGATGATTATCAGCGAAACGCATAAATGCATGTTCCCAGCTACTTCGATATCTTGGTTTTTTTAATCCTGCATATTTTTCTGGGTTTTTAAGTTCATATATGCCATTGGCCCAATTGCCCATTATGTTAATACCTGCTGCTGTATGATATGGGGTACTTGTTTATCATTTATATAACCCAGTAAACTTGTACCGCTCCTGGTGAGATTTAAAAACATTGGGATAGAAATTTTAGCATCTGTTTCGTTAAATTGTTTAATTACATCGCTGGCGTATAATCCAAGCTCATTGACAGCTTGTATAATTGCTACAGTCAATGCAGCGGCCGCGGTATCATTATTGGTCTTAGCTTTACAAAAACTTTTTACCAACTCATAGTCATTTTCATTTATTTTAAGATTGGGAGAAAAAAAGCCAGCAAAAAAATCTTGTACTTTTAAATCTATATTATCATTAACGTTGATAACGGGCAATGCTGTATTCTGTTCAGCCATGATTAATATCCAAACTCAAGTTGTCTGCGACGAATTAAATTATTTACTTCATTGGTAAGAGCAGAGTTACTTGGATCCGCCCTCAGTTGTTGATTTAAAACAGTGATTCTATTGTTAATTTCGTCTCGCCTCTGAGTGTTAGCATTAATATTATTATTTGTGTCTGGATTGATCCAGGCTATATTATTAATGTGGTTAGGCGACGCCGGACTGGAAGATTGACGTGGATTTATGGATGTATTACCAATTTTCAAAACCTGACTTATGAAACTTTGTGGTTGATTAAATTGTGTATTTAAAATACTAATACCATTGCTTCGTACTATTGGCGTAGGATTAATACCTGGGGTAGCATAAGTTCTATCAACCGGCGCGTCGGCGCCTGTTTGAACACCCCCTAGTCCAGGGATTTGTGTGTTTAATTGACCGTTCCCTCCTAGTATTGTTGGCAATACCACATCAGGAAGAGGATTGCCGCCTCTTAACACTGTGCCGGCGGCCCTCTCTAGATCTTTTGTAAGTACTTGTTTTAGATTTATATCTTTTGCCTCATTAAAGATCGCAGCACCTTTAATTAGCCCTCCAAGAATATTGCCGGCGGCGAGGTCTCCAGCAATGCTGTTAGCAGCATCAACTAATCCGCCGCGGAAGAAAATGCTGTTTCCAATACCTGCTGCGGTAACTCCTAGTGGACTGGGTGTATGGTCATAGTGTATGTCGCCAAAGCCACGTGGTGAAATATTATTTACAAATCCTGTGGCATACTTTGCAGTTTCATATACAATCTGCATTTTATGGGTCATCATTTTATTGGTATCACTGTAAGCGTGTGAATCATGTCCCATGCTTTTTATCATTGGATTAATTAAGGTATATTCAGCAAATCTCTTTTGCAGCATTGAATAGATACGAATGTCCTTAAAAAATCTTTGATTTCCTTTGCTGTAACCCCATTCTTCACCGGTATATCCACCATATCTGTCATTGGTATTGTAACTGCGGCCTCCCAGAGGATACTTGCTATCAGCATAGTAAAAATTAGCATAGGTATAGAGAAAACTTCTCACAAGATCGCTTTGATCATCGTGGAATTCAATGCTAATAGGATCATAGCCAATTTTGTGTTGACTGTGTACTTGTCTATTGTATTGATTGTGTGTTTGCACATCAAAGGTATAACTTGGAAGGCTTGCACTTTTTACCAACATGTTTATTTCAAGTTGGTCAACGTTGGTAAAAGCAGCCGCTGCTTGTGGTGTCAGATTGAAAACAACATGGAACAGGCAACTGTAACGTGGTTGTAGCGCAAAATTATTATCAACAAATAGTCTGGCAGCGTGAGCAAAGTCACGAATCTGATCACCTTTTTGTAAAGCTTTTAAAACGTTATTTGCACTTGCCAAACGAGCACCCCTTTTGTAGTATTTATTATAAAAATTATATGCCTATATAACAAAAAACCCCTTAGTGTTAAAACTAAAGGGTTAGTTGTTTTTATAATTAGATTTATTATTAGCCTGTTACTACTGTGCCCAGTGCTCTTGCTACTGGTGCTCCGATGCCTACACCGATTGGAGTCTGTACGCAGTTGTCTGGTCTAATTGTGAGAGCAATTGTCATTGGGTCATTGCTACCATAGTTTACATCACCATAATCAACGCTGGTTAAGAAACAGCCATACATTTCCCAGGTTTCTAATACGTTTGGAGCACTAGCACCATTACCACCGTCGAGTATTTCTAAGCGTGTAATAAATTTATAGTCAATGCCGGCGCTGGCACTAGCTTGTTCCAACATGTCAATCTGCTTTTGTACTTGTTCGCCGACTAATCTACTTACAGCGCCATTAACGTCATCACGTAATGTGCATGTAATATCCCCCCATGTATGTTTACCACCAATATAAGCCTTTGAGTTGTAAAGATCTAAGGGTACCGGTTCTTGTGAAAAAACTGGTCTTTTAAAATCTACCACCTGCTTGGTTAGTTCTGTGCGAGGAGTACTAACACCAAAGTTTTCAAATGTCGCACGGAAGCGATACTTGAGCTTGGGCATCAACAAGCCCTGTGTATTTGATGACTGATCACTGTCTAGTGGTACAGTAAATTTTAATAGCGATGAAACTGACATATGGGTCTGCCTCCTAATTTATAATAATATTTATCATAACATGGTAATAAAAAATAGGGGGTCTTTTGGATCCCCCTATCTTTTTTCCTGCATCTTGTAACATTAAACAGCGTTAGAGGCTGCTACGTTACCTGCTCCAATCTCTCCTGTATTCTTAAGTCTGATCGGAATATAAATGAATTCAGCTGCTTTTACGGGTTCGATAGCAATATCTACGTAAAGTTCATTACGATCAATTCTTGTTGGTGTGTTATTTGATTCGTCGCACACTACCAAGTAATCATAGATACCGCGTTTTGCCGAAATATCATTCATCAATTGTTCAACTTGTTGTTTAAGTTCATCTCTTGTAATCTTATCGTTGGGTTCAAATACAAATCCAACTGCAAGATCCTGTAATGATTTACGAAGATACGCAACAAGTCTTGCTACGTTGATACGATCCAATGCACTTGTTCCTGCTGCGCGTGTTTTGTTACCATAGTTCATAACACCAACACCATTGAAGAAAGTAATTGGGTTTACTTTATTTTCATAAAGTGTATCTCTTAGGCTTTCTCTAACGTTATCAACAATAAATTCACCGGTAGCTGAATTAATGTAACCAATGGCGTTGACATTGTCGACTAGACCCCTGCGTGTACCAGCTGGTGCGAACCATGGAAAACTTTGATCATCGCTTCGGGTAATTGTTCGTAATATCATATGACTTGCTGGAACAACAATCGTGTTACCGCTTAGATCATTGGTTTGACCCGCGGCATAGAACACCGCCATATATGGATCGCTGGTTACTAGACCATCTTCACCGTTTACTGTAGCACCATTAGCATTGGTTGCCCAATTAGAAATTGCTGTGCTGGTTGCTTCAAGTCGCATACTGGTATCGCCAACTACAAAGGCTGTGCCTCTACGATCATTGTTTAGGCTTACCATGTTAGAGATTAGTTCTGGATATCCAGGAGCAGCGATAACATTAAATGTGCGGGCATCTTCTCTTAGTGCCTCGCTGCTGTCAATAGCAGACTGTAGAGCAGCAACAACAATTTTACGTACTGCCTTACGACCCATATATGGAGAACCATTATCTTTGTTACCACTCGCTGAAACCCAAGCATCCTTTTCTGTGGGCAGTGATGGATAAAGAGTAGTATCACTGAAGTTAGTGCGACTAAAGTAGTTGCTGCGGAACTTCTTAACATTGTAACTACTGCGACGTGTGTTGAATAACAGCATGCCTCTTGGATAAAGACTTGCGTCTGGGGCATCAATATCAACTGTGTCACTGGTTAGTAGATCAGCTGTTGTTGTTAATGTACCAGTTACAACATCTGTTGTAGTGTCGCCCATAAAGCGAGCATCTGCAAACAATATACCATCTTCTGTGGTTTGATCTGTTTTATCAATTAATACCCAACGATTTTCGCCGCTGACTGTTTCATAACGATAAAGCATTGGATAATTTTCTAAATCACTGGTATCAATCCATAGATCACCAACTACAAGAGCACTTTCATCACTTTGTGTTGTTGGTTCATTGGCGCTGAAAATTACACCGGCTGGATCTGTATTGCCTAGATTAAAACCACGAGCATCATTGGAAACATTTTGATATCCGCGCCAGCTGCTGCCATCACTGACCATGATGTCGGCATCTGTGCCTCCGTGATACCAATATGTTTCGTCTGCTGGATTACTGCTTGGAGCAGTAGAGCTTGCTGTATAAGTAGGAGCAACCCAGTTGCTGAGGATTAGGTCACTGCTATTACCTGAGCGAACTTGACCTGTGGTAATGCCGGTACTAATTCCAGCATCCGCAACCGGAGTTCCACTGGTGTCTTTGAGAATAACCACGCCACCTAGTGCGTGTGAAATCTTTAGATATCCATCCGAGGTAACGCTAGCAGTTACACTTGCTACGTTAGCAGCATTGATGTCACTGGCTAGACTTGCAATTGTTGTGCCACTAGTTGTTACAGTTACCGCGGCCGATAGTGCTGTACTGTTTGCTGAGCTAGCACTAATTGTAAATGCCTCGCCGGCGGTGATTGGAGTTGCACTGTTTACCGTACCAATAACATCCATGGTACCTTGGGCATATCTTTTAAATAACTTGTAGGTAACTGTGTCATTTTCGCTTACGTCAAATTGCACGTAGTATGACCCAGTGGTAATAACTTTACCGCCAGTTGAATCTAGATTCTTGTTAGCGGTTTGGTCATTTTCATAGAGTGGCGCAGATTTGTCTTCAAACTGAGCTGTACTTGAACTATATACGGTTAAATCAAATAGGGCACCTAGGTTACTAGCAGTGGTCTTAACCCAAACACTGCCACTTGGACGAGGAGTTGTGTCTGAACTCTTCCATTCTGGAACAGTGTAGTGTGGGCTCTGTTGAATCAATGGGCGAGCATATGTACCGGCAGTCAATCCTGCTGCTGTCAATATTGTTCCACTGCCATTAGCAAGTGTAATCTTACCATCAGTGGTTGAACCATCGCTGGCAGCAGAACTTGTAGCATAAATTTCAAGCTTGTTGTTTACTACAGCGGCAGTTACACCTGTGATACTTTCATTGTTAATATCATTGGCTAACGCAGTTACTGTTGTTCCAACAAGTGTAACTGTTGTACCGTTAATAACAATGCTATTTCCATTTGTTAATGTGGGGCTTGCTGTTGTTCCGGCAATAGTTGGCCAAGCAATCTGCCAACTTGAACTACCAACTAGTACCCATGCATTGCTGCGATTTTTATAATAAACAGGATTAGCAACGTTAGTGGCTACCACTGCATAATCACCAATTGCCCCAATACTAGTTAACGGAACTCCAGAGTCTAGGTCGCTTGTGCTTGTAATCACTGTTGGGATCTTATTTGTAAATGATCCACTGGTACTATTCCATTCAAAAATACCCCAGCGTGTGTCAGCGCCGGCATCTAGCCAAATTGTAGCATTGGTAGCATTACCAAGCGGTCTACTAGTTGAGCTTACCAGCTGACTTAGATCAAGATTTGCTCTTGTAATATACGCACGGTTACTTGTTCCTAGTAGGCTATATGCTGCCATAAGTCCATATTCATTAATTTCATAACCATGAATTGGTGTTCCATTGGCTGTTTGATAAAACAATGGATTACCAAATGTAGTTACAAGTTCTCTTTGACTTCCAATTAAATATGTTTTTCCAGCGTTTGCTGCTGTTGTACCTACAGCAGTACCGGACCCTGATCCTGCAATCTTGTCTTGTGCTGTGGCGATAATAATACTTGCTACAGTACCGGGAGCATTTGGAACATAGTTGCTCTCATCAATCACTGTAACTTCTACACCTGGGGATACTAGTGCCATGTTTATTCATCCTATTCTTAACGATATATCGTTTAGTATATTTATAAAATCTATTAAATTTATGGTATTTTAACACGGTCCCTTTAAAGGTTCGTGGTTTTACGGTAAATATTTTACCATGAGGAAAACATGTATACAATGCCAAAAAATGCCACGTGCTGTTAACTATCACAGAGATGGCAAAATTTATTACAGGAAACTCTGCGAAACCTGCGCTAGGGCAAATAAAAAACTTCGTCAACCTAAGACTGCTAGGTGGCAGCTAGCTGGATACAAAAAAAAGAATGTCTGCGAACACTGTGGATTTAAACCAACAGTAATAGACCAGCTTGTGGTTTTTGAGATTGATCGAAACAGACAACACATTGCCAATAAGAATTTAAAGACGGTGTGTTTAAACTGTAATTATGAATTGTCTATCACTGGTTGGACGCAAGGAGATCTTGAAGAAGATCTTTAACTGTGGACTGTAGATCTTCTATGGTACCGTCATTTACAATCATATAATCTGGTGTGACACTGGCCCAGCTATATTCGCTAGCATGAATTTCAGGATACAAGTTTGGCATCCTATCCGGTTCATACTTAGCCACATCCCACCATTCGGGATCAGTACCACGCTTAACATGAACTATTTTGCCGCCGAGCCTACGCACCATGGCTGTCTCGTTAGGAAATCTTGCGTCTGTAACAACTGTGTTATTAGTAGAATCTTTTAGCCTAGACTCCATGCTTAGTATCCAAATATCAGCGTGGAAATGGTTGCGGAAAACATCAGTGCCCAGTAATTGAAGTGCGAGTCTGGGTGTAAAGTTTGGGATGCCCAATCGTTGTTCCCACCATGGATCAACCTGTTCTCGCCAGGCTCTGCTAGCATCTGTGATGCCTTCTAGAAGTTCACGGTCCCAATTAAAGATGCTTGCTGTAGCATCCTTTAATGGTTCTGCAAAACTAGCCTGCGTAAACCCTTGCTCTGAGAGTATGTCGCCTACTGTACCTTTACCAGAACCTATTAGGCCAATAATTCCTATGATCATCTCTTATTTTATCCAATGTACTAGTAAACAAATCAAATTTACTAGAGTCTAATTGTTTAACTGACAACTGTGTCTTTAAGTCTGTCATTACTGTGATTGCATTTAAATAATCTTCAACTCGATTACTATTACTAAACTTTACTATACACTGTGATAAGATAGTAATCAAATTGTTTCTTTTATCTTGATCGTAAATACATGGGTGTAAATGCATTGGATTATTGCATATATACATATCAGCACCGTATGCACCTTGCTCATTGTCAATGATATAATCTACCAACGATTCTAAATACGGAACACTATAAGCACTAAGTACAGTATTAAACATGACACTGTGGCCAGTTTGTAAAACTCGTTTGATACCAGCGTCCACATCTAACCATATTGTTCCAGATCTAATATACTCTGCAGGTTTACCCACAGCATCAATACTTAAGGTTATATGAACATTTTTAAATTGATTTATTTTTTGGATGAACTGATCTGTAATGTTACTAGCATTTGTTGTTATTAAGAGACTAATATCTTTGTGTCTTCCTATATCAATGCATTTATTTAAGATAGTATAAAACTCATCTATAATTGTAGGCTCGCCGCCTGTAAACATTAGCTTTTTGACAGTTGGCAAATAGTTTAAAATATCCGTCGTTATAGTAGTAGTATGTTCTATATAATTTTTATCGAGATCATATCCATAAAATTGTGATAAATTGTGTACTTTAGATTCTTTAGCAATACTACTACTAAAGATTGGCTCACAGGTCCTACATTTAAAATTACATTTATTGCTCAACCTAACATCTAAGTATTCAACGCTGGGATCTACTACCATACCGTATTCTTTAAGAGATCGTTGTCTTAAACTTAACTGGTGTGACTCTTCAGCTTGCTTGCATAACTTGCAGCCGTCAGGCCAAATATTAGATTCTAATTGATCTCTGATATGTAAAAGATTATCACTTTCCCAGAATTTAGATGGAGTTAGCTCGCTGTTAATTGTATAGTTACAACACGGTTTTGTAAAATTTTGCCCTACAAACATATGCATATAAGGCAGTGGACATTTTATCATAGTATTATGATAACATTATTTGTGTAATTAGCCAATAATAAAACTAATTGGATCGCTGCCGTCAACGTAGTTGATTAATTCTTGTTCTAGCTTATCAATCTCGGCTTGCGCTTCTGTTTTTAATGAGGCACCATTGAGACTGGTTCCGCCTTGTGGACCGGCAATGGTATTAAATTTTTCCCGAGCCTGTCCTAGTGTAAACTTAGCCAACGCCAATGAGTAGTCTTCAATCCATGGTCTAACGTGGGTGTTCTGTAGCAGAGTAACGTCTGGTATGGTATTGTATACCCATAGCACAACCACTTCTCCACTAGCATTAAATTTTCTTAGTAAGGTCACAGTTTTTGTTACAGGGTTCCATTCAAAGTTAACATACCCACCAAACAGTCTAGCACTTAGTTCTTGGTACTGATAATACATTTCATAGGTTGCTTGACCACCCACACGACCTGCTTGTAGGAGATATGTGTTTACAAAGGCTGCTTCAAATGGTTCAAATTGTGTGCCTGTATCCGAGGACCCACTGCCCACACTGCGACGAAATACCTGTCTAACGTCCTGTACTTCGTTGGGTAGCACATACTCTTGCTGTTCTTCGACGATGTTTAAAAAGAGATAACTGCTTTCAACACTGTTCCTTGCTCGCTGTCTGTATCTACGCAAGGATCTGTCAATACACATGTCATAGTGTGCTGGATCCAATTCAACATCAACCATGTCTCCACCTAAACGAAGATGAATATAGTCTTGTATGTCTTTGCGAAGGGTTGTGAGGTTAGCTGTCATTTAGATTTCCTTATATTGTATTTATTAGGAAACCTTGAGTAGCACCGTATCCTTGTTGAGTCGACCATTCATTTTAGTTTCAACGGCACGGATATTGGTTAAGAACTTGCGTAGCGCAACCTTACCACTGCCCATGAACTCTTTGATCTGTTCCTCGGGTTTACGCAGGGTCTTTTGTACACTCTGCTTTTCGTCAAAAAACTGTAGCGTGGTGCCCTTAACAGTAAATTCGGTGTTGGGTTGGGCAACATAACGTCCTAGTTTGCGTGTCTTCGTATTAAACACCCAAATCTCTGTGGCTCCAACAATCTTGGTAGGATCTACACTAGTAATCTTAAATCTAGCGTCATCCTTTTTAATCTTGAGTTTAGAAACCAGCTTGTCGGCACTCTTAGGCTTGGGCTTGCGGGTAGCACGAGTAGCCTTCTTAAGGTTAGCATACGCATCCAAGTCGCCGAGCATAGCATCAAAGAACTTTATCATATGCTTAACGTCAGATTTACTTAAATGGGCATAGCCTTCGGCGAGATCTTCTGGGCAATCCTTTTGCGTTAGCGCCTGAAACTCTGCTGCTACGGGTTCGTAGTAACTGCGAATCTTACTAATGTGAGCCTGTGCCACCGAATTCTTTTTTAGATAATCAAAGAACTTAGGGATATCCGCGCCAGGCTGGGCATCCACCCAACCTTCAAACTCACCGATGATTTCGCTGAGCTGCTCACGCATGCGTTCTTGAATGCTGGGTTTGTACGCGGTTGCTTTAATCTTTTCTTCTTTTTTCTGTTCTTTAACCAGAACTTGACCAATTTGGGCAAGATCAGCGAATCTGTTATTCATCCACTCAACCGTCTCAGCCGGAACAGGCTCAACACCATCAATCTCGCTGTAATAACAGTAAGCGGCAGTATTGCTGGTACCAAACTTCCAATCAGGATTGGCAACAATAGCCTGCGCGATCTTCTTGTCAAACTTCTTGCGAACATAGCCCTTAACTATGCTGGCGTATTCTTTTGGTTCTACGTCCAGGTGAAAAATCTGCTGGAATTTTCTAAATCCTTGGTTAGTAGGGATGGCCGCAATGCCTGTTTTTTTGCGGCGGCTGATTGATTTCTTACGGCGTTTAACTGTTGCTACCATAGTACTTCTCCATGCCTTCAATGAGGCTCATAATGTCCGCTATGTTAAGATTGTCCACAGCCTCGTTGGCTACGGTTTCAACCCATTCTCGTTGTAGCTGATTTAATACTAGCACCTTACTAGCAGGAAAGTCAATCACTTCACCCATGTTTTAACCAAACCACTTGCGGCATGCTGGATAGCGCCGTTTAATAGGTTCCCAGATGTGTCGTTCTAAGCGACCAACAATTGCTGGTCTTGGAATTAACCACCCTAGAACTATTCCTACAATTAAAATATCCATGATATGTGCTCTTTATCTTAATGACTTAAAATTTGGCTCCACGGGTAGGACTCGAACCTACGACCGATCGGTTAACAGCCGATTGCTCTACCACTGAGCTACCGTGGAATAAAATTGTCTTCTGTAGTCACCTACATGCTCCAGTAGGTTTCCGAACTGGGAGAGCAGCACAAGGGCGTGTTAACACTCTCCATGTACTTCTTACCCGTCATCAAGTTGGTCTTCTCAACCTGCTTCTCAATGAGGCTGTACAGTCTAGTATCAACAATACCATATTCGCCTGCATTGTAGCCCATGCAAGCCATCCGAGTGCGGAACGCTTTGGCAGCGCCGTAGCTCTTCCAGGTGCTCTTGCCCTTCTTATTCTTCATAATTTTGGACGTTTCAAGGTTGTAAACGTAAAACATGCTTTCGCTCCTCATTTTCTACATATACATATTAGCACATATAGGGTTTACGTCAACCTTTTTTGGTAAAAAAACTGGGCTAAAAAACCCTGTAAAATCAATGACTTAGCTCTGGGTTAAAAAACCCTGTAAAATCAATGACTTAGCAAGCTAAAAAAATAGCCAAAAAAGGCTGACAAAATGGGTATTCGTGCTATTATATATTTTAAGTTGAGAGTGAGGAGCAAGAACATGGATATCGACAACCTCTACGAAGAACTGATAGGACTGGACGAGATTGCTGGCGAATTGGACGATGAAACCAATCGCCGTGTAGGTGCTCGCCGTGCTGA
>Ga0208161_1001369_pt1 | contig 12992 bp, 4 predicted proteins | sample CB_VirMetaG_3_FD_184538 | JGI IMG/M metagenome (GOLD analysis project Ga0208161, IMG submission 184538) | Freshwater to marine saline gradient viral communities from Chesapeake Bay - CB_1508_1S Viral MetaG (SPAdes) (version 4) | ecosystem: Environmental > Aquatic > Marine > Coastal | place: USA...
GTTTAATTATCAACGGGAGAATTAGTATGGTAAAACTTGGTGATTGGGTGCAAAGAACTAGGCAACCGCTTCCCGGTATGCCACCTTTTGACTGACAAGAATTTGCTTTTGGGCAGGTTGTCCATATAGAAGATGATGAAACAGTTGAAGTTGAGTTTCCATGTCGTTGTATGAGTATTTCTCAAGTGTCAGATAGTTTAGATAGATTTAAAATGTGGCATCCGGGGGAATACTTATTACTTGATAAAGAGTCACGAAAAATTAAAGAGAAACAATTCAAACACCATTGTAAGATTTCTCACTGACGGAGGGGGCAATCGCCCCCTTTTTTTATAGGGGTATATGTTATGTCTAATGAAGAAGAGAAATTAGATAAAGTTGTAGAAGCTTTAGAAAAAGAGGGAGTATCCGCAACAGATTCTGTAGCAAGTGAAGGTATTGGGGATAAAATATCTAAAGTCTTTAGTCTTTTTGGTGTTACTTCTGATACAGTGCAGAAATGGCTAGGTATTGATGAATGTGGATGTAAAAAAAGACAGAAGTTTCTGAATGGAGTTCTTAAGGACAACCAGAAGTAATAGTAATGTCCACAGTCTCTCCCTCATCACAACAATCACAACCTCCTCCTAAATCAGGTCTTTGATAAGGAAGAGGAATATTAAAGATGACTCGGAATGGATCGCATTGCGGTCTATCGAATAAATTTATCACTGGTTTATAACAACCACTATCTAAGTTATCTAGAATATCACTCGGAACACCTGTACATGCAGAAGAACTAACTTGAGTACACAATCTATAACCGTATTCAATATTATTTGGTGGTATAACATCAGTGTCTGTTGGAGGATATCCTGTTCTCTCAGTTAATGACCAACATTTAAGGGTCATAGTAAAACCTATACTAGTAGGGCAGTCTTCAATATTAGTGGCAGTAAATAAGGTACATCCAAATTCGTCTGCTCCTCTAATCATACATCCAGTAAGTCCATCAAAACCTTCACAAGTAGAAGTTGTCTCATAATGTAAATCGAATGAACCGACATTAATATTCGGACAACAACATCCAGTATCTGGTGGACAACAACAATCATCTGAATTAAAAAATTTATTACTTAAAACCATAATTATAATCCTATCCTATATAATATACCATTCTGTTCCATTAGATACTACATGAATACTTTCATATTGATTTGTGAGAGCATATGTTGATTGACCATCAATAGTATCTGAACCAGTTCCACTAACAACAACTTGATTAGCAGTAGCATCTGTTTTCTTAAATGTATATTGTCTACCAGCAACATCAGATGCGTTATGTAATGTCATAAGAGTATCTCCAAGAGAAGCACTTACAAAATATACAGTTTGGTTATTTTGATCTGAACTTATTGTAGTATTAGTATTACTAACATTACTTATTGGTTGAGAACCATTTGGTCCATTCAAACCATGAGTATCCTCCACTAGTGAGCACTCAGACACACCAGTTAATAAACCACATTTAAAATGAAGATTTTTTTCCGATATAGTGATAACACCATCTTGACAAGTAACATTACATACAACGTCAACACCTGAATCTATACCATTAAGGCCTATTTCGGCAGTACAATTTTCCACTTCTGTAACTTCAAAACAATCAGAAAAAGCCAGTGTATTAAATAATCCAGTATTGCCTGCTGGTACACCAGTGAAACCGCCACTACCTAAAATATTAGTTAATGGATTTTGATAAACTGTGATTTCACCACACTCGCTACCAGATGCATTATCTTGTTGAACCTCTAAACCCTGACCAAATTTAATAATTTCTATACCAGAATATACCTGTGTTTCTGTAAATGGTTCTGTTTGATCACATGATCCAGCAATATTAGAAACCTTTAATGGACATCCAATAAAATCAACCTTTACAACACAATCACTATATGCAGCATCAGTTCCAGTTGCTACTTGACCAGAAGTAATAGAGAAACCATCTCCAAACTCAATAGCCGCATATGTTCCTACTCCACCAGAACCAATAGGACTACCTGAATTAGCATTAATAACTCTGATTTGAGGGATAGCATCTATTACAACACCAGTACTGTTATAATCACTAATAGTTAAACCTTGACCAAACTTCAAACACATACCAGTTGTTACTGGAGAACAATCTAGATTTCCACTTTCACCAAAAAGCGTATCACATGAACCTGCTGTTGCCCCAATATTAAATAATGCACCAGTTAGGTTGACATCTATAGAACAACTATCACCATCAGTTATATCTGCACTTAAAGGTTTAATAAAATTAATATTTCTAAAAGGAGTTTCAAAAACACCTCCTTGTGTATTATTAACAAATACATATGGGGCAGCATCTACTCTTGCTACACACTCTGTACCTGTAGTGACATCTAATCCAGAACCAAAAATAATTTCTCTAAACGTCTGTGCTGCAAAACTAGCAGGATCTGTACCCACTGGAGTATCACATGTAAATCCAGTAGATCCAACATTCACTAATGGATTTTGATATACAACTACATCTCCATCTCTTGTTGTTACTTCTAATCCTGTTCCAAAAATTAAACATCCAGTGTTTTCAAAACAATCCCTTTCTATTGAATTGTCACATGGACCAATCTCATTACCAATACCAGTTCCAACTGGACTAGTTCCAGTACCACTTCCACCGCCGCCACTAGCATCAATAGTAACAACTATAGAACAATTACTTCCACTTGTAATATCAATTTCTGTTCCATCACCACCCACAAAAGAAATGCTATTTGCTTGAGCACCATTCACATAGATAAAGGAATCAATATTATATTCACCTTCATTATCACCACTACTTACAGCGAGTCCAGTCCTGAAAGTTAAATCAAAAAATGTTTCATTATCTATAATACCCGTATATGTACACCACGAAGTATCTGTAATTCTTAAATCTGTATTTAAAGCAAGTCCAGTACACTCTTCACCAGTTACCCATGAACCAGCAATACCATCTCTTAAATAGAATTTTTGAACTATATATCTATCATCATTATCACCAAATACATCTTCAGTTTTTCTAACATATCCAGTTTGATCTGCTATAGGAGGATTAAAAACAAACTGTCTACTGCACTCGGCAACTCCGGTATTATCATAACCACTCCATGTAAATGGTGGAGGAGCAATAATACTATCAAAAGTACCAGTTTCACAATTAATCAATCCACCAGTACAGTCAACATTGTAAGTATTTAACTCCACATCTATGATTGCCTGTAAATCTCCTCCGCTAGTAATATTTTCTGTTACATCTAATGCAGTTCTAAACACTAACTGCTGAACATCATATTCAGTTCTATTGGTAGGAGTAGCACAACTTGCAATCGCTGAACAATTACCACTCTCAAAAACTTTCAAAAGTGCAGGAACAGATAAGAAGTTCCAACCATCATCCCAAAATAATGGGTATGTTTGTCCCTGACCAGTCCCACTACCTAAAATACTAGGAATATTACCAACATTTGACTCATTAACATATAAACTAATCTCATTTCCACTACCATCTTCATATAGACCTTGAAAATTGAAGTTCCCACTACTATCATAAGTAGCATATTTAATGGGAATTGCTGGAGGAGTTGTCCAAACACCACGCATCCTATCATATCTTAAATCAATTGGAGCACAAGGCCAAGTTTTTTCATATGATAAGAAATTAGGATAGAATCCAGAATTTGCAATAGTCCCAGTTGTCGCAAAAATACCTTCTGTAGCCTGTGTATCAGCAACATTAGGAATTGGTCTTCCTTCCGTATCATAACCCCATGATTTTAATAATAATGGACCCTTATGGGCGAATGTAGCAATATCTGTAGCAAATTTAGGATAAGTAGTATATCTACTATTTACATCACCTTTAGCATTACCAGTATGACCTACTACGTTATCTAGAGGATAATATTTTGTAGTTCCAGTACTACTATCTCTAGAAAGAATACTATCTGAAACACCAAATAAAGGATAACGATCATAGTATGTAGAGTCTACCACTAGAGGAGTTACATTATCAGCAGGTGGTTGAGGACTAGCACTCCAAGCTTTACCTTCAGTCTCACCATTACCAGTTGCCATAGGAGGAAAATTAAAATCTGTTTGAGTTTTAGATACAGGAGTATAGAATGTATCAAAACTAGCTACCGCAGTGTTCTGTCCACTTGCTGGTAGTCTTGCTATGTCATCAGCAGTGGCAGTAGCAACAGCCCTTCTACGAGAAGGTACACCAGTATCTAAATCATAATCAGTTCCTGCGGCAACAATCATCATAGGTGCAGGTTTTCTAGAACTTTCTAGACTTGCTTCATCAATTCTTTTTATATCTCTACCAATATTTTTGATTTTTGATAAACTATCTCTAAATTGTTTATCTGCCCTACTTCTTCTAATATCTTGTAATCTTTGTTTACCTTGTTCTTGTAATCTTTCAGCATTCTTCTTAGAAAATTCCCCATAACTAGGTGTAAAGGTGCTTAAAGTATATGTCGTAGTAATTCCTCCATGACTCACATTAACACTAGTATTAGTTACACTGGGACCATATGTTCCATCCCATGCTCCCATACTTACACCAACATATGTAATACCTAAAAATGTATCAGTCGTACCAACTCTACTCTCAATAAATCTTTGAGCACCTAATACTCCAGACTGTGTTGATAATAATTCAGCACCTAAAGGAATATCTGGATAACCGGGAACAGTAATTGATCCCCTCTCTCCTTCCCTCATATAAGTAGATGCAGTATTTACCATGCTTATAGCGGCTAAATTCATTAAATTACGACTACCATAAGACCAAGGAGTAATACCTTCATCAGATATAAAAGTAGTTGCCCCAGGAGGACCAGAATAACCCCAAGGACCATAATTATTTACATTACTTTTCAAAGGTACTGCTGCTAATAAAGGTGGAACAAACTTTCCAGGGGCATCAGTGACAGTCTCCATTCCACCTATAACAGAAACGGTTAGATCATCTGGATCTTCTCTTCTGGCACGAATAGCGGCTAATTCATCAGCGGAAGCAAAATGAGGATCATCTGCCATAGCTTCTAATAAACCAGTCGTTTTAACTAAAACAGGAGCAGGGGTTATAAGTAATGCATGAGCTATACCTGTTGATGGACTTTGTGGCCTTCCAATAACCCACTTATCTTGTATTTCAGTCTTAAGCCAAACATTTACACCAATTGGACTAGTCTCTCCTGCACCTGTGCCTAAAATATTACCAGTAGTGCCTATATAGTCATCATTACTTAAAACTGATGTGTCTATACCAGTTCCTATTGCCGAATATCTTAGTAAACTATTAACTCTACCATCGTCATTAGTAAAAAAATCAGATGCTAATGAAGGAAATGGTAATTCAAGTAAACCACTAAAATCATTCCATGCACCGTCTTGAGATGGTTCATCACTCCAGACATAAGTTCTTTGAGAAGGATCATATTCATAACATGTAAAAGGAATCTCAACTAAAAACTGTCTACCATAATATTCTTTAGCAAACTGAGAAATATATTCAGTGATTTTCTTATAGTCATCTTTTGCTTGTGGGTTATTATCTAAAACACTAACAGTAGAAGAACCTACATAATCGCCAGGAAGATATGTATCTCCAGCAAAATCTGGTATGGCAGCACCACTTAAATCCACGAAAGCAGATCCTATATTTAAGATACCAGATAAATATTGTCCAAACTTTGTATTAACACTAGTAGCGTATGTCTGTAAATATACAGTATCTTCTGAAAGAGCAATTTGTAGTTCTCTTTCAGTAATATCTAAAAATCCAGAACCTTTTAAATCAGAATAATCTCCAGTAAAAGGAACAGTTAAGGATAAATTTAATCTCTCTATGTCTAATGCAGGAGTCCAACCACTAGTATCATTATACTGAGCCTCAATCATTGCACCACTATAATCAATACCAAAATATGGTACAATTAAACCTGTTGTAGGGGTTTGGTATAACTGATGTTCTTTACCACCAACTAAAAATACAGAAGTAGCCTCATTTCTAATTTCTCGACCTACAGTATTATTGATCACACCAGTAGCATTATTAACAAAGTTAGATATAGCAGTTAATGAAGGTTGAGATCTTCTTGATGTTGTTCTAACCTTAATAACTTTATACAAAGTGCCGAGATAATTAACCGGAACTAATTCTATATAATAATCTAATCCAAAATCTGAACAAACCTTTTTAATTAAATCAGTAAAAGAAAGATTTGGTCCACTTATCCTATAATCATCAGAGATAATTGGCAATTCAGACATATCTATAATATATTCAGCAATGTATGAACTTGCACCATATAAACTAGTCAATGCTGCATTAGAAGAATCAGCAGCAATAACACCATAGCTATCTTTAGTAGGATTAGCACCAATATATAAAACTCTACCATAAGGGGACCATTGATTTGTGACTTTACTTTGAGCACTAGTCAAAATATTTAATGCACCCTTAACATTATTCCAAGGAATACCTCGACTATTAATACTAGATCCACCAAACCCTCCAGCAGGAGAGCCAAACTCAATACCATTTACAGTAATCGTAGGGCAATCTAAATCAGTAGCCTCTAAATAACCATATACATTAATTAAATTATATAGACCATTAACACCACTTACATAATCATCCACAATAATCTGAACACTATCCAAAATAATTCTTGGATCTGTCATTTTAATACTATAAATAGGATTACCGTTTGCCCCCTTTTTTTCTGTCCAACTTTGAATAATCCCACAATATTCAAAGTCATTGATTCTGAAATATGCAGGACTTCCTACATCAGGATAAATAAATCCAGGGTCAGCATCTGTAGTTGTCTGTGGTGTTAGTGTTTCATCCCAATACTTTTTAACATTACCTGAACATGTATCTTCTACAACATTAACAGTCAAAGAACTTGATTGCTCATTCCATCCAACTTGTACAGCAAAATCCAAAATAGAACATCCACAAAACAATGTTTGTTCAAACGGTCCATAGATACCACTAGGAGTACAATTATTCTGTGTCATTTAAACATCCTTTTAACAATCACTATAAGTCCATGTAACATTTTGTGAAAATCTTCCTGTTTTAGGGTTCCATGATGATGAATCACTAGTCCTAAATACTTGATTATAAGAACCAGTTAAATCTGCTTCAATAGCAGACACTATAGCATTGACATCACCAGTTGGTCTTGCTGATAATAATAAATCTGCTGTACATCCAGTTGATGGTAAAACAACAGCTTCTACGCTTAAACTTCTTTGTAATGCTGGTGTTTTAGTTCCTATAGATTGTAATAAAGGTCCACTCGTTCTACCTAATACTGTAAGTTGTGCAATTAGATCGCCGGGAATTGTATCATTAATTGTAATACTCTCAGAACGTGCATTACTAATACAGTTACTAGGTCTATCATTATATTCATATGTATATGTTATTGTTCCGTTTGCTTGATTTGTGCCAAATTGTGTTGTAATAGGTATAGGATTTAATGTTAGACCTGCATAATTACCAGATGCTACATTTTGAAATATATTATTTGCCCTGTAATATATTTTATTTTTAGCACTATCCCAATATCCAGAAGCATTATCCCATTTACGAGTAGTAACAGTAAAATCACCCGGAGAAACTCCATAACTATAATCATCAAATCCCTCTATATTACCATTGACAGATACTCTAGTAAAAGCATCTTCAAGAGAAGTATTAACATTAATATCATATGTTTCTCTCGCTAATCCATGTATACTAGCACCACTTTCAATAGCTACAAAATTTTCTGTTAAACTTACAGAACCAGCACTCTCATCTACTTCAACAGTCCTATTACTATTTATTATAGTATAATTATTGACATCAAAATTCAATAAACCAGACATTTCCAATATATTATTATTAAATCCAGTTTTACCAATTAGATAATCTTTTGCTTCTTGCCAAGCCTCTGTTCTTAATGTGCCAACTTCATCAGTACCACCTTCATAAATTGATTGCCCTTGAGCATTCATTGAATGCGAAATATTAATGATAATAGGAGTTTGATCGTTGTTCCCATTGTCGTATCCATTATCTGGATCAAAGTTCACAGACCAATTTTCTGAAAAAGACTTAATATAAGCGGGTGGATCATATCCGTTAATAGTTTCATCTATTCCAGATAAACTTTCAACTTCAAAAGATATTTGGTAAGTAGCAGATCGTGTATAATTATCTCCAAAACTATGATCGGCATTAAATGAAGTAATTCTTGGCCTACAATCAACAAAAGCAGTGCCATCGCAAGTAATCTGGAATCTTTTACCATCAGCATCTAATGCATCTCTTAATTCATATAATTCATTAAAAGTATTATCGACGCTAAATACTGTGCCAGTTTGTAAAATATAACCTGCTAATTGAATAGAATATAATGTACCTAAACCGGAACCAGCATCAGTTTTAATAAATTGTTTATCAAAATTAATTAATGGTATTGGACTAAAACTATAATCACCATATTGCATAGTTACATTTGTTGCCATTTTTTATCCTTTATACTGTTCTAAATGATGAAGGTGAAGAACCGACAGTAGCTGCATAATTTGGTTGCTGATTAAGACTTGGATCAGAAGGTCTACCATTAGTATCTGTTCTCATTGAATCGAATTGTGCAGCCACCGCACCATATACTTCATTTCTAAATGCTTCATTGGCAGTGTCCATGCCCATAACATTAACATTGACATCATTTGTACTTGTGATCGCAACTGTATCTGGTATAACTGGACCAGTAGAAGCAATTCCACCAGCACCACCAGCACCACCAATACCTGCTGCATTAGGAGGATTATTACCCTGACCTCCCGGTTGATTATTATTCTGACCTCCTTGCTGGTTATTATTTTGAGGTATATTATTATTTAAGTTTTGGAATCTTAAAACAGCAGCATCAATTTGGTCTTGTAATGTTTTAAAGGATGCATTTAAATCCTTTAAGGCTTGATCTGTATTTTCAGTTGCCAATTTTAATTCGATCTCATTTTGAGAATCAATGATTGTATTGCCCTGAGCGGTTAACTTAACCTCTTTGGCACTTTGACCTCTTTGAGTAAACGCAGTTTGAAATCGCCTAATAATTGCCTGACCTTGAGCACTATCTTCGGCTATATTCTTTTTTTGCAAGACAATTCTCGCCTGTTCCCTAGCATTTTGTGCTTGAGCACCTTCTGCTTGACGCAGTGCCTCTTCCCTAGATATGTCAGGACTGTTTGCCTGAATATTGTCTGCCAATTCTTCTGTAGACATACCAGCAATTTGTGCCGATTGTTCTAAAGTAATTGCACGACCACTCAATAGGTTATTTACAGCTTGGAACTCACTAAAAAATTCTTCTGCTGCCCCTTCATCTGTTGCTATTCTACTAAGTCGCTGTCTATCCGCTAATCTTTTAGCCTGTATATTTGCTAAATCCTGATTAATTTTCGCTAATCTAGTTGTATCATCTTTTAATAATGTAAGAGCATCTGTATTAGAAGCAAGTTCTTTTCTAACATCTCTTAATTCTGCATTGGCCGCCTCATCTCTTGCGGGATCTGCACTTAATTGTGCTTCTCTTTCTCTTAATTCTTCTCTTCGAGCTAACAAGGCCGCAGGATCTGACTCTCCCATACCGATCCTAGCCAGACTACTGAAAGGACCACCAGACAAAGAAGCTGTTCTAACTCGTTCATTTAAATCATCAAAAACATTTCTTTGACCAAATGGATCAAACGACTGTATTCTCTGAGCATTTTTAAGTCTAGCGGCAAGTTCTTTTCTCTGTAAAGATATCTCAAAATCAACATTTGCATCAAATTGTTTTCTAAGTGCGTTTGTAGATTGTATTAACTCAGAAAATCCCTGTACCATATTTTGTACTTCGGATGATAATGCATCAAATTCACCAGTTGCTAATTGTTCTTCAAGTTTTTGAAGGACTGTTCCAGTGTCCTCTCTACTTAAATCACGCAAATTATCTATAATGCTTTGGAATGCAGGAGAATTAAATAATGCATCTCCTCCTAAACCTGTAACTTGAGTGAAAGCTTTCTGAATACCTTCTTGAGCACTATCACCAGCCGATATATTTTGTGCTGCTTGCTTCAGGATTTCAGGTTGTCTATTAGTAAATGCAAGAAGTGCCTGTTGCAAAGGAGAAACCTGAATGCCAAATTCATTAGCTAATGTATTAAAACCTGCCTGAAGTTCTTGTGGGGTTGAGGAAGAAACATTTGCAAAAGGATCAAATTGTGATGTACTACTAAACCCACCCTCTGCTAATTTCTGTATTCTATCAAATGACTCATTAAATCTATTAAAAGCAGTAGAAATGTCTTTGTTTAATTGACCTATGGCAATACCAAAAGCATTGATTTCTTTAGCTAATTTTTGCGTTTCAAGATTTTGTATAATTGTACTTGCTCTTAAAGCATCAAATGCCTGTTCTGTTAAACTAGATGTATCTATAAGCCCAGAAAAATTTTCTTCTAATACTTTAAATAAACTTCGTCCAGTATTTTCATCTACAGTTTCACCTTGAGCAATTCTAAATAATAAACGCTTTCCTAGATCTGCTTGTTCTTGAGTAATTTTACCAGTAGCTTTTAATCCATCAATTTGATTTTGATATTCTGGAATTAAACCCTGAATAACATTGTTTAAACCTGAAAAAGCTTGTTCAATTTCCTCTGCACTAAAACCTGCTTTTTCTAAAGCTATATCAAATTCAATACGACTATTTACCCCAGTTAGATTAACACCTCTTGCACCTAGTACAGTGCTCAAATTTTTAAGTTGTTTATCTCCTACTTCATTTAATGTGTCCGCAGCAGCAGTTAATGCGTCTGATGCTTTTTGTGAAGCAAGTGAAGTTCTAGCATCGCTAAAATTCAATATTTTTTCAAAAGGACTACTAGTAAAGATATCTGCAACACTGCCCAATAAACCTTTTTCGCTTAAATCTTTCTCTGCATTTTTTCTAAAACTATCAAAACTTGTTTTTTGAATAGCAGTTCCAATAATATTGAAACCTTCAGAGAAAAATCCTGTAATCGCCTGTCCCGGTCCAGCCTCTTGATTTCCGAAAACTCCACCTGTACTTTGAGAAATAATTGCATCTAGTTTACCAACAGAAGCAGCATTAACTTCATCGGATTTTTGCAATGCTTCTGCTACAAGTTTAGATGCATCTGTATTATTAATAATAGCCTTTTGTAACTCCTCTGTTTTTTTCTCACTACTATCAAGGGCGAATTTTAAACCTTCAGATGCTTGCTTGAATGCTGCTTCTTGAATAGCTGATTCTAAAGCAGTTATACCACCAACCAATGCACCAATACCAGCACCAAGCGGCCCAAATAAACTACCTACAGCTAAACCTGCACCAGCACCAGATATTGTTGCACCAGTAGTTCCACCTACCTGTTCCCCAACAAAAGATGCCGCTAATCCTACACCAACCCCAGCACCTTTAGCTAATCTCCCCCTTGCTGTTCGTCTAGCAGCAGCGGTTCCTGCTGGTTCTAAGACAGGTACACCTCCCGGTCCAGTTTTTGGTGCTGACCTTAATAAATCAGACTTGAATTTTTTCAATCCAGCAGATATGCCTTTCAAATTTCCAGCAAGTTGAGCAACCGTAGGTGCCACTAAAAGTAATATATTAAACAATTCGCCACTAGTAACCTTACCATCTTCGATAGAAGAAACAAAACTTTGAATAGCAAATGTAGCAGTAAAAGCAGCACCACTTAAATCTGATAAACCTTGTTGAACTTGCTGTTCATTTTTTTGAGTTTGAGTACTATTATTACTGAAACTTAATGCACCTCCACTTAGACCACCATTAGCAAATCTTTGAACTCCAACGAATCCACCTTTGTTAAAGCCTTGAACGCCCTTCTTATTCATAGTATTTAAAGTGCTATATCCAATTCTACTTGCGGCTTTCTTATTGAATACAAATTCACCGGGAGTTAGTAATGCAGGAACTGTATCTGTTCCTGAAATACCTCCACCAGAATTTTTACGTCTAGCTCTTAACTCATCAAATCTTCGACCTGCCTTCCCAGCCAAGACTCCACCGTCTTGGACCTTTTTGTCAAGTGCTGAGAACTCCTGCTCTTCCTCTGGAGTTAATGGGCCTGTTGCCACTCCTGTTGGGCGGGTGATTGTAAAATCGCTATCAGGTAATAATGGACTTCCAGCTACAGTAAGCGTTTTTCTAGCAATAGAATTTTTAGCATCTTGTATAGTATCTCGACTAAGAGTTCTTTTAGCTTCAATGATTTTTACATTTTGAATAGCAGCATCAGGATCAAATACATTTTTTAATCTTTCTTTTCCTATCTTGCTTAAGTTAGGAAAATCAAATGGTGCTTCAGCTTCAGATAATTGTAAGTTTGTTAACGCAGAAATGAAACCTTCAAAAACATATCCTTCTAATGTATTAAAATCAATTCTATCCAAAGTTTTATCAATAGCTCTTTGTGGATCAAAATCTAATGGTGTTGGTAACTTTAACTCCTTTAAAGTTCTAAAAGTAGAATTAATTACAGCATCTTTAATACTATCTCTAGTTGATTCAGCAACCTTTGGAGCAGCTTTAGGTTGTAGTGTTGAAGTGGTAACTGTTCCCTCAAGTCTATCTATTTCTTGACCATTAATGATCTTACCACCAGCAGGTATAGAAAACTTAGCATTACCTGTTCCTGAACTCTGCAAAAATAAACCACCAACTTGATTATCTTTTACTCTAGCAACAACTCCCCCATTAGCGTACTTATTCATAGATGCTAATTGACCAGCACCAATACTTTCGACGCTACTTTTCTTAATTACAAATTCTCCAGGTTCAAGCATTGCTGGAACAGTATCTCCATTTCCGGTTCCGGGGACCATACCTCCTCTA
>Ga0208161_1001370_pt1 | contig 12989 bp, 8 predicted proteins | sample CB_VirMetaG_3_FD_184538 | JGI IMG/M metagenome (GOLD analysis project Ga0208161, IMG submission 184538) | Freshwater to marine saline gradient viral communities from Chesapeake Bay - CB_1508_1S Viral MetaG (SPAdes) (version 4) | ecosystem: Environmental > Aquatic > Marine > Coastal | place: USA...
ACATTCTGCCGTTCAGGTGTCACGACAAGTTCTGAGGAGGTGGGAAAGCGGTAGACTGAGATTGTTAAAGGCGCGTTTAGAATTGCCTGATTATCTGTTGTTTTTGCTTGAATGTTTATTGTCTTATTAGTAACTGCGCCAGAAAATTCTACGTTAAATGTTCGCCACGACATATATTGTGCAATGGTGGCAGAAGCGCCTTCGATAGAAGCATATGGTTCTTCAGAGATTCCAGATATTCCATCATATAACCGATAATAATTGGCGCTTGATGTAGTACCTGTCTTAAACGACCCTAGCGTTCCTGCATTGATCGTTATCATATACCTACCAGCTTTTGCGCTTGTTATTCCAAATTCGGGACGCAGACCAGAACTAGAGTTTGTCACATTGCCCGAAGTTGTAACTGTGCAAGCACTTGCTTGATTATTGAATGACGTAAACACGGTTGGTGTTATTAACGTCCAGGCTGCTGGACATGATGTAAATTTAATATCACCAACAAATTCAGCCTGCGCCACGTTCGCTTGGTTTGTCGCAAGTCCAACGTAAATGCCACCGATCTCGTTTGTGCCTGTCAGTGATGCCGTCGCTTGTTGTACTCGCAATGTCGTAGCACTTGAAAGGTCGCCACAAGGGAAGTTTATCGACGCAATACGAGGATCTGTCGATGCCGTAAGCGTAAGCTGTGCGACTGTGTTTGAACCTTGGCGAATTTGAACCGTTGTACTGCCAACAGAAAAGCCTCTGTAAGTAAACCTTGCCTCACAGTTTTGATTCTTCATGCCTGCGTCGAAAGTGCGTGTTGCCCAATCTGCATAGCCTGTCGATGTGGAGGTCGTGATGTTGAACTCTGATGTGGCTACCAAAGGTGTTGTCGTGGAACGTGTCACTGTGGCCGAAGATACGGTCACGTTTGCGACGTTCGTTTGCGCGTTGGGATTCAAGATAAAGTTGCTTTGCCCAAACACGTTGGAAACGTAATTTCCTTGCAGAATGACAGGGTTTTGTGCGGTAGCTAATGGTACCGCCGCTGTTGTAAACAATGTTGTCCAGAAGGCTAGTTTCTTAAAATTCATAAAACCTCCAATTAAACGTAGCTTGCGATCATATTGCGTGAAATTTCTACCCAACGAGAAGTTGTGCTGTCATATTGTACCAAAAGCGTTGAATACTTCGACAAAACTACATCGCCGTTCAGAATCCAACCATTCGATGCGTCGTTCTGTGCGATGGTCACAGTGTTAGTGCTGTCGTTACCAATGAACAGCAAAGTCATTCCATCAGTGCCGCCTGCAAGCGTAGTGGCCATGCTGACTGCCGCTGCGTTGCCTTGCACTTTGATGCGCTGGAATGGCTGTGTCCCGATGGTGGGTGTGCCGCCTGCGGACAAGCTTTGCACCAAGGAAGTTTTAAAGCCGCCAGCAACGCCACCGACAACCTGCCATGCACCACCAGTCAGCAATCCGGCAGACCATTTAAGGTAAAGCGCCGCACCGTTTGGCAGTGCGATATTGCCGCCTGTGCCTGTGACGATACGATTGCCGTTTGTAGACGTCACGTCGTTCGCAACAGTCAGGTCAGCGCCAGTGTTATTGATTATGGTCAATTCATAGCCTGAAATGCCGCCTGCAAAGCCTGTCAGCGTCGTGCCAGACGTGACACGGACAAATGACACGCCATTCAAATTGACGTTATCGCCTGCCGCGATGACTGCGCCTTCGCGCGTAATAAGTTCTTTAGTTGTCTGTAGACGTTCTGGAAAAAAAGCCATATTACCCCCTTACGCCCATGCCGTTGCCGACAACAGAACGCCTTCTTTAATGGTGATCAAAATTTTATGAGTCCCGCCTAGTCTTTGTTTGATTGTTATCGCGCCAGTATTGTTGCCTTTTGAAATGTAGAATCCCGATCCGCTGTCCGCTTCCTGGTACTTGTTTTCTTGGTCCGTCAGAATGGTCAGCAAGCCGTGTTTGTAATATGCGCAAACTTCCATACCCGCATGACTTTCAGCGTTGATACTGAACTTAAAGCACTCGCCTTTTGTCGCATCAAAAGTCAGGGTTGTGCTTTGCAGGTGTGACACGTTTGCAAACGCTGTCGCAGATGGCTGCAGCATTCCCGTAACAACCGTGAGATTGCTGTAAGGAATGGCCGACACTATGGCGCCGGTCATTGTGCCGCCTGTCTTCAACAGGTACGCGGTCAACGCTGTGGTGTTTACGTCAAAGCTAAACACGCCTGCGCTGTAAAGCACTGGTGCCGTGGCACTAAACAGACCTTGGATTGCGGTGTTTTGTACTTGCGCCCGCAAACCTTTGCTGACACCAGTCTGAATTGACAGGCCTACAATCGTGTAACCTGCGTCTGCCGCGTCTGTTGAAAGGCGCACGTCACCGCTGATTTGTCCAGAACCGTAGGCAAAGTCGATTGAATTGGTGTCTGCTACGCTGATTGCGTTGCGAATGCTGGAATCTGCAATCTGTGCGTGCAAACCTTTGCTTGTCGCAGGCGTTTTGATCGACAGTTCGACCGCCTGATAGTTCAACGCTGGTGCATCGGCTGACAGAAACAGCGTTCCTGAAATGTCGCCTGCCGTGTACGTCAGGTCTAGGACGTCTGTGTCACTGACAGTCAACGCGCCTTGAATAGACGAATCGGCAATCTGCGCGCGGATACCTTTGCTAGTCGTGCTTTCGATGTTCAGGTCTACTTTTTTGTAGCCTGCATCGGCTGCATTCGCTGACAAGCGAACGTCACCAGACATCGCACCGCCTGAATAGGTCAGGTCGATGGAATCGCTGTCCGTCACAGTCAGTGCCGCTTGGATGGCTGCATTGCTGATTTGTGCGCGTAAGCCTTTGCTGACAGAAGATTCGACGTTTATGTTTACAAGCTGATAGCCGGAATCTGCCGCATTTGCCGATAGACGCACGTCTGCGCTTGTGGCACCGCTACTGTAGGTCAGGTCTACTGAATCGCTGTCAGTGACGCTAAAAAGCGCCTTGATGTCGGATTCGCTTACGACTGCCAGCAAGCCGGGCGATGCACCAGACTGCACTGTCAAAGTCGCCTTCACGTTGCCTACAGGTGCGGCATCGGAACTGATGCGAACGTCTGCGGTCAATGTGCCAAGCGTGTCTGTAAGGTCAATGCTGTCTGTGTCAGCGACGATGATTCCACCGCCTGCTGGCTGCCAGATGCCCAAAGCTTGGTTGTAGGCGTAGAACTGCCGAACAGACAGCGCGAATACAACGTAGCCGTCAGCGGCAATAAAGTCTGCCGTCGGTGGACTAGGTACGATAGGAACACCGTCAAGCGGTATGTAAAGGTGCGCCATGGTTCACCTCAAAGGCCGATTGTGCAGTGTGCGATTACCTTACAAGTGCCGCCGCTTCCGCTGGTGTGCGTATTGGCCAAGCGCAAAAACTTAAAGCCTACGCGCTGCAATTCAATAATGTGATTCGTCGTCGTGTTTGTGTATGCCAGCGATGAACTAGGCACCGTGCTGAAGTTTACGCCGTCATTTGACGACTGAAGGCTAACGCTGCCTGCCGAAGATGCACCGCCGGTGAAGTCAAAGATGATTTGCAGCGATACAAGCGCATAAGGTGCAACGCTAATGGCTGGCGTGTTGAATCCTGCGCCAAGTGCCTGCGATTCTTTGATAACAAGGTCTACTGTCTGTTTCATTTTTCATTTCCTCCGAACAGTTTTCTGCCTTTTTCGCCTAATAGAAAATTAACATACGCGCCGACCTGATTCGGATTATCGCGTGCCATTCTTTGCGCCATGTTCAAAAGTGCGGCGGTTTGTTGTGGTCCGAATTCGCGCAAGTATTTATTGACAGCCATTGCGGTACCTGCACCTAGTAATGCGCCGATGTCCGATTGCGCGCCTGCCGCCATGCCGCCTGCGCCAATAACGTAATCCGACAAGCTAAAACCTCTGTTTTTTGCCATGCGCCTAACTTTGTCTTCTGCCGTGTCTGCCGCTTCTGTGGCGACGGCATATCTGCGGTTCGTATTACGCAAGTTTTCAATCAATTCACTGCCTGCGCTTGTCCGTGAAGCTTGATTTTGTAATTGGTTACGCATAATGCGTTCCACATTGCGTAGTTCGCGCTTTACAGGGTTATCGTATGCGCCTTGACTGTATGCCGCGTCAGCAAGTCTTGATTGTTCGCGGTGAAGTTGTGAATACGAAAACCTATCGCCTGCACGAACCCTATTTCGTAGGTCATTCAAAAACGCGTTATTTAAGCGGCGTGCCGTGCCGCGGGTGGCTGTCACTTCATTCAGCGGTTGAACTACTTCGCGTTCTATACGGCTTAACAATCGTTCCATGTAATCCGGCGGAACTTCGCCGCCTTCAATCTGATCAAGTTGTCTGTAGATGTCGCCTATTTCTTCGCCGTACTGTCTGCGTTGTGCCGCTGCTTGTTCTTGTGCACCTCGAACTGACCGCATTGGTGACGTAATGCCTTGTTCTAAAACATCACGGCCATATGCTTCACGTCCACCCGGCATACGGGCAATTCGTTTTGATGGCGCGTCAATATCTGCACCTGTTGCTTTGGCCGCCCATCCTGCTGCACCCCGTTCTAATGCTGGTTGTGCTTGTCGTGCGCCAAAACTACCAAGTGCGGTCAAACCGCCACCGATTCCTGCACCTTTCAAAACTTCAAGCGGGTCAAAGCCTGTCGCCGCGCCTGCCTGCAATGCGCCGACACCAGCTTGTCCAACAGGTGATTCAAAAGTTCTTGTTCCGATGTTTCGTGCCGCTTGTGAAACACCATACCGCGCGCCTTGTGCTGCGGCTGTAAACGGTGCGGCAAGTAATTGCGAACCTAAGCCAAGCGCCTGACCGCCCATATACGATGCCGGTTCATATTCTTCGGCAATCTTTTCACGTTCTGCGTAGCGTTCTTTTTCCACGTCATACGGATCAAGGTTCAAAAATTCAGATGCTTTTTTCGGCAACACAGCATGTAAACCGCCACGGATGGCCGGTGCCGTATATTTAGCCGTACCAAAGGTCAGAACGTCGGCAAGGCCGCGTGCCATTGCTTCAGGTGAACTGACAGGCGTGTCTACTTCCTGTGGACGGCCTTGGCGTTTGACTGGCTGCGCTTGTGCTGCCATCGCTTCTTCTTCTTCAAGTTCAAGCAAACGCTGTTGAAGTTTCAGTTCTTCTTCATTCATTTGCCTTTTCCTTTCTGTATTGCTTCAAGTTGTTTGCGGATGGCTTCTTTTTCTGCGCGTATTTGTTCAAGTGAACGACCGCCTGTAGGCTTACCTGCTGACGCGTCTGGCTTTCTTTTTTCAACACCAATAATCGCTTCAGGACGTGCGCCGTACAGCGCGCCTTGCGCCGCGAATTCTTCACGTTTTCGTGCATAATTTTCTGCAATACCGTTCGTCAACGCACGGGCAGCTTCAATCATTTCCTGCCGTTGTGAAGGTTGCAAACGTCCACCACCCGCTACCTTGCTTGCATAATTTTCTATTGCCTTAATTAAGCCGCCGCCGCGTTCAGTAATGGCGAATTCTGTTTCACGAACAACCGAACCCGGATCCAAAATTTTAGAAAATTTTGTAATCAATGCTTGGTCAGAATAGGAAGATCCTTGTGCTACCAATCCTTCAATCTGCCGCATTTCGTTTTGCATAAGTTGATGAGCTTGCACTGTTTTGTCTGCACGAAACTGTTTAGCTAAATCCATTTCTATTTTTGCTACATCGGCTGGAACGTCACCAATCATTTTTTCAGGTTTTGGCGCTTTGGGTTCTGCCTTTTTCATTTCACGCTGACGTGCAATTTCTTTTTGCGCTTCGATTTGTGCCTTTTTGTCGCCGCTGCGTGTTGCTGTTTCGTAACGCTTGTATGCGTCATTTAGCAGATTTTCTTCTGTACGCTGTCCAAGCAACGCAGCCTGATATTTTGCGCGTTCTTCGGCCTGATACTTTTGCACGACGGCAGGCAAAAACTGCTTAAGCTGGTACGCCGGTACGTTGTCTGGCACGTTGACCTGAAATTCTTCGCGCATAAAGTCACGCGCAAAACGGCTGACTTCGCTGTTTGGGTCATATTGTTCGCGTTCATCGGCAAAGTTGATTTGCTTCATGGCAAGGTCAACGGCCTTTGCGTTCATAGCCATGTTTTCGCTTGCGACGTCCATGCGGTCCTTAAGCTGCTGCCTTGCAAGCGTGTCTTCGCGTTGCACGATTGCCGGTGCGATGCTTTCAGCAGTCTTGCCGCCAATGCTTCCAGCGCCGGATGCCGCCTTAGATGCTGCAATGAACAAGCTGCCCATACCGCCGCGGTCACGCAATGCGTCAACGTCTTCCATCGACACACGGCTGCGCTGCAAGTCGTCTAGGTTTTGCGTTAGGATGTCAGGATATTTTTTTGCAAGTGCTTGGTAAAGGCCTTGTGGCGATTGCAAGTCAGGTTCTTTGTCCACGATGTTCTGTTCAGGCTTTGGCGTCAGGCTTGTGCCTGCTTGAACGTCTGCGTTCGTGTTTTGGTCCAAGTCCCACGGCTTGTCGTCTAGCATTCGCAGGTCGGCAATCGACATTTCCGGTGGCGTGTAGGTCTGCACGTCAAACTGCGATTTGCCGAACTGTGGGCCGCCACGTCCTGCGCCGCCAAATCCACCGCGGTTAGTGCCGTAGCTTTCTGTCTGTCTGGCAGGCTTTGCAATCACTGGCGGCATGGCTGGCAACGCGCGTTCATCCATCATGCGTAGGTCGCCGATCGAAGGCGCTGGCATCGCAGGCCTTGCAGGCATCGGTGGCGCTGGTGGTATAGGCTGTTTGGTTAAAATCAGTTCACGCAAACCTTGAACCAGCGAACCAGACGGCACTGCGGCTGCCGGTTCACGCGTGCCCATGCCAAAGTCAAAATAGGTGTCACGTCCAAGCTGCTGAACGTCCACCGGATCGTCCGGATTGGGCACAGCAACGTCGCCGCTGATTGGCTTGTAATTGCGTGGATACGGTGTTGATCGAAGCTGTGGTCCTGCCATTGGTTACCTCACGCTAATCCGCGTGTAGAACGCGGGTATCGTTTTCCGGGTACAAAATCTTCTTCTTCTTCGGCTGGTCCAAGGTCATACAGTTCGCCTTGCCGATATGTTTGCTGTCCGCCTTGTTTTGTCATGCCTTTAGGCACATATCCGGCCTTTGTGTAAGCCGCGGTAGACGCTACGTCGCCCAAGCCTTGAATCAGCTTGTTTAGATCTTCCGCTTCGCCTGCGCGTGTTTTCATCATGCTGCCGGTCAAGTCTGCCGTTTTGCCATATTTTGCTAGTTGATTTTGATATTGCTGCTGCGCGAATTGCATAGCACGGTCACGCGCTTCAGCTTGTGATGCTACGTTCTTTTCACCGATACGCTGACGACCTTGAATATTGAACAGCTTGCCTTGGTTGCGAATCTGCGCTGCAAGGTTTGCCTGCGCTTGCTGTGACGATGCCAAGCGTTGGTTGAAGGCATTGATTGCAGCCACGTTTGCCTGTTCGATGTCTAATTCCCGGCCAAGCTGTCGGCCTGCCAGCGTACCGGCTTCGCCAAGTGCGCGGCCACGTTCCTGAAAGCCTGACAATGCGGCTTGTTCGCCTGCAAGTGCTGCCTGTTGTCCTGCGCCTTGCTGTTGCTGCAATGCTGCGCCATAGGCTGCAAGTCCACCTTGCTGACCTTGACGTTGAAGCTGTTGCTGCAGCGTTGCGGCTTGTGATGCCATCGTGCCTGCGGCTTCACGCATACCGCGTGCGCGCTGTATTTCGGCCATAACGTCTGTGCCTTCGCGCGACCTGTCCAGAATGCTTTGCAGCACTTGCTGTTCGGCAGATTTTGCACGACGCGCTTCCGACGATTGCATTTCAACCATGCGCGGGTCGCGTTCACGAACGTATGCCGCGACTTCGGGGTCGTAGTTTTCAAGCCATTGGTAAACTTCTGGCGTAAAGTATTCGGGCCGTGCTTCTGGAATGCCGATTTTGTTCAAAGCGTCCTGAAGTTTTGCTTCCTGTTCGCGTGCATATTCGCGCGCTTCTTCGGCGTTCATATACTGAAAGCCACCGGAAACGGCTTGCGAACCAAGGATTAGGGCAATGGTCAGCGGGTCCATCTGTTAAACTCCGGCAAAAGGTTGAAGACTACGGAAATAGTCAATGATTTCTTGCTGTTTGTACGACGCTGGCGTGTAAGCTGCTTGTGCGCGGGTCACACCGGTGCCGCCTATCAATTCCTGCAAACGATTATAGCGCGCTGCGTCTTCTTCACTAATGACGTTTTGCAAACCTACCTGCGGAATTGCGCCTGTTTGTATTTGTCCACGCGTTCCTGCTGCAGACGCCGCCGCATCAATACGACGAAGTGCGTTTTGATAACGCGGGTCCTGTTCTGCGGCTGCCAGCAGTTCTGACCGTTGCGGAATACGAATCGTTACGTCACCCGAAACGCCTGTGCGTGATGTGCTGCCTCCGGCTTCCTGCGCTGCAAGATTTTCTTGCCGCAATTTCGCAATCATGTTTTCCAATGCTTGATTTTTTAAATCAGACATTTGTTTGTCCAAGAACGCCTGCCTTTCAGCCTGCAGACCTTGAACGTGTTTTGCATATTCGTTTGCAAGGCGTCTGGTTTCTTCATTTACCTTACTGATGCCGCCTTCTGGTGCAGCCGTGTAGCTGCCGCTAATACCACCGATGCCGGATTCAATTCCTGCCTTCAGTGCTGCTTGTTGGCTTGTCAAAAAGTCCGTTGCTTGTTTCTGCGATTCTTCTGTTGCCGACTTTTCAAGCGCATCGGCTGCGGCTTGTTCGGTCGCGCGCAAGGTCATGCCTTTGGCTGCAAGGTCTTTTGAACCACCTTTTTTCGCAAACAACAGTGCGTCTAAGCCTGCCATGCCTGTGCTATATGGTCCTGTTGCTTCCTTGCGCAAAAGTGATTCAACGGTGCCGCCGCGCAGTGCTTGCATCGGCGTAAATTCTTTTACGTCTGCGATGTCCAGCTTTGGCACTTCAATGCCTGACTGCTGCAGAATCTTCAGCGCGCGTTCGTAATCTTCGCCGCCAGCACTAATGTTTTTTACAATGTCGGCTGTGACGTCTTTGTCTACTTCTTTGCCGTCTTCTGTGACCTTTTCGGTGAACTTGAACTGTGGCTGCTTGCCAATAAAGTCTTTAATAAATTGACGATACTGGTCCGCTTCGCCTTTTACGCGCAACGCTTCCTGTCCTGCTTCACGAATCAACGGCTGTTCTGCCAATTTTGTAATGCCACCAATGTCTGCGCCTTCTAGCTGACGCTTAAACACACCGCCGGGCGATGTTTGCGCTGACTTTGTAAAGTCTGCTGGCGCTTTACCTGCAGATGGACCACCGGCTGCTGCGCCCATTGGCGCTTCTGTGCCAACGCGTTTTGTAGGCTGTGCGGAAGGCTGCATCATGGACGTTAGTCGATTGAATGGCTGTTCTTCGCGTGGTTTTGATACAAACGCCATGGTTTACCTCACAGTAATGGTTCAGCGGCTTCCGCTGGTGCCTGCGGTTTTGCGGCTGTTTCTGTTAGTTCTGTTGCGATTTGTCCGGGCATAGCAGGTTGGCCAGATGGTGCGCCTGCAGGTTGCGGCATTGGTTCGCCGCGCAGCATTGCCTTAAGCATAGGGTCAAGCTGTTGTTCCATGCTAATACGTTCCATCATAAGCTGCACTATCATCTGTGTGATTTCTGACTGTGTTCTGATGTGCGGATTGTACAGCAGCTTTTTGTAAGCATTGATAAACATAGGATGGTTGTCAGTCATCATTGGAATAACTTGACGGCCTTCCAAAAGCGCATCGACTTCGGCCTGAATGGCCATGTTTTCGCTGAAGTCATCTTCAAACAACGCATCCACAGGCGCGCCTTCAATAAGGTTGAGGTATTGCTGTGGCTTTTTAATCAAACCAGATTGCAGCAAGCTGTCACCAAACTGCAAGCGGCCTGCCACAGTGTTCATTAAAGGCGACTGCGTGCGGATTTTTATTTGTCGCAAGCTTTTCAGGTCGTCTTGCTTAAACTCTTTGACATAAGCCACTGAACCTTCGCCAGTAATGTCTAGGATTTGGTCTTCCGATGCAAAGCGTTTGTAGTTTTCAATAGCGATGTTCACCAAGTCTTCTGACCAGATTGTCAGCGCCTTTGATGAACTGTTCAAAAATTCCATGGCGTTTGCTGCCAGCGTTGCCGCCATCGCACCAGACGTCACGTTTGCAGGCGGTTGACCGCGCAGCGTTTCCGTAATCATTGACACGTTAGACATGTACTGACTGCACACGTTCAGGAAGTTAAACACTTCTGGCGGTGTGCTTGTAAGTTGTAACGGTTCTGGCTTGCCGCCGCCTTCTGCGTTTGCAGGCGTGTAGCTGATGAACGACAGGCCTTTGATGTCGTTAACGCTGATGTCTGCGCCTTTCGGCACAAGCACAGATTGAACGCCTGTGGCCTGTTGGTTTGTGCTGATGACGCTAAAGCTGTGGTCAAGCAATTCCTGCACAGGCAATAGGTTTGACAGCATGGGATAACCAAGGCCAGTGCCAAGGATACGTTCAAAGTGCAGGAAGCGGCCGGGAATTTGTCCGTACGGGTTTTCGCCGTCTTCAAACACACATGTGCCGCTTGCGTAAATGGTCATACGACCTTGTGGCAGTGCAGGCGTTGGCTTGTGGTAAAATTCATAAACGTAAATCATATCTGAGGATTCATAGCGGCTTAGAAAGTTCAGGTTCGGCATTGTCTGCCGCACTTCCTTCACTGACGGAATGCTGCGCACTTGGTCTGCAAGGTCAGGATAACGCGCGGCATACGTCCAACGGTTTCTGATGCGCTTAATTACAACCCAATCAATGTTCTTTTCGTTTTCAATTGACCAATCGAACACGATGTCGTGCGGGTCGTGGATGTCCATTTCCAGCGCGCCAGTGTACTGCAAGCCGTCACCGTCTGGTCTAACGCCAATGGCTTCGCCGCCTGCCGGATTCCAAGTGACGGAACCGAAGACGTGACCAAGCACAGCGGTACGTTCCGCAGCGGATTCGGCCAGCTTGTCCATGCCTTGTTTTTGCCAGACATCGTTAGCCAACGCCTTACCGATTTTGGCAGTCTGCAAAGGATTTGCGTCGTCGATGTCTGTTAATGCTTCCCAGTTATACCGCTGTTTTGTGATGACCGACACATACTGACGAATCAGCGTGCGTGCTTGTGGTACGACCATGCGCACAAGTTCGCCTTGTTCACCGCTAAAACCCAAGCTTGTCAGCCACGAATCAGGACTAATGATAGGCGAATAGTACGCTGACATGTTTCGCCAATAAGCAGCCAAAATTGACGTGAAGACCGACGACGCCGACGTGTTGGAACCCCACATCTGAACATGGTCATCTAAGTGACCGATTACGGTGTCCGTTTCGTCAGATGCCCAATAACGATCGCTTCTGATGTTAATCATCGGCTTGTCCTTTGCGTGACTGGTTTAGCAAATAGGCTGATAGCTTGTAATTCTAATGGTTCGCCCGCGACTTTGTGGTCAAGTATAGGCTGAATAAAGGTTCCGACAAAGACTTCGCGCGGCACATAGGTGCGCAAGATGACCGCAGGCTGTGTGGTATAAATGCGCTGAATGCTGGCTTCGCCGCCCCATGGAAAGTTGCCCCATTCCAATTCGCCCCAGCCACCAAACGAAGGCGCAACGCCGTTTGTGCCGACTTTGTAGTTCCATGCCTGTTTCGTCGATGACGTCACGCTGTCTGACGAATAATCCAAGCTGATTTTGGTGCAGCTTTGAAAGTTACGGAAAGTCGCTTGAAATTCGCTAAACTGCTTCAACAAACCGACCTGACCAAACGTCAACGGACTAAACTTTACCAGCGTTCTGTACGCCTGATTGACGAAGGCCAGTGCGTTTGACCGCGCTTTGTAGGCTGTCTGCAACGTGGCGATGTAGGCAACGCTTGTGGCTTTTACGATGTCTTCAATCTTGTACAGACGGCCTTCGCACACAATGGCGTCACCGACTGTGGGCGCAAACTGACCTACCGTGTCGATGGTCACCATAAGGTTTGCCTGCTTTTTGTCCGTCATAACGACGTCGCCTGTGGCCGACCCTGTTGGTGCGTTTGTTGCCTGCACTGTAAAGGTCGTCGGCGATGTAACTGTAACTGACCTGTAGCCAAGCAAGTCCGTTGGCGCTGCAAAGGCTGCCAACACTGCCGCATCTGCGTCGTCAAAGTTAATTGCGTCACCAGTTATCAGACCATGTGGTTGTGTTGTCGTAATAGGCAAGGTCAGCACGCCGGAAGACACGACGATTTGTACGTCTGCTTCGCTGATAAACGGTGCAACGTAAATGTCACCGACAGCCGATGCCGTTGCATTGGCACTTGCCGTGAACGAAAACGCGGTGTCTGATATAACAGTGATGGTACGCAGGCCAACCAAGTCACCCGTTCCACCCGTAAACGCAGCGGTGATCGTACTTGACGGCCTGCTTACCGTCACAAGCTGACCTTGGCTAAGACCATGCGCAGTCAACGTGGTCACCTGCACCACGTCACTTCCTGATGTGCTTGTTCCTGCACCAATCATCGCCTTGATAACAGGCGCGCAGTATTCCTGACCGCTGTAGTCCACCAAGTCTTGATTTTTACGTTCCTTGATGACCTTATTCTGTGCCAGCGTAGGAATCGAATACAGCTTGTCATCTGAAGGCCGCAGCAAGGCATTGAAAAACACCTTATTCGCGCCTGTCCACGACGTCCACGCTTCTGTTAGGTAGTTATAGCAATACGTCACGTCCGCAACGCTAGAAAGCGTATTGGGACGCTTTACTGATAGCAGGTAAAGGCGTTCTGATTCGTAGCCGACTGCTGACGTCGTGTCTTCCAAGTCTTGACCAAGGATTGCGGTCAAAAGCGGTTCAATAATACGCGACACGATACGCACCGCG